>Ga0116227_10015585_pt1 | contig 11217 bp, 12 predicted proteins | sample S1TSphgellanicum_FD_89693 | JGI IMG/M metagenome (GOLD analysis project Ga0116227, IMG submission 89693) | Host-associated microbial communities from peat moss isolated from Minnesota, USA - S1T2_Fb - Sphagnum magellanicum MG | ecosystem: Host-associated > Plants > Peat moss > Unclassified... | reverse complement strand
TCTATGAATATTTTTCCATAAAAGGAAGAAGACTTGATTTGCAATTGTCTTTTGCATCAACAACAACAGATTAATATGTCATTAATATTGCCTGTTGATTGTCTGATCATGCAGGTTGCTACTACGGCAGCTAATCCAGCTGACCCAAGTTTGAATCCTCCTGCGGTCATCGGAGTTTTAACTTTCGCAGTGGCAATACTTGTAACCAAGATTCTACTTATTTGGCTTCAGGTTGCATCCATTTCTTATTGTGTCGATTTCATTTACAAGGGCGAAGCAGAAAATCCTCCCGAAACGCAACCTGTCCGAGAGATTTTCAAACGACTTCTAGGGGCTGTATATCGAATGTTCATCACACGTCTAGAGTTGCTTTGCATTCTGCTCCCTGTTATAATTGTAGTTGGTTTAGTACTTGGTGTTGTTATTGCCGTACGCTCCCCTTCGGATCAATTTGGGTCCCTGATGCTCCCGAGTTTCATTCTCTCTGGAGTTCTGACTCTTGTTTTCTCAATTATGTTTATGTTTTCGGATACACTTTCAATACTAGAACTTGGGTGTTATGGCCGACCTGCACTTAAGCGGAGTGTGGTACTTATCACCCGAAAGAAGTTGAGGACGGTCACCGTTTTCTCGTTCCAAATGCTCATTTACTTAACATTGCTTGCACTTGCAGGCTTTGTTCCCAAATTAGGACTTCTCCAAGGGATACATTGGATTTGGCCTTTAGGTTACATTTGTTTAGCGTTGTTAAAACTGGTGGGGAATGTGTACTCCATTGTTTTGGTCACCGTCTTCTATTTCTCTTTGAAGCACCATGGGAATCCTCCTTCCACCAACAACAATCATTTTCCCAAGCTCATCAATCCACCCAACTACACAGCTCTGGAGGTAAGAACTCAAACACATTCTAAACTTGATTAAATTGATATGTGGAAGGGACCTTAGGAAAAATATTCGGTCAGATTTATTATTGAAGCAATTTCTTGAGGTGGGTCAAGTTAGTGGTATCATCCAAGAATGCTTTTGGCCAGGATTGTTTTATGCATGAATTTGTTCCATGTAAAGTTTGAAACAGTGCACCATAAACTTTTGAGGAATTATTTCTATAGATATGATAAAGTTTTGTAGACATGATTTCATGCACATGATCACCAACCTATGTACAAGATGATTCAAATTGGTTCAATTTCTGATTATCAAGGTCATTTTCTCAATTTATGCAAGCATGTTTACATGAATACGCTGTTTTAGTAACACATCATGTGGTACTTGTGACAATTTTTGCAGCTCAACGAGTCTAACAATGTTTGATCGACATGTTGAAGATGTAACTAGTGACATGCCTTGAGCAACCATGTGTACAGATATAGTTGTAATAGTTTACATATGTTGGATAATGAAACAACCCATGCTAGTGTTGGAAATATTAGTAGTGTTAAGGTCAATACTAGATTATTAGTGGGTAGTTGTGTTAGTAGAAATCACCAAAGGCATTGGCAAAAATCAATGAAAGGAAATGATTATCTAGAAATGCAAACCTCTAGATACAATTAGATGTATAATTGAACTAGTTGGGGGACAAATGGGAAGAAAGTGCATTTTATTGTTTTGTGGATTGTGGATTTTCTTAAATAAAGACTTGAAATTATTTTTTTGGTAAAAATGGTATCAATGTTTGAAAATGGTACTCAAAATTATAGATCAATGGGTGAAAGCATATTACAGGGACCTCCTTTAGGGAGGTCACATTATACTACTTTCCAAAGGTGTGCATGTTTGAATATATCTCATTTTAAATTTTTGAAAAAATTTCACAATATTTTTGTATATTATGTTAGAATATAATCTAGGCAAGATATGTTTTTTTTAAATTATTTCATTTCATTTTATAAAGGGGAAGAGTGGAATATATTTTTTGAAAATAAATGCAATATACATATGTATTCAAAAACATAAATATACTCCAAAAATAGTTTAAATGATTTTTATTTTTTTGAAGGTTGAAGGTCTATTGAAGTATGTCATTTCATTATATAATTTGAATCATGTTAGAATACCATGTCATTATTTGAAATTTTTCATCTCAAAAAATGAATTTTTTTCAACAAAAATGTGATAAATGTGTGGTAATTGAAATTTTTGACAAGTAATCAAATGCACATGGAAGATGACAAAAATAACTAGATGGGCATTTTTTTAAAAATTTATTAAAATTGATTATTTTAATGATTAATGAAACCTTAAAAAATTAATGTAGTTAAAAGGAAACATTGGCCTTATTATATCAATGTATACTATAAATATACCCATGGATCTTTCAATATAAATAATGAAAATTATTGTTATTTTAAAATAACATTAAATTATATATTTTCTGTAAAAATAACAATTGTAAAAGCAAAAAAACCAAAATCTATTCCCAAAATTAAATATACCATATTTTTAAAAACATTTATATTGTATATAATATAATATTAAACCCAAAAATGTCTTAAAAGTGATCATCATATGTGCTTTCACCTCAATCCCATGTGTTTTTTGAACAATTTGATGCCACAAGCTTTTATACTTGCTTCAAAGTTGAAAAGGAAATGATGTTGAACATGATAAAGATTTTAAAAATGTGGTAGATGGGATTGAAGTCAAATTCTCTATATTCCAAGTTCTAAATGAACATGAAATATAAGAAGGATGAACGAGCACAAGCTTTGCATCCTTCTTAAAATGTGAAGGATTCAAATCTTCAACACATTATTACTATAACAATAATAATAATAAAAACATGAGACACTTTTCAAAATCTTTTTGTTAAACTAAAATTCTTGCTTTAAGATATTTTGGGTGAAACACACACTATGCCCTCCCCCCACCCCTCCCATCCTCCAAATTGTAATCACATATAATATTTTTACAATTAATTTTCTTACAATGTATCAACATCACATCTTGGATTATTTTTGTTTTTTTAAAGTATATTTGATTAGACCTAAACTTGAACTAATTAATTCCTTAAGAAAATCCAATAAACATTGAAAAATTTTAAGATATAAAATATATTTATGACAAAATAATACCTACCACAAAGTTTGAAATTTTGCATATGTATTTCAAGATTAAGGTTGTTGGTGGAGTTTTTGATTTGTTTTGGTGTTAAATGATGTTGATTTACATAAATGGAATTTAAGACCATTTCAAGTTTTAAATTTTTTGGTTGAAAATCTAGTCAATTTTTTTTTTTCATTTTTTGAGCAATTAATACAATGTACATAGTGATCTTTTCATTAAAAATAAAACCACTACAATATGAAAGAAGAGGAGATTTTGTAGTTAAACATTTTTTTTTTTTTTTAATCTTTTTTTGTTTGGTAATGTGTCATGAATCACAAACATCAACCACTATCGCCATCAAAAAATTATCAGTTATACTCTATTATGTAGATTGATTTTATCTAATCCTTTTCATCTAACCATTGGATTAAAATTAAATTTGATTCATAATGAATTTTGAGGTCCATAATGTTATCTTGCCCATTCTAATGTTATTTGCTTATGTTTAAAATAATCAAAGAATGTTATCAAGATTTAATTTATTGTGTATTCTTGTTATACATAACCTGTTTTAGACAAAAATTGTTCACCCATAATGTGTTTTCACCTTTTTTTAATAAAACAATTGTTTGGTTAGAAATAGATGATGGAAACTATCTATCCATCATTGCTCAAGTAAACAACTTTACATCATTAATTTAATTCCATTCATCAATAATCCAATAATAATTATTGGGTGTATTCATAATTGGGGTACCACAATAGGAACCATCACACCTTTTTTTTTTGTGTCATGAATCCTTAAACAAAATGAATGTTGTGAGATGCTAAACAACGAAAGGAGGACATGTATATTTAGGCTTTTAACCAATAAATGTTATTTTTAAAATTATTTAAATCAATTAAACAAATTTTGAATGTTTTGTTCAAGTATAAACCAAAAAGGAATGTAGAACTACATGACATTTCCAGAATGATATACTTTCATTTGGAGTGTAAAAACCTTATTAAAAACATCAAAAACTTTCTTTTTTTTACACCCAAATATCTCATATTTCTTTCTAAACCTTTAGAATGTAATTTTGTAAATTGATTGTCCTTATTAGCATAGCCTTTTTCATGGAAACAAAACCAAGATTTTAACATCAATTCCACAAAATCTAGTGATGAACAATTTATGCCATAATATAGAACATACTTTGTTTTATTTGTGGTTAAAATATGAAGCAATTTGAACAGATATTATTGTTCTTGTTGATTACTTTCCAATAAAATTGTGAAGTTAAACATGGTTCTTAAGCCATCTTTTAGGACATTTAAAGACATGTTTTAATCATTAGAATCATGAAAAATCACCACCATTTTAATCAAGAAGTATGTGAGTATCTAATGAAGAAAGAAAATCTACTAAATAGTTTTTTTTCATAAATTTAATCGTCATTTAAAATAGTGTTTTGAGAGTGATTTTGGGGTGAGACATTCCTTTTGTCAACCTTTCAATCGACCCTACTAATTTGCTAAAGGTGTTAAATCTAATTTTTTTTTGGACCATGCAAAATTCTTATAAACATTTAATAATATTTTTAAATAGTTCACAAGCTTTGATAATTGAAATAATGATTCCGTATATTATGCAACAAGAAATAAAAACAACAATTGATATACATGTACCACAATCATAGAAGTCATTTATTTTCTACTTTGAAATAAATAAGACATTTTCACATATGTACCAAAAATGGAAGAACAATAATAAAAAATCATTTTAAAAGGATAATCAAAAGGAGGCCAACTCTAGTGCAACATAAAATAATCCTTTTAGTTGGCACATCATTATTATAACATTCAAGACACTAAATAAAATATTGTTTCAAGCACATTGTTGATGATGTCAATAAACAACATGATCACTTTGAAGAAAGAAAATTAAATATTTGGAGTTATTTGTGGATTTATAAATCCAATTACAATCACACAAAAATGCAGAAGTTGATTTGAATGCAACCCAACACATGAACCCACATGATGAATGGCTTGTTGAGGGGATTATTTGACCTATCATAATTGTAATTTTTTTAGATTGTACACGACACCAAAACCTACCATCCATGATTAAGACATGTTGTGATTAATAAATAACATATTTATGAATTTAATTAATTAAATCACTAAAATTTAAAATGTTAAATTATAAATTTTGGATTAAAAGGATGAAAGCTCATTTAGGGGGGGGTTAAAATTGTTGTCACATTGTCACATTGTACTACTTTTGAAGGTTCCCATGTTTGAACTTCAACCATGTCATTATTATGAAAGATTTTTATTATTTTTTTGCATATTATGGTATGTCAAAACCCAAAAAAGTTCAATGACAAAGAAACTACACTTTTTTATTTCGTATGATGTGATGTTGGAATATAATTGTGCCAAAACAATATGCATGACAACATATTAAAAAATGTAAATATATATTTTAAATGATTGAAATGATTTTTAATCTTTATGAAATTTGTAGCATCTATTAAACATATGGTTGCATATGATTGCAATAAGTTTGGGAGTCATGTGAAAATTTTGATAATTATCATATCACAAATGGGTGTTTTTTAGGGTGATGACCATAGGTGTGTGGTAAATTAAAATTTTGACAAACAATCACTTTCAAATGGAAGATGCCAAAATATGTGAAGTGGGTCATTTTAAAAATTTTCACTTCAAATGTTTTTTGGTTGACTAATCATACCAAAACCTAATGCAATCTTTTAAAAAAAACATGTTTTATTTTATTACATATACCATAAATATTTAATATACCCATTATTTCTTGAATTTTATTTCTGAAATTCAGTTATCTATTTCAAATAATATTAAATAACATTAGCTTTGTGAAAATCAAAATATAAAACCCAAACACCAAAATGAAACCCCAAATTAAATGGAACACATTTTGCAGGTGTATAATGTATGCACATGTCATGACACTACCCAAGTTACCACCACCATAATGTGTTTTCACCCAAAATAATTTATGAATGGTTTAATGTCAAATTTGGAACTGAAAATATTTAAATTATTTCATAATCATGAAAATTTGGAACATAAGGAATAAATTAAAAATTAAAAATTTGGTTTCATTGCTTCAAAAATTTGGGATTTGAAAATAATGTAATTAAAGTTGAAATTTAACTTAATCAATAAATTTATGAAGATTAGAAATTAAATATAATATAATATAATAAAAAACTTACCACCATAATTGTAAGACAATGAAATTAAATGTACTTATAAAATTAGAATTTTAATTAAAATAATTATGAGCATTCAAATTTTGAATTTAAAAAATAATAATTATTCAATTAGAAAATTTTAATTAATTTCATTATGAAATTATTGAATTATATATTGACATAATAAAATATGTTCATATAATTATATCATAAGATATGAAATTGAAAATAATCATGTTTATGACTTTCTGATCATAATTGTTGTCATGCACATTAAAGTTGGTGGTTGGATGGTTTAAGTTTTGTGTTGGGACCAAGGAGATGAGGGGTTCAAACCTTATAAATGACATTGCCTTCCATATTACATAGTTGAATTGGATACTTGTGTCCTCCATGACTAGAATAAAAAACAAAACATGGCATTCGACATGTTCATATGAGAACATAGTCATGAATGGGGAATTTTATTAATTAATTGATTGATTAATTTTCGAGTGGTAGCCATGAATATATAGTCATGATTGTGTAATCATATATGTCCTGGCATAAATGATGTGTATTGGTTGACTACATAGCCATGTAGTCATGTGTAATCATGGATGTTATATTTTTGCATAATGATAGATGAACCCTAAATGTAAAACCATATTCAACATTAACATTATTTATTTTTAATTATCCACGTTGCAATAGACTTTAGTCAAAATCATATCTAAAAATATTGATGAATTATAAGAAAAGAGTGCACTCATAATTAACTTTTGAATTGATAACAATATGTTTGTCATATAGATGAAATGAAAAATTTGGAATCAAAAAATATCTCATGGTAATGTCAATAAAAGTAAACCACCATCAAATGAGGATTTTAAAAGTAAGATGCATTGAAATTTTCCCAATAGAAGAATTAAAATTTTTAAAAATAAAATTCCATGATTTTTATTATTTATAGTCCATTTCACATTGAAATATTGAAATATTCACATGAATTTTCTAGACGAATCACATGTTTAATGATATTTAAAAGGTGATTTACCAATACTTTTGATCAAAAGCATAGTGGATAATTATAATATTAATTATAATTTGATCATTATTATAATTTGGAAATTTTTAAATAATGTAAGATGTGAAGTTTTCATAATTCAAAAAATGAGTCACCTAACCATGTTTTTGCCTTGTTGATTACAAAATTTTAACTATTCAACTATAAAAATGGTGTATCCAAGATAAAACATTAAGACCACATTGTAAGATTAAAGACATGGGAAGTTTGTGGCAACCAATATACTACGTGGAATGGACCTTAAATATTAATGTAATGCATTATATTATGTCCCAAGGTCTATTTAGGAATTTAATTTCTATAATTTGAAATGATGATCCAAGTTGTAAAAATTTGAATCTGCAATTTAATCTTGTTTTCTTGAAAAGAAAAATGGTAATATGATTATAACTTATCATGACACAAGTGTCAACTTTAAAGTATATGGGCTTGTAGCAAAGAATGTGTATCACAACATAACAACACATCTTAGGTTTTGTGATTGGTTTAAAAAATGACTATTGTCTTTTTTGACTATGTTTGTAATTACTTGGTCACAAAAATAATTATGTAGTTGCAAAGGGCATCAAAATGCCACTTGGCATCATGGTTTTGCAATAGTTAATATGACAACTTGTTCAATTTTTGGTTAAATAGATTAGTATTTTTGAATTCATATTAATATATTTGAATGATTTGAAATTAAAAATTCAAAAATACCAATTATTTTTGTGACTAATAGTCAACCTCATGACTCATGATATTAATTTCAATAAAATTGCATTTGTTGATTGGTCAAAAATGTTCATAATGCCAAAACATGTTTTTTATGACTTGTCCTATGCAATTATAATGTCTAACATGATTAAGGAAATGACTAAAAATGTTTTCATCAATCAGCAGTTAATTTAATGATTCATAATAGTAATTTCAATAAAATTACATTCATTGATTGGTCAAAGTGTTTATAATGCCAAAACATGTTTTTTACGACTTGTTCTATCCAACCATAACGTCCAACATGATTAAGGAAACGACTAAAAATGTCTTTATTAATTAGCAATAATTTCAATAAAATTGCATTTATTGATTGGTCAAAAGTGTTCATAATGCTAAAACATGTTTTTTACGACTTGTTCTATCCAACAATAATGTCCAATGAGATTAAGGAAAAGATTAAAATGTCTTTATTAATTAACAATAATTTTAATAAAATTGCATTTATTGATTGGTAAAAAATGTTCATAATGCCAAAACAAGTCTTTTATGACTTGTCTTATGCAACTATAATGTCGAACATGATTAAAGAAACCACTAAAAATGGCTTGATCAACTAATAGTTAACTTAATGATTCATGATACTAATTTTAATAAAATTGCATTTATTAATTAGTCAAAAATGTTCATAATGTTAAAACATGTCTTTTGCGACATCCTATGCAATTATAATGTCAAACACGATTACAAAAATAATTACAAATATCTTTAACAACTAGTAGTTAACCTAATGATTCATAAGATTAATTTCAATAAAATTTCATTTATTGACTAATCACAAAGGCATAGGTTAACTTAGGCTAAGTTGGTAAATAGTAGGTAGGTTGACCTATTGGTGGCCTAATTCAATTTGAAATTAAAAAATTTTGATCTTTATAATTTTTTGTTTAATATCCTTAGTATAAAAAAATGTGGTAGTGCAATGGATGAAGACTTCAACCCCAAAGTGGAGGTGAGGGGTTCAAGTCTTTGTTCTTGTAACTTATGATACCTAAGTTATTTAACCTAAGTTAGGTAACCTAGGTTAGCTAGGCATGATTAGGTTGACTTTTGGTTAAATAACAACCTAAGCTACCTAAACTAAACTAGGTTGACTTTTGGTCATGTGTGATGACTCATAATTTAAACATGTGTTTATAGATTTTTGACACATGTTATCCATCTATCAATGCATTTTTTGTAACTTTTAGTTGAGTAAAATGACTAGGTTGACATGGCATGCACTTTACATGTCATACCAAGGTCAATGGTGACATCAAAATTTAATATTATAATAAAATAAATAAAATTTGGTTAATAAAATGATTAGGCTTTGCAAATATATGTCCATTGTGACTAAATGGGTGAAATGACATGGATTTAGCAACTCAATAGTCACTAGTCGCAAATGTTCTTTTAAACTAATACATAGTTATAAAGGTAAGTCACATAACCCAAAATGTGTTGTTGTGCAATAAACTAATGAAATATGAAAATTTGTCTATTTTGTCAAAAGATGATTAAGATGAAATTATGTCGTGTGAAAAAAATTATCACTTGAGCATTGATGGTGTAAAAGCCCTTTACAAAACCAACAAAATTGAAATGGTACATTAATCAAACCTAAAAAAATCCTTAGAATAGCCAATTTACGAAGGTTGTTTGTGAGACAAACACACCACTAAAAGTTCCTTACAACTTATGGGGGAACAAGAACTAAAAACTTCTTAAAATTGGTTCATTCATATGTGTATTATGGTCTAATGCAAACCCCATCAACAAGTGAAGTTACTTGTACTTTGTCACATTCTCTTTAATTGGTAATAGGAAAGTTGTGAACAATTTGATTTTTTAAATGAATGAAGAACTTTCTTGTTGAATAATTATAAATACATGGTTGAACATTAAATAGGGAAGATTGTAAAAACTTGTGGAGTGGCAATCTACAATGGTTTCCGTAATTAATGTTAATACCAAATTAATGTTAGTTCCCATTTAATGTTATTAACATTAATGGAGGAATGGGGATCTTGGGACGAGAAGACAGCTGCACTGCTATAGCTCGCTGTAAGGGTTGCAGACTACAAAGTGGCGCAGTTAATACCAAATTAATGTTAGTTCCCATTTAATGTTATTAACATTAATGGAGGAATGGGGGATCTTGGGACGAGAAGGCAGCTGCACTGCTACAGCTCACTGTAAGGGTTGCAGACTGCAGAGTGGCGCCAGCTGGCACTGATGTATGTTCAAATATTTCGAACACTTCTTCTTCAACGATAGTCCCATACCTCTGTTACTTCCCCAGCTCCTTCTCGCTCCGAAAGCGTTCTCTTCGCCATGTTTGCACCGTCGAACTCTCAATCTTCACGGGATATATAACGTGGAGCAATACGTTTGTCGATGTTTTCCCCGTCTCCCATTGTTCGTGCATTTGTTCGTCAACGTCAGGCTCCCGATGACGAAAAGGAGCCACCCGAACCATTGGACCCGAATGGCGCAGCCAATGACATGATAATTGTTGCGAACAATGACCGCGTCATCGTTGGCGAACAGCTCGCTGACAATCCTCGTGCTCTGGGAAAGAGAAAGCGTCCTACTGCAGTCACAACTCAACAAACTCGCATTAGAGTTGTTGAGTGGATGATCAATGACAACGAAACGAACGGGGAGAAAGGACTGCACGCACGAACCGTCAAGGCGTTCCCCGAACATTTTCGAGGGACAACATCCGCGACGATCATGAAGTCGTCACGCTAGTGGGAATAACGCGCTACTATTCTGCAGATCTGTGACGATCGTGACAACATGGTATCCTGCAATTCTGCGCAGCCGAGGAAAGCCAAAAAGGTGCTCACAAAAGCTGCCCCTAGTCGAGGACCAAAGCGGGCTCCATGGGTCGACTTGCTATATCCTCTCATTGTCGACGAATTTGACCGCTATCACAAAATGGGCGTGAAGTTCAGTCCGAAGCTACTGGTTTGCCTCGCGAAGGACTTCTTGGTAGAGATGAATCATCCTGATTTCCCTCCCAACCTACAGCACAAGGGCACCACTATCATTGATCGCATCGATATAAGATGGATTCAGCGTTTTCAGACGGTCAACAATATCGTCGGTCGAGCTCAAACTGGCAAGTTGATG
>Ga0116227_10015584_pt1 | contig 11217 bp, 8 predicted proteins | sample S1TSphgellanicum_FD_89693 | JGI IMG/M metagenome (GOLD analysis project Ga0116227, IMG submission 89693) | Host-associated microbial communities from peat moss isolated from Minnesota, USA - S1T2_Fb - Sphagnum magellanicum MG | ecosystem: Host-associated > Plants > Peat moss > Unclassified... | reverse complement strand
TCCTTCGATAATAACTGCGATCAGAGCGGTAATAGACAGCATCCACGTAAGCTGTCCGGGAAAATCAAATTGCTTGCCACTGGTTTTCTCTGCCGGCGTTAAGCGTCGACTCATAAAATAACCAAGTATGCAAAGGGGAATATTAACAAAAAATATGAACCTCCAGTTGGCAAATTCAATCAGCAAGCCGCCAAGTGTAGGGCCTGCAGCCATAGCGGCGCTACCGGCCGCTGTCCACAAACCGATGGCACGGGTACGAACTTCGGTTGTATGCGCAAACTCGTGATTAAGCAAGGCCAGCGAACTTGGGATCATAACCGCTGCGCCTGCACCCTGGATCACTCTAAATAAAATAAGTGTAAGTGCATCCGGCGAAAAGCCGCATCCTGCGGAAGCAATGCCGAAAACAATTATCCCTATCTGAAATACGGACCGGGCGTTGAGCATGTCTGCCAGGTTGCCTGCAGACAGTAATAACACAGCATAGGCTAGCGTGTAAGCATCAATAACCCACTGCAGTGTGCTTACCGCGGCATTATAGGTGTTAGCGATTGGCGGTAGGGCGATATTAACAATCGACACGTCTAACTGGGCCACCATAAAGGCAAGACTGGTGGCCAAAACTGCCCAACGAAATGCAGGTCCGCTCATAATTCTAAATTTACAGCGCGCAAATGTAGCATTTGAACGGACTGCATAAGTCACCAAAAAGAAATAAGATGATCAATCGAGACCTCACGATTGGCGGTGAATAAAAAGCTCTTATTTCACCTCAACAATCTTTTGTGCTTTTATATCTGCCGATGAACTTCCAATCATCAGTTGTACAGGCTCCTTCTCTACTACAAAACTTTTTTTAGTCTCGTTCCAATATGCCAGGGTCGAAGCCGGTAGTTTTAATGATATAGTTTGCGTTTCACCGGGGCCAAGTGTGATACGCTTGAAGCCTTTTAATTCCTCCAGCGGTCTTTCAACTTTCGATTTGAGGTGCTTAACATATAGCTGCACTATTTCGTCGCCTGCACGGCTGCCGGAATTTTTAACATCGATACTTACCGTTACCTCGCCGGTTTTGGTTATATTGCTGCTGCTGATAGCCATGTTGCTGTACTGAAAAGTGGTATAGCTTAATCCGAAGCCGAAAGGATATAGCGGCTTATCCTTCATGTACATGTAAGTGCGGCCATGACGGATGTTGTAATCCATCATAGGCGGCAATTGCGATAATGAATCGGGCCAGGTTTGTACCAACTTGCCACCGGGATTGATATCGCCGAAAAGGGCATCTGCCAAAGCATTCCCTTGCTCCTGGCTGCAATGCGTGATATGGATGATTGCCGGAATATTTGCCTGTTCCCAATTAATGGCATAGGGAAAGTTGCTCACCATCACCAGGATAATGTTAGGGTTTATTTTATACAGGTTTTTTACAAGCGCTTCCTGTGTGCTATCCAACGAAATACTTTGACGGTCTACCGCTTCGCGGCCTTCTGTTGGGCCATCCACCTTTTTCCAGCCCAAGTTGCCGCTCGGGTTGTTGCCCAGGCAAACCACTACAGCTTGGGCAGATTTCGCCATGGCCAGGGCCAGGTTGTCGTTGGTGGTATGGCTAACCACGGTGTTGGCACCCACCTTGTTTTTGATGCCATCCAGTATGCTTACGCTGTATGGCGGCGTCCCGCTGTACCAATCCTGCAATACCTCGGCAGAGCGCGGGCCAACCACGGCAATAGATTTGAGCTTGCTTTTGTCCAATGGCAGTAAGCCCTTATCGTTTTTTAACAGCACGATTGATTTTTGCGTGATAAGTCGGGCAAAGTCGCGGTTTTTCTGGGACAACCAGGGCTCAGGACCGGTGCCTATGGTAGCATAGGGAACCCGCGTCGGTGGATCAAGCTGGCCGAGCTTGATCATTACCCTGAATACGCCGCGCAGCACTTTGTCGATATCGGCTTCAGTGATGAGCTTTTTGTTTAGGGCCTCCATAGTGCCGGGTTTATAAGTATCTAAAAACTGGTTGATACCTGCTTTGATACAGCCAGCCGCAGCTTCGGCAAGCGTTGGGTAGTAATGATGTGCGTTTACCAGCATGCGGTAGGCGCCACCATCGGTACAGATGATGCCGTTTTCGCCCCATTCATCTACGGTAACATCTTTTAGCAGCGGACTAACGGCCTGCGGAATGCCATTGACTTTATTATATGATGCCATATAAGCCCTTGAACCTCCCAGTTCAACGCCCATGCGAAACGGAACCGAATAGTATTCACGGAAGAGACGCTCATCAAAATCAGAAGAGCTGCTATCCCGGCTGTTTTCGTTGCTGTTAGCCAGGAAGTGTTTCATCAGGGCAGATGTCATCCAATATTTAGGATCATCGCCCTGTAACCCTTTGATGTAGGCTACGGCGAGTGTGCCGTTAAAAAAGGCATCTTCGCCATAACATTCTTCGGTACGTCCCCAGCGGGGATCACGGCCCAGGTCGGCATTAGGCGCGCGAACAACCAGCCCGCCTTTATGGTATTTTTCGCTTTGAAACATATACCGGGTTTCGAGGGCTTCGATACCTGCAGCTTGCTGTAACAGATCGGGGTCCCATGTTTCGGCCATACCGATAGCCTGCGGAAAAATGGTAGTAGGCACCGGTGTTTTTTTACCCCAGTTACCCACAAGTCCCATCGCCAGGCCATGTAAGCCTTCTACATGTCCCGCACCTTTGACGCCCAGCCGCTCAATATTCGGCACTGTACCGAGGCAGTCAACCTTCTCTTCAAGCGTCATCAGCGAAAGCAGGTTGGTGATCCGGTCTTCGGTTGGAAGATCAGGGTTTTGGAAAGGGTATTTATATTGGGCGAAAGTTGGCATGCCAAATAATAACCCTATGCAAATTAATAGTATGCTGTAAATGTTTTTTTTCATGGTGATGTTTTTTTGTCCGAACTATGATTTGTAGGATTTATTGATTTTCCTGATTTTTTCTAGTCATGGCAATCCTCAAATCTCACAATCATGGTTTAGACAATGGCTGATGCCACTTTGTAAACTATTTGTCGTTAAAGTTTCTGATTTTCCAATTAACAGAACCACCCAGTGGATCGCTGTCCAACGTTGTTCCCGACAAGGAAACTTTATGCAGCACATTATCGGATGGCAGGCAGATCAGGCCGCTGGCGGTTTTGCCGGTAGTGGCGTATGATACCAGTTCGAGATTTTTCCAATCCATCTGCATGGTTGATTGCGCCAGCTTAATATGGGGAATAACAGCGCCGCTTTTTACCAGTACGATGATCGGCATTGCCGCGGTTTTAATGGTTTGCCAGCCCGGTTCGTAGACCTGGCCGGTTTGATAATCTACCCATTGCTGTTTGCCGGGCAGGTACACGCTTCTTTCAGTTCCATGCTCAAACATGGGTGCAACCAGCATGTCGGAGCCGAAAAGGTATTGGTCGTCCACCAGCCATGCACCGGGATCTTCCGGGTATTCAACGAACAGCGCCCGCACCATCGGCAGGCCGCGTTCGGTACAATCTTTTGCCTGGGCGTAGATGTAAGGCATTAGCTGGTAACGCATATTATCTTCCATGCGGAAGATTTTAAGAAATTCAGGACTGAACTTCCATGGCTCTTTTGGCGGTGCGCCATGGGTACGGCTGTGAGATGACAAAAAGCCAAATGCCGCCCACCGGGCATATAAATCTTCAGGAGATTTAAGTACAAATCCGCCCATATCGTGGCTCCAGAAGGAAAAACCAGATAAGCCGAATGATAAGCCTCCACGTAATTCGGCCGCCATGGCTGTGTTGGTATTGGCAGCATCACCACCCCAATGTAACGGATAACGCTGACTGCCGGCCCAGGCGCTGCGGGCCCAGATGATATTTTCGTTGTTTACCTGTTTGGTGATATCGGCTACAGCCTTATTATAGCGCAAAGGATAAAGGTTATGTTCGTAAAAACCGGTGCGGCCCGAATGATATAAACCATTGTTGGGCGCTGCCTCGCCAAAGTCTACCTTAATTACGCCTACACCCAATTTTAATAGACCGGCAATTTTATCCTGGTACCATTTTACGGTTGCAGGGTTCGAAAAGTCGAGCACGGCGTCTTCATAAGGTAAATTGCCTTTGCCGTCGCGCACTACCAGGCCTTTTTGCACCAGTTCGGGGAACAAGTTATTCCGCGGGGTGAAATATGGTAGTTGCCAGAGTGAAACATGAAAGCCCTGAGTTTTAAGATCGCTCATTAATTTTGCCGGATCGGCAAATCTTTTGGGATCGAAAGTATAATCGGTGCGCCAGTCGGTGGTGAACCAGCCGGTATCATAATGGATCACATCGGCGGGAACCTGGTTGGCGCGGAGCTCTTTAGCTACATCGCGGCCTTCTTTTTCGGAAGTATAAGTGATCCGGCTCATCCAGAGGCCAAACGACCACAATGGCGGCATATTAGGTTTGCCGGTGAGATTGGTGTATTCGTTTAAAACATCTTTCGGCTGACCGAGGAAAACAAACAGATCCGCTTCGTCATCGCCGATCATCATAGAATTAACGCCGCTAAAGTATTTGCCGAAATCGCAGGTGATAGGGGTAGAGGTATGCATAAAAATGCCATAACCCCGGCTGCTCATGTAAAAGGGGATAGGCTTGTAGCTGGTTTCGTTCTGCACGCCATTGGCATCATCGGCCCAAAGCACTACTTTCGATCCCCTTTTGTTGAACTGGGTGAATGATTCCCCACAGCCAAATATCTTTTCACCGGGCGACAGTGAGAACGCGGCACACATACTCCTCGAATAATCAGAAGCGCGCCTTACAAAAGAGAACGGCAGCACAGGCGTATAGGTGCTGTCTGCATTATCCTGGTTATGGATGGTTTTGGTGAGCAGTTTGCCGTTAGCATCGCGGACCTCTACATGCCATGGATGGATGAGGACGGTAACCGAGCCGTAATCGCTGGTGTAGCGATAACCGCCCTCCACTTTGCTGTATTTCCACGATTTGGTATCGGCCGGCGCCTTGCCGCCGGTTAGCATCAGCGATTCCTGGTCGGGATTTGCTTGAAAGCCCGAACTTGCGCGGATCCGCACTGTTCGCGGCGACACAAATTGCAGGGAGAATGCCAGTTCGGGCGATGCTGCATATTCGGTTGTGGGGAATTCATTGGCCGGAACCGGTTTCAATACGCCGAGCATATTATCGAAAGCCTGGCGGGTGAAATACTGGTAACGTTTATACATGATCTTTCCCGATGCGGTGGCAGGATCGAACTGCGAAAGACTGTCGGCCAGGAAATAGGTATTACTAAAATCGCGGAAATCGTTGCTGATATCAATGGGGACATTCAGCAATTTCATGTCCTGCAGTTGCGCGAAGGTTTTATTATTTACGATAGAGAATACCGTGAATAATAAAAACAACGCAAACGTTTTTGGTGAGATAATTTTGCGCATTATAAGTGAGATTAATTTAGTTGAGACGATAAAAATAATGCTTTTTTGGATATTATTGCAATCGATTGCGAAAAATGTTTTGTAATATCCTTGTTAATTGTTTTATCTGAACCGGGATGTGTGATGGCTTCGCCGTTTTTATGCTTAACGGCTTCGTTGGTTTTTGCGTTAAAGCAGAAATTTTTTGGTAATTTGGGTCGACAAAAAATTATGTTCATGAATGCGGCACTTGCATTAGGGATTGGATACGTGTTATTCTTGCTCTTCTCTTATCTCATTTATATATCGTCGATAAGGTTGAGATCTGAATTGTTTTTTGTTTGCATGTTGATTTATTTTTTTGCCATTTATTTTTTATTTGATGAATTATTACATGTTCACCAATATTTACGGGATAGACAGATATATATTGAGCTTGGCCACGCCGACATAGAATTAATGTTGCTGATGTTTTTTTGCTACATCAATTCGGTTATCATACTTTTTATAATCCTTTATAAAAGACAAAAAATCAGAAGCAATCGACGGGTTTAATTTTCGCCCGAATTCAGGTCTGATATTGATTTTTATACACCCACTTTTTTCTTTCTCCATTTAATATAAGCTGGCAGGTCTTTCAGCTCTATCAAACCCTGTTCTTCGGGTTTGGCCGGTAACTCGCCAATCTCGATATGGGCAAGATCAAGTGCGAAGTTTTGTTCACCCAACAAATGGTCAAGGCATTTATATACAGCAGGCTTCATCCATTTGTTGTTTTTTACCTTTTGATAATTAGGAAGGCAAACCTTTATCCCGATAGATTTTGGGTTGCTGGCGCTATTTAACGGCATAAACCAGATTTCAAAAGGCTTGAGTTCGACGCCTTCATAATCAATCGTATTTTTTACGTACTGGGGTTGAATAAATGCTGTGAATTTCCAGTTATTAATTAATGGGGCGTCTGCTATCAATAGTTCCACTTCGTTGAAATAATTCTTGTTACCTTCAGCGGTAATTATCAACTCTTGTTCTTCCCCGGGTTTACCGCCCATCTCGAAGTATAGATGATCGCAGTACAAATGCAATTGTTTCAAAAGCTCGTCGAGTAATTTTTCCTGCTTTTCCGGTTTCAACGTATCTAATGAGGCGTAGGTGCCAGCATGTTCCTTAAACCAATTCCAGAATTTGTAAGTTTTTACCATGATCATGTGACTAAACTAAGTAAACTTTTTTGTGAAAAGGGATTATAGTAAATTTACATTATAACTGTGGGCAGCACCTACGGCGCTGATAAGCTTGTATCTACAAACAGGCAGCACCTACGGTGCAAAAAATGACGCATGGGAGTGTTGGCAATTCCATAAAAACTAAAATCCCCAACATTTTCCGGACTTCCGGTCTTTCGGACTTCCCGACTTCAAAACTTTCCGTATCGCGGACTTTTCCGACTTTCGGACTAAATACCTATCTTCGCAACCCGAAATCAGGTTATAAAAATGAAATTATTAGAAGGAAAAACCGCGCTGATCACCGGCGCTTCTAAAGGCATCGGTCGCAAGATTGCTGAGAAATTTGCTGAACACGGCGCAAATGTGGCTTTTACTTATTTATCATCGGTTGAAAAAGGCGAGGCCCTGGAAGCCGAACTGCAAAGCTTTGGAACCAAAGTAAAAGGCTACCGTTCGGATGCATCCAAATTCGACCAGGCGGAAAAGCTGATCAATGATATCATTGCTGATTTCGGAACATTACAAATTGTGGTAAACAACGCAGGGATCACCAAAGATGGTCTGTTAATGCGCATGACCGAAGAGGCCTGGGACGAGGTTTTAGACGTGAACCTGAAATCTATCTTCAACGTTACTAAAGCCGCATCAAAAATTATGATGAAAGCCCGTAACGGGGTATTCATTAATATGAGCTCGGTAGTTGGTGTGCAGGGCAATGCAGGCCAGGCAAATTACGCTGCTTCAAAAGCCGGCATCATAGGTTTTTCTAAATCAATAGCAAAAGAACTTGGTTCAAGAAATATCCGCGCTAATGTGGTTGCTCCTGGCTTTATCAAAACAGAGATGACCGCTGTTTTAGATCCTAAAGTGGTTGAAGGCTGGGAAGCCGGCATCCCGCTTAAACGCGGCGGCGAAACAGACGACGTAGCCAACGCCTGCGTTTTCTTAGCATCAGACATGGCCTCGTACATCACCGGGCAGGTTATCCCGGTTGATGGAGGGATGTTGTAATCGATTTACGAATTTTGATTTACGATTTCGGAATTTTTGTCTGAACTATGATTCGTAGGATTAAAAGATTAACATGATTTAAAATGTTGTTTAACAAAAATCTTTCAATCCTCTAATCCTACGAATCATAGTTCAGACAAACTCATCACTTAGAAAAATCGTAAAACTTCCATTGCGTTGTGAAATCGCGTGTAAGCGGTTGGTTTAACAACGTTGCCCTTACCATTTCTATTGGCATGGCATTTTCCTTCATTATGGTATCGTGAAATTGCTTGTAGGTCATTTTGCCGCTGCCTACTATTTCTTTTTGCAGGCTCATTAGTTGCAGGCCGCCTACCAGGTAAGCCAGTTGGTACAATGGTCCGTACCCACCGGTAAATGAACGGCGCACCTCGCCTGCTGCATTTGCCCTTTCGTGGCCTACGCGGTCAACTAAAAAGTCGATACATTGCTGAGGTGTCCAGTTGCCAAGGTGATAGTTAAGCGAGAAGATGATCCTTGCACAACGGTGCATGCGCCAGAACAGCATTCCGATCCGTTCTTCGGGCGTTACAGCAAAATTCTTGCTGTACAGCAGTAATTCCCAATATAACGACCAGCCCTCTATCCAAAACGGCGTTTCAAACATGCCCCGATACGACTTATAACGACTGTTCATATAATATTGCAGGTTATGACCGGGTATCAGTTCGTGCTGAACGATGCCGCGCGAAAAATACGGGTTATTACCGCGCATGCTCATCAGCTTGTCGTCCTCGTTCATGGTATTAGTTGGGTATGAGATCAGGATCTCGCTGCCGCCTAAAAAGAACGGCGCTATCAGTTGACGTTCGGGCGTCATCATCGTCATACCCCAGGTTTCTTCGGCCAGCGGAGGGATCGTGATCAGGTCGCGGGCTTTTATAAAATCAAGTGCATCATTATATAGCTTCATGATCAGCTCCGGCTGTTTACCGGCCGGTACATAGCTATTCTTTATTTTTTCGAGCGCTCTGTGCCAATCGTTACCGAATCCCATTTCATTGGAAGCCTTTAACATTTCTTTATCGCAATAAGCAAACTCTTTATTAGCGAGTGCGATCAATTCCTCCGGGGTATAAGGGATCATTTGCGATTTTAGCTGGCTGATCAGTTCATCCCGGCCAACCGGTACACCGTTGATTCCGCTGCTATCAGGTTTTTGAGTAGTTTTAAGTTTGCCTTTACTCATTATCAACGAGGCGTAGGTGTTAAGCGCCGAATCGAGGTTTTTATAAGGTTTTGGCACCCACCAGGTGAAGTTCGGGTCGTAGCCTTCATAAAAATCGTAAAAGCTTTTAAGCCGGGCACGCAGACCGGAAACCGCCGCTTTTCCTTTACGGGCCAGTTTCATGTCGATTGAAGGTATGGCAGCAAAAGAGGCTTTTGAAGTATTTAACGACTTTAAAATATTGTTAAGTTGCAAGGCAACTTCTTGCCCATTCATTGTTACGCCACGACGTCGTTTTTTCTCTAAACTGTAGATGCTATCAGCAAAAGGGATATAGTTAGCGATCTTATTATAATCTTCCTCATCAACCTTTAATTCACTCAGGTTATAGTTGATCTTTTGTTTCAACAAGGTATAGTCCACTTTGCCGTAAATGCTCATGTGGTCAAAATCTGCCTGTTTGAGCTTTTCCAGGTAATCGTTATTGATATCGAATAAACGTTTGAGTTCTTCGGGAGAAGCCGAAACCCGCTGATCTTCATAGCCATCGATAGAAGTGTAAGGCGAATAGAAATCTTTTATGGCGTTTATGTCCTGCTCATACTGGATAATTAGTCCGGCTACCTCGCTTGTTTGCTCGTAAAGAGATGGATTGGTAACCTGCTGGGCTGCGACTTTTTCGCCTGCTACCAATAAAAAGATAGGAATTAAGAGTTTTAAAAGCTTTTGATGGAATTGTTTAAGTAGATTATTACAATGCATAGAAAAGGATTTGATGAGTATTTTAATGAGGTCAATTACAAAGCAAAATACCAATTTATATAATGCAAATGCTCATTATTTTGCTAATTGCAAACAACGGGATAAATATGAAGTGTTAAATGTCAAATTATGATTACAATACGAGAGAATACTGTTGGGGATATTAACATCGAGAGATAAAAAGTAGTAATTTTAGTGGGATGATCAGCGTTCACCTTTCAAAGCGGTGGGTTTGTAAACCCATCGCTATCAAAGGTGGTTAACTTTAAACTTGGCCAAAACCACCTAAATGGAAATAAACAATCAGCAAGACCTTGACAACAGCCGCAAAGAAATAGATTCGCTCGACCGACAAATGATAAAAATACTGGGAGAACGCGAGCGGATAGCGAAATCAATCGGCATCTACAAAGCAAAAAATAATATACCCCCGTTGCAGGAAGCCCGGTTTAAGCTGGTTGTAGAAAATGCAATTGCCGCAGGCGCTGCAGAGGGCTTATCAGCTGTGTTTATAACAGAATTAATGGATGCGATCCATAAAGAAAGCCTGAGAATTGAAAGCGACGGCGCCATCTTGAAATAAAATATCTCCAAATTATATAACCAATTATGAGTCCTGAAAAAGAATTGAAAGTTGCTGATAACAACTTTACAAGAAGACGATTTATTCACAACGTATCTGCATTAGGTGCCGGCGCATTGTTAGCGTCGCCAGTAATCAGCAAGGCGACGAACTTCATTAAGTTAGATGAAACCTATACGGTACAGCAGATAATAGACCTTTTTATAAAGAGCGTTCCCGGCGGTGTTAAAACTACTACGGTTGATACCCTGAAAGCAGGCACGCCTGATATTAAGGTGACGGGTATAGTGACCGCCATGTTTGCCACGATAGATGTGATCAGGAAAGCAATTGAGCTTGGCGCGAATTTTATTATCGCGCACGAGCCTACTTTTTACAATCACCCGGATGATACCGCCTGGCTAAGGGACGACAATGTGTTCCAATATAAAATGGACCTGCTTAATAAGCATGGTATAGCTGTTTGGCGCAACCATGATTATATTCATACTCTTAAGCCCGATGGTGTGACCAGTGCCGTACTTGAGCAATTGGGATGGGATAAATTTGAGGACAAGGATATCATGAATATTCTTACAATACCTGAAATATCGTTAAAGGATCTGATAGCACATGCAAAGTCGAAACTTAATATTGAGAAGGTGCGATTTATCGGTAACCCTGAAAAGAAATGCAGCAAAGTTTTGTTTATGCCGGGCTCATCGGGTGGGCAGCGGCAGATATTAGGTATAGGGAAGGTTAAACCTGATGTACTTGTTTGCGGAGAAATAGCCGAGTGGGAAACAGCAGAATATGTGCGCGATGCCCGGGCCAAAGGTGATGATATATCATTGGTAGTACTTGGTCATATAGCCAGCGAGGAAGCGGGCTCGGTATTTATGCTGAACTGGTTGAAGAAAAATGTGCCGTCGGTAAAGTCAACGCATATTTATTGTGGGAATTCGTTGTCGTTCATGTAATTGCCTGAACCGGGAGTGAGCGGATTTTAGGGATTTAAGTATGAAACGATATATTA
>Ga0116227_10015583_pt1 | contig 11217 bp, 6 predicted proteins | sample S1TSphgellanicum_FD_89693 | JGI IMG/M metagenome (GOLD analysis project Ga0116227, IMG submission 89693) | Host-associated microbial communities from peat moss isolated from Minnesota, USA - S1T2_Fb - Sphagnum magellanicum MG | ecosystem: Host-associated > Plants > Peat moss > Unclassified... | reverse complement strand
TTTTTTTTTTTTTTTTTTTTTTTTTTTTTTTTTTTTTTTTTTTTTTTTTTTTTTTTTTTTTTTTTTTTTGGCTTATTCTAAATCTGTTTTTTTTTTTTGTGTTGTTCTTTTTAATTTCATAACTGTCGTTTTCAAAAATCAGATAATCTCAAAATATTTTTTTTATTATCAATATCTAATGAAAGAACAACCGCCCCAAAACAAATCGCGGTTCTTTGCCCGTCCTTTCACGAGAACCTCCGGTTCTTTGAGTTTTTTTTTTGTGGGGTGAAATAACAGGAACAGGTGGTTCTTTGATTCCCGAATTTTTCTAAAAACCTGGAATCGATGGTTCTTTGAATTTTATGCCTTTCTTAAGTAGGTGTAAGATCATAGGCATAAGATCCTTCCTACTCCTTGAGAGTAGGCATAGTATCTCTCCTCTCTTTTGTAAGGAGAGATACTCAAGGACTCCTCGTATAAGGGGTGCTATTGTCACTTTAGATTTTAGTCGTGTTCACATTGAGTGGTTCTTGATGGCACACACGGGTATGTTATGTTCTCCCTTCACGGGTATGTTCTCCCTTCTTGAGCAAATTTTCCTTGGGTATGTTCTCTCTTTTAAAAAAATTAAAATCAAAATTTATTTTTCAAATTTTGTGGGGTTAGGACATAACTGTCTAAATAATGGCAAATTTAGTTCTTTTTTTCTCAAAAATAATTGCGACTAAGGTACATTTCTTCCCCAAGAAAATCCTCATTTTTGTAGCATTTTGCATTGCCTTTTATTTTTGTCCCCAAGTGCCAAATTTGGCCCCCCAAAAACAATTTTTTGATAGTTGGCTTCTGTATTATGAATGGTCATTTTGTTCATTAATTTTTTTTTAAAAAATTCATATGTAATTTGACATACTATGTTATATTTTCCCCATTTTCTTTATTTTGAAAACTAGATATATTTTCTTATCTAAAACAAAAAATTCTAACTGCAATTAAAATCCTAATTAAAATTTCATCAATTTGGTACATTTATTCATCATCCCTTGCACTCACTCAAAGCTGGAGCTCACAAAACTTCATATATGTAATTTAGAGATCAAATAAAACTTTAATACCAAAATGTTTAAAATATAATATGAAATTTCAATATGTCAAAAAAAAAAACAATAGCACAGTAAAAAAAATTGGAAAAAAATGTTTTAATTAAATGAGAAATAATAATAATAGTAATTATTATTATTATTATTATTATTTCTAATTCAGAATTTCAATAACTGATGATTAATTGCCACAAGTAGAAAAATTGACATTAGTAAGAGCATGGTAATAAGGTTATATTTTGTAGTGGTACCCGATGGGTATGACCTGACACATCAAATATTGGATCTAATCAAAGCAATGTTTTCTTTTTCAATTTTGTGATGTAGCCAAACTAGTGATCAACAATAAATATTATTTAGCTTACCAAATTTGGCTATAGACCAAATATGAAAATGAAAAGTTTTAAGAGTCCAAGTTTAAAACTTTGCTACTTTGCTAGAACTTTTGTAAAAAATTTGGCAAATGAGGGTCATTCTTTTAACAAAAATCATTTTCTAAGTGTTAGAATCATATTTTTCTCAAGTGAAAACCTATCAAAATTTGCCTAAAAGAATCACCAAATGAAAGGTATATTAGTATGACATTGTTTCACAAACACAAATAGGCATAATTCTATTAACATTTTACTTACAAATTATTTTGCCTAAATTGTCCTTACAACTTCACACTTTGAACAACTATTAACTCCAAAGCCTTTTGCAATATATGAATGATCTAAGTATCTTTAAGAAAAAAATGTCATAACAAGGTTTTTTTGTGCCAAGTCCCCTATTAAATATTTCAAAAAACTTGGTAATTTACACAATCCTAACTTATGTGTGATAGGTTTTTTATTGTGATGTTGTAGGGCTTTTAACATGAAAGTGAAATTGAATTTGTATTTTGTGACATTTTTGTACAATGCTTATTTGGGCTACCATCAACAAGAATTATAGATCCATATTTGACAATCATCACACAAATGGTTTTCCACCATAATATCATTGGTGGGAATGGTAGTTTAACAATGGTAATAATATGATTGATATTCCTCAACTTAAAATTTCAAATGTTATATGACTTATGTTAAATTGTATTTTTATTAAGCCTTTTTTTTCAAACACAAAATGTGACACATTTAATAACATCATTATATACAACTTTACTCAAATTATATTATGTTTTTCCATGTCAAACATCCATTTCCACATTATATATTAAATGTTAAAATAACTTACACCAATAAAAGATGTTTTTCCATGTCATCCTCCAATATTGTAAAACTCAACTCTACACTAGGTGGAGTTTCATTCTCTTGTTCTTGAACAATTTTTATCGCATTGGATTCAAAAGGCTTGAAGCTTTGTTCAATTGATGTTGTCGTTGGATTTGCATTGTCGTTGGCTTCAAGCTGACTTTCATGTACATTGATGGCCATTACTTTTTTCATTGTTGTTGAGTTCAAATTGTTTGGATCAACATCTGCAATTTCATGAAACATCGCACCTAATATTTTAGTTGAGAAAATTATTGCAATTCAAACAATGTGTAAATGTATTTGCACAAAATCAAATTTAGCATGATTCCAAAGCCAAATAATGAGAAAGTTTTGGAAAAAAAACTTACTAGAGGATCCAAGCCAAAGGATGACAAAGCAAATGAAGATAATGAAAGGGATAATATGTATGTAGTGCATACATCGAGCTGCCCAAATCACCTTCTTGTTCTCTTTCAATTCAGACTCTATATACATTCGAGGATCTACTTCCAAAATGATCATGCTTGAACTCTTCAAGTGTTCATGTGATAATGGTGATCTTATAGAAGGAATCATTGTTGAAAGTATATCCTTGTTTGTCAAATTGAAATGCACACTATGTGTACGTTGCAACATATTGTGAGTTGTCCAATGTTGTTGTTGGTTGAAGGAATCGATGTTATTTACAACACAAGCAAACCTTTTCGATATGTTTTGACCTCATTACAATTCTATGTATTACCCAACTACAAACCTAAAGATTGTTATTGGAAGGAATTAGTTTAAGGCTTACACAATGTATGTCTTCACTACTTCTTGAAGTCCATTGACAATTAGACTTGAACTCCCATAAATTGACAAGCCTCAGAACAAAAATTCTAAGTCCTTCAATCAACTAAAAGAACCACAAGAACAAGAGGGAACAATCTTTTGAATGTCTTAAATATGAAAGAACAATTGAATCATCACTTAGCTATAAAGACATTTTACAAATATAAAATTTGATATGATGAATTTGACTAACTAGCAAGGGCTTTCAATACTTCATGGACCACACTTTCATTGACATGTTCCATTTTAGTGAAGCACTTCAATAAGTGACTCCCTTCTAGCATCCTAGAAATGTATCAACAAAATTAGCAAGGATGACAATGATGAACATTTCTAGTGTCAAATGTCTTCTTCAAATATGAATAGATTGCAACATGGAAAAAGTGAGCAATCACTTGCAAATATAATGAACACGTAAGTCACACAACATGTCGATCACAACACGATTGCCCATGTTACACAACATGGAAAAAGTGAGCAATCAATTGAAAATATAATGAAGATGTAAATCATAACATGTTCGCAAGTCTACCAAACATTGAAAAAGTAAAATTTAATTAGTTGGAACTGTAGTTCATGCAAAGGATGCCATAGCAAAGACACAGAAAACACTATAATACTTGAAGGTATCCAATTGTTCTCACTTCCAAAGACATGGGGTGTATCCATGTTGCCCAAAACAAAGAAAACAATATAAAACCTATTCTCTGACATTGGCAACAATGACAATCATGGCACACTCCCCTAAATTTGCACCCACTAAAGTTCTATTCATCACTAGAAACTTCTTTTTTTTTGTATAATTTTAATGCTTAAAAACTTTCCATATGTTTCTTATAATTTTGTTCTTCAAGGCAAACTAACTAATGTTGTCTAACTCTGGAGTTTTGATTAACATTTCAACCAAGCTTTTATGTTGTTTTTGCAGGGTGTAAAATCCAAACCTTAAAACCCTTGTGTACCTGTGAGTGAAAGAAACAAATTTCAATCAAGTCTCCCCTTCTTTGTAGCGTGTCCAGTTTTCTTTGCCAATTGCTCCGCAAAATCTGTAAGGAGTTTTTGAAGTTTTCTGTAATGACATCTGCCATTTTGTGAGCAAGCAAATGGAGAGATTTTCAGTCCTCGTCTCTGGTTGGTTATTCCCTGTACCCCAAACCCTAAACCCCACATCTTTCTCTGATATCCCTCCTCAAATTGGGTTTTTTCGCACGTTTGTGAGTTGATTTGGATGATGAGGATGAAACAGAGGAAGGAGTGGAGGTGTAAAAGGAAGAAGACAATGTAAGGATCCCCAGTTCTTCAAACTGTCTGAAGGGGAACCCTTCCAGATGCAGAAGATTCATACCTAAAATTAGGTCAGTTTTTTACCTAGGGGAAGGCTTAGGGCCAGCAGGCATTCATTTGTTTTCAGGCACAGGGAACTATGGCTACCTCACTCGCCCTAGAAGCTATCTGTCTCACCCTAAGAGCTCATCTCGGGTGCCTTCTCCAGTACATTATCACACCATAGTCGGGTATGAAGGTGCCCATTCTCTACTACATCATCACCCTTTGTGGCCAATTGCTATTGAATCCTCTACAGAAATTTGGTTGTGCATGTGTGCCTTCCCCAACAACATCAATCCTAGGTGATTAATTAAGTGGTAGCTCAAGCTCGAGACTACGGGCTTTACTAAAATAAGGGCCCCACACTCAGCTCTGCCTCACAGCAGCTCTACCCAAAAGAGCTCTACCCATACTCCAACATTTGAGCCTCTAGCAATGTTTATCAAATCCAACATACTGTACTTACGTTTCCCTAAATCCTAAATCCATCAACATATAATAGTGAAAGACTACTGTACCCAATCACTCACAATCAGCAGAAACTCTTACTAGTCATAAGTCATAAGCCCGGGCTTCTTGAGATGGCTTCAAACACCCCACATCCATCTTCTCATTCAAATCCATACAGAAACAATGGTGGGCATCTCTTTCTGGAAACCTTCGGGTGATTCCCTGATGAGATAGGCATTCCATTTTCACATGACTCAACAGTAACGATGATGTCCTCCATATGATAGCAGGAAACAAATTCCACAAAATGGGACTCCTCGAGTAGGTGGGTGGGTAAGAACGAAGAACAAAAATCAACCAAGAACATCACCATAATCAAGGAATAATACAGTTGCAAGGCATTGAAGAAGGTAAAATTAGAGCTGAAAAGTGCACACAGACCATGCAAAGCATGCAAAAGGGGGGAAAAACAAATTATAGACACCAAATAATACCAAAGAAAGAGAAAAAAAAAACCATGAATGGATAATAGCAAATGTAATCCTCCAATGGGCAGGACCACCTGGCCTGTAAGAGTCACTTCACCAGTCATTGCCACATCCTTGTCCAGGCCAAGCTGAGCACATAACAACACCAATGGGGGTTTGCTAATACTAAAGATGATCACTCTGAAACACAGGGGGTTGCCAATGTAGTCTGAAAGGTTAGAATCATTAACCACCACCTTCTCTTGGGCTGTAGGTGCATTCTCTCTCACAGCATCTCCCAGTTCCTGCACCCAAGTCATTAACAGCAAAAACTCAAAGAGTCAATGCAATATCTCATCACTTGAGGAGTCCAACTGCATCATGAAAGCCTCCCAAAGGATTGACCTCATTCACAATCAACTAAAGTCCAAGAGTGAACAAGAGATTTCACGGCAAAAGTACTGAAACACTTCAACATGCAAATTGGGATTCACAATTAAAGAGGTCAATATCATCTCCTGAACTTGACAAAGCTGACAGCATCTGCTCAGGCTTAATTCCTAAGCCTTCATGAGCAGACTTTTTCCCAAGTAATCACAGGCAATGTGTATCTTCTCATCTGTGATGTAACCTACCAGATGGGGAATGTCTTATGCAACCATCCATATGGTATGACTCCCAAAGTCTTTTGCTTTTCAGACTAATGCATCAACTAATAATGCCTGCAATACATTAGAACAGAATATAGGGTTTTTCAAGAAATGCAGGTTATACATTACCTTGTCATTCTCATCAATCAGAACCAGTGGATTGGGCAGTGACAGTGACTTTCTTTGAGACATGGCACCATCTTCCCAGGCATAGCACCCCACATATGTCCAGCAATGACCCTGCCAAGCACAACCCTTAGTACACACCTTTCTCCACAAGACTGACCAAAATGGGCATCCTACATGCATACAATTTGCCTAAGGCATGGGTCCTTTACACAGGAACCGAAGGAAAAAAATAGTTTCACTAAATAGCAGACCTTGAGCTGTTCCCAAACATCTTCCCAACAGCAATAAAAACTCAAAGAATCTGCTCTTTTACATTCTGAAAGCCATAATGCTCACAATCCAGGATCTGTTGTGCTTGGTAGAGAGATATCAAAATTTTGCTCACTGCAGAACACAACCAGAATCAGGGAATCAAACACCAAGGTCAGCCTGTTCCAGAAGGATGACCCACAAGTGGCGTTTTGAGCAATGAGCATTGGAGGTTACGGGTTACCACAGGAGTTTCTTTTACCAAAAAGAGTTCAAATGCAAACTATAAGGCAGAAAGATGGCCACTCCATAGCCATTATGATGTCCTCCTCATCCCAGAGATAGAGAAATGCCACATGTCATCCCACTACCATCCACATACCTTTTTCAACATGCCCACAACCACAAGACCAGGGTTAGTCTTATTATTCCTAGTTCCAAATCAATTGACAACTACCCCAAAAAACCTGACAAACTTTGCCAACCCTAAATCAATTGGCAACTCCCCCAAAAACTCTGCCAACTTTTTTCTGAAAGTTCTGCATCATCCTACAGAAACAATGAGGTGATTCTGCCATGACATCATGCAGAAAGTGAGAATCCAAAAAGTTGCTCTGAAGAAATTCAAGTCTTAAGGGATTGCAAAAAAGGTGGCAGCAATCTTGTTGCAACAGAAACGTGCCAACAAACCATAAACACTTAACAGGAATATACCCTGTTTTTGAGAACACGACTCACACCTCTGATCCACAAGTAGATTAGGGTTCGAGAACGGAAGAAACGCCTGACGATTGGAAGCACCACCGACTGAATGCAGCAGAATCAGAGCCAAACCCAATAGAGATCAGATGATTCTGCGACAACCCATCTTCTGCGATTGCGCAATTGGGAGTTGGACCATGATTGTGTCGAGAAGAATAGATTAGGATTTCGAGAAAAAACAGACAGAAAAGAACCCAAAGAGCTACCTATGTGCGAAAGGAAAGCAGACAGCAGCAACAGCCGGGGTTATGAAGAAGATTGACTACTACAAGGTGCTGGGGATTGCCAAGGACGCAAATATCAGTGACGTGAAGCAAGCGTTCAGAAAGCTAGCGTTACAGTTCCATCCGGACAGACATGTTGGTAACAATTCCTCCTCTTCTTTCAGAGAAGCAGCTGGTCATAGATTCAAGGAAGTTTCAGAGGCTTATGAAGTGCTGGGAGATGAAGTGAAGAGAGCTGCTTACGATAGAGCACACTACCATCACCATCACCACCATCATCCTGCTGGTTACGATAGATCTGAAGGGCCTCCGAAGAGGCGGTATTACAGGCGTACGCAAGAAGGGTATACCACATATGGGAGAGCCACTGAATCATCAAGCACTTTCTATGGGGAGAGGAACAACACTGGTGGTGTTCGTTGGAATTCCGAACTTTCTGGACCTGAACGGAGAGAGAGGATTTTCAATGCAATTTTTCTAGGGTAAGGGTTTTCAATGCAATTTTTTCTAGGTCACATCATCCCTGCTCTTTCTTGCACCGTGCTCCTCGTTGCCGCACTTGCTTCTTTTGTCTTGGGGTTCTCGGATTGCCATTGAATTGCTTGCTATTGATTTGTATCTGTGGTTTTACACAAGAATTGGAATTTTGGTGGTGTTGTGAAAGAAGTGTTGTTTCAGAGTTGAATCTGAGGTTTAGGGTTTTGCAGGGTGGCGGTGCCGTTATTCTTGTTTGCAGATCACATAGCAGAATCCATATGGCCAACCAAAAAATATGTGGGGGTATGTATGTGTCATGGCTCTGTCTGTCTGTCTGTCTGTGCACTACGCATGCTCTCAATTTTGCCTATATTCACATGCAGATCATAACTTGATTTTGTGTCTTTCTATTCTTCACATGCAAATGAATCATTGAAGATTTTGAGCTAAAATTATTATTCGTGCTTTCTTCACATGCTAGACTTCTTATTGACACTTGAATGTGGTGTGCGGTGTTTTTTTCCTGATGTATGTAGATTGATTTAGACACCCATGAAAAGGCTCCTCCTCAATGCTCAAGGAAGAACGTCAAACAAGCACAAAGACACACCAATGATAAACCAGCTCCTGCTATTGTTGTTTCTGTTCCACGTGACAATGGCAGTCATAGATCTATGATCGGAAATAGCAGCAGCAGCCTCAACTATGCATATATGGCCGGCACTGCCTTTGGGAAGAAGCTGGAATCAGTCGAGGAAGTGGCACTCCAAAAGATGCCTCCTAATGGCAGACCCCCTTCTTATAATCATGGCCTATTGGATTTGCGGTCGCTCTTGATGCTTGAGGGTAGGCTTAGTGATTTGAAGCTTAGCGAGCTTCACAAATGGCTCGGACACAGAACTTGGATTGGGGTTGAGAGGAAAAGATTATTAGGCATAGAGTAGAAAGCAAGCTATTATGTTCATCACTTCCACAGATCGTGTGAGTGATACTCACCTCTCAATCCTGAGAGGATCAGAACTGACTCTCCAAAATGAGTTCTGTTCTGTTCTTCTCATGGTGGTATTGCAGGTTTTCATTCTTAGGGGTCACCCTTACTGCTAAATCAAGAAAATCTATATCCTTTATTGAGGGTTACACAGACCTTGCAAATTTGCTTCAAGGTTTCACTTTGCAAGATTGTTCAAATGCATGCATGCTTGCATTTTCTGTTGCTGTGTTTCAGTTGCTTGACCATGTGCAATCTGTTGTTGTCATTATCGTTGTTATTCTTTGTGGTTGTATTTTTTTTTTCCCAGGTTTAATTCAAAGTTGATCTGCTTTCAATTTTGTGGCTTCAAAGTCAATCTCCGGTTTGCCTTATACTCCTCATCAGCCCTTGTGTTCAGTTGTTTTTTTCCTGCCAGGTTCCTGATCCTCAGTCCAGTTGCTGGAGCTGGTGACAAATTAGTGACCTACTTGGTTCTGATCTTCACAGTTTCATCGCAGTCTTCTTAATCTCAGGTCTAGCAGCATCGGAAATCAAGTCCTAGCTAAAGGACAGATCCATGCTGCTCTATGTCTCTGAAACTTTTGTCTTCCACAAGACTAACTGGACCAAGAGTACTAAGCAAGCACAGGGCAACCTTTGTCGCTGTGGCTTCTTTTTCAACTAATGAAACAGTGAACAGACAAGGAAGAGCTTCAGATTGGAGGGAAATTCCAGGCAATGGCATGTATTGAAACCCCAACAATTTCACTGGTGAGACCAGGAAATACTCAATTCCCGACGTGATTGATTGAGGGAGATGGAAGAGAGATGGAGAAAGGTTTCTCTGAGATCAAGCAGAGTTTCTCCAAGGAAATCTGATGACCCATTTTTTCAATTAACCGTCTACAAGGGACGAGACTATCAAATGGGTCCACTGTGAAGAGGTCGGTGGTCAAAGTGCAGGCAGGGCAGCACCAAAAATTCTTGTGAGTTCTTTTACTACTAAGGGGAGAGGAGGATTGCATGTTTTCCTCGTGCAAATGTAGCCTTTGTTGCAATCCTGCAAGTGTGCTGAGCATGAACCTCACACACATAAAGAGTGCTTCTTCACTTACAAGCATGCACACATTTCATGTGTGTAGAGCTATAGTTCATATGTTTAGACCACTTCTTTGGATAAACTGAAATTTAGGGTTTGTCTTAGGTGTCACAAGTTAAGCATCCTGATTTTCAACAATGTATTATTTTCTATGCATCCGGAGAACTAATGGGTAAGCCCAAAATGGGTAAGCATCTTGATTTCCAACAAGTATGATTTTCCTTGCATGGGGAGAAGAACGTTGTATAAGCCCAACATGTTATAAGCAAACATATAGCAACGAACATCTTATTGCATATTGAAAATTTTTGGAGATATTTGTTTTTCTAGCATAAATTTGAGTAATTTTGGTATCTTTGAAAAAGTTTTGCCAAATTTTTATATATCACAAAATTAAAATTGAATTACTTTAATTTTAAAAGTTGGTACCTATGTGTGGAGGTTGGAAGGGGGGAATATGGTAGTGTGTGTAGCTATAGGCTTTCAAAAGGAGTGAAAGAAGAGGGAGGGAGGTAGGTCTTAAAAGGGTGAGAGAGTTGGGTAGGCTACTAATAAGAGACATAAATAATGGGGTTAAGTTTGTAGGAAAGTCTATACTCTATATGATGACTTGATCAAACACACAAACACCAACAATTTTATTATATGATTGACATGCAAAGTGTATGTGTGTCTTTATGAGATACACATATAAAATTTGTAGACATATTATTGTTATTATTAAATATTATTATTATTATTATTATTATCAATAATTTTTATTTTATTTTTTTCCTCCTTTTCCCAATCCCAAAACTTGTTAAGATAACTTGCATTGTAAAGGCATGGTGTCAAGAAGAGGGAGGTTTTTTTGGACTTTAGGCTTCACAATCTTAAGGGACAAAGGTTTTTGGACCCATGTTGTGTGGTTCTTTGATTTTTGTTTTTTCTTTTGAGAAACTACCCATGGAGGGTATATACATATACCCTACCCGTATCCACCAGGTCCAAGTTCCAAAAAAGAGAGACACACCCCAACACTAGTTTGGGCAACCTAAAGATTTTGGACATTTTGAAAAATAAAGGTTTTCTTTAAAATTTAAGAGGGGGAAAAAAAAGAAAATAATATTAATAAATAAATAATAATTTTCTTTTTAAAAAACTACCCACCACCCTCACACATTCCTACTAAATACAACTACCTTCTTGATGAGAAATGATTAAAAAATGGAAGTTCAATAACTCCCATGTGATTATTATTTTTCTCTATACCTATTACCATGGAGA
>Ga0116227_10015582_pt1 | contig 11218 bp, 8 predicted proteins | sample S1TSphgellanicum_FD_89693 | JGI IMG/M metagenome (GOLD analysis project Ga0116227, IMG submission 89693) | Host-associated microbial communities from peat moss isolated from Minnesota, USA - S1T2_Fb - Sphagnum magellanicum MG | ecosystem: Host-associated > Plants > Peat moss > Unclassified... | reverse complement strand
ATCCAACATAATCTTCATGTTGATGAAGGCAGAAACAAAGAAAGACAGCAAGAGGCTGGCACATCTATGCTTAGTGGTGAGGAAACACTTGGACAATGTAGTGATGAGGTACTCTTTGAGCATGATATCTGTGAGGTACAGGAACCAGCTTATGAGCCACAGGGAGTTGCAGGAGACTTAAGCCGGCGAAGGCATGTGAATTTAGATAAATTAGGAAAACCCGACCTTCTGTTCTCTCTAGATGAGGATATAAGAGATAGGAATGAAATGGAATATGTGAGTGATGACTTTACAGTGCCACTGTAATAAATTTAATAGTTGTTGTGCTGCCATGTGGCATACTATAAACGGTATGATGAAAACCCTAAACCCTAACCCTAACCCTAACCCTAACAGTGAGGCCATGTGACACATGGCGATTCAAACTCTCAAAATATTAGTTGCATTTGCAACTACATTGTGTGGTCACTAGGTTGCCAAATGGCATGATCCTGATAATTAAACCTTATAACCCTAACCCTAATCTTCCCCACATGTACAATGACATAGCATGGTTGATCAAGCCTTAAACCCAACACGTGTCACCACCCCAATGGCTATGATTTGGACGGTCTAGATTAATTAAAATAATTTTTAAAACTAAATATTTAATTACAAAATAAAAGTACACGTGTTCGCATACAATTGGGTTAGCTAATTAACATGTAATGCAATGGGAACGCAACCCCTGTAGTTGCATGCAGTCGCACTTATAACCGTTAGTATAGAATATGGGTGGATGAAACCATATGACTCAACCGTATATACTTGTCATATACGGACTGTTGGATGCAATTGCAATTTTGATGCAATTTGTCTTACGCAACTGGGCGAATTTGCAGTTGCAAGTGTCGCATGCAACTGAAAACCAGTTGCATAAGACAGTTGCAAAATGGCAAATTTCTAGTAGTGTCATGCTTTCACTTGATAGGCTTTCATATTAGTTTCTCGTATAAGTGGAATTACCTCTAGTGTTAGCAAAATTGGACTATCATTGTTCTTTATATTATGCCCTCAAGATCAACCTTTTTTCCTCATCGGTTGGTTCTTATTCACTAGTTGGTTATAACTATTCGAAACCCTTTTCTCATTACCTCTTATGACATAGCTAGGTTTTTTCTTGTGCACCTTTGGTGGACTCAGGTGGTCAAGTGTTTAAGATTGATTCACGACTTTTTTTTCAATAGATATGATGATAACATCTTCATTATCTTCAACATTAGTTTGAGTAGCCATGATCATTAAAGTAGTTTAAGTGGTTGAGTTCTAATGTTCTGAATCACGACACCGGTTAGCATGCAAAGACACATTGAAGCCATCATCTCGCAATGGTTTCCTTCGAGATCTTTCAAAATGATTTCAAGAACTTTACATTTAGTTTCTTGATAACCAAAAGGCAGGATTAGACAAAAAATCTATATTTAGTGATATCTACTTAGAAAACATAAAATCATATAGTCGATAAGCATGAATTGGACTTACCAAGTAGACATAGGTTACAACACCTCCATCGAAGATACTTAGATAAACCATGTCGTTCAAAATTATAGGTTTTAAAACTTGCAACACTGCTTTCGACAAAACCTCATGTTTATATAATTATCAATCTTCTAGAAACACAAAACTAGGCATTCAATTAATGCCAACAATCTCTTGCTTGTGAAAATATTGATGCCCACATTTGTTCCAATTCTACAAAGGAACAAATATGCGTACATCAACACATGATTGTTCAATAAAGTTGTCGATTGAAACGAAACCTCTCCTTCTCGTGCCATGTATTACCCAAATTCAAATCAAATCTTAGTGACAAAAATTGACTTGCTCACAATAGTAAGCAAGCTCTTAAATGATTCCTGGTCACATATGCAAGCAACTACTATAAAATTGGCCTTGGCATTGAAGATTCTAATAAGAAAAGACTCCCAATTAGGGCCCTTCCAAATAATGGGAACATCTTTCAAACTGTGTGTTGTATAGATGACATTGATGGTCCATGTCACATCATTTTGCAAGAATGATGTTGATGATTCCTTGTCCATAACATCTAATAGGCGTGACATGTTATTAACTCTATCATACTTATAATGACTATCCAATAGAATGGCCTTTGCTGCAACATCTTTTACATTCCCATTCTGGATCCATTTTTCCAAAAAACGTTTAAACCCCAAAGGTGGAGCCTCATCTGAGGGGTTCAATTTCAAATTTTTTGAATAGAACTTGTCATTGAACTTCAAATCCAAAATAGAGAACAACGTCTTGTCGAGGTTATGTTTCTCTTTCAACATGTGCCATTTGTCATTTGAGTAGGGTTTTTGATTATTGGCTGTTAGCTTCGGATGACCAAAATGAATCATTATTTCATTTCAAATAACAACCTTCCTCTTAAGAAGCCTTGTAAACTCATACATGGATTTCAACTTAGCCTCCTTCCTTTGGTTGGATGTTCCTTCAGAGTTATTATTTTCACAAGGAGCCCCCATGCTAACTTCTCCAATTGAATTTCCTTTATATTTGCCAAGCAACTTAAGGTGGATTTGCGAATTAATTTTGGTAGACATGATGGTACATCTCCAGATCCATCAAGGATGTTGCACCTATCCCATTCAAGGAAAATACTTTGCCACAACTAGAACACCACATTTATCAATAGTAAGATGTTCATGCATTCCTTTGTGGATTCCATGATTAGCATGGGCTTCAATGTCTTTTTGAATTTGTACACAACATGCAAAACAACAAGAAGGATTACTAATATAAGTAAAAACAAAGGAATACTACATAACATAATGTGATCTTTTGAATACCTTATATTCATCAGAGTGTCGAAGATAAGCATCCAAATTTGGACATGGCCATTCATAAGCATCCCAAATTTGCCATACATGTGCAAGGTTCTCCCTATAAGAAGGTTTCATTCCAAGGTCATAATCCTTGTTCAAAATTTTCGAAAGGTAACAAATTTTCACAAATTTCGTGTCCCACACGACAATTATTTGGAACTTGTAACTATAAATCTCTCGAACATGGTCCTTTGTATTGGGATCCTCCACCAGTAACTATTAATGCAATCATATTTTATTATTACATTCTTTCTAGATGTGTCATTTGCATTGTAAACAAACAAGTATGTCAAAGAGGAACAATAATGCAAAGACAATGCACCTTTTCTATAACAATTGTGTGTTGCCTTCTAATAATGAGAAATTGATGGTTCTATATATCCTCCCACTTTCTATTAAAGCAAAATATGTCCTAGACTTTTGGGGTCTTTGGAATCACAAATATTGGCACTTTCGTGTCAAACTTGTCATATTGCGTAATCCTCTTTTTAATCTCGTCCTTATGTATATCTAAGAGGGGATGACATACAATGTTTGGGGGTGTTCTTTTAGAATGGTGAATGTTAACCATAACACCTAGAACTAGGTCATTTTTCCAAGAGGGAAGCAGTTCAAAAACTCATCTCCTAACATGTCATCCACTAGTTGACACTCTGTTGAATCAAATCTTTTGTCCTTACCTACTACCAATTTTGTCAAAATTTTCTCTTTTTTCTACACCTTAGTTTTCTCCTTCCATGGTTTTTTTGTTGGGCACGACTCACTTGAGCACTCAACGTTAGTCATAGCCTATTCAAAGACCCTTTGGGAGTCTCTTGCCGATTAGTCCTTCTCAATTTGAAGAACTTCGAAGAACTTATCCCAATGATCATGAATGTTTTGCACGGTTTTATCCTTCAATTCTTTAAACTAGAAACCTATTTTAGCACTAGTTAGGGAAAGTTCATTGATAATTTTGTTAATCAGGCAACTGAGACCAACTACCTATTTATTTTTTGAATCCTCGAGCATGAAACCAACCATCACAAGTTCATGAACCCAAACCTTCAATGCGTGGATGGGCATTTTTTTTACGGAGTCCTCATTATTGTTTCTTGATGAAGTGGAATTCCATCAAGGATTTTTTTGCAAGCATTGGCCTCGCCCCCCAAACCAATACATTCTTTGGAAAGGTCCAAATTCCAAGCTTTGCTTTGGGAGAATATTTATTAAGCCCTAGGTACTTTCCAATCACCTTCTTTAACAAAGGGGGCGTATACCTTCATATGAAAAAAAACCCAATAATTTCACCCCATAGATGTCACTTGTGAAATTAAGAAACCCCTAGTGATCACCAAGCATTCTTTTGGCGTTTTTTTTGCAATATAAAGTGAGAAATATAAACTAAGAAACATGTGGCAATTGTTAGGCATTTTTCGGCAATATAAACTGATAAACACCTGGCAGTCGCCAAGTGTTTTTTGGTAATAAAAGTTAAGAAATGCCTAGTGGCCGCTAGGTGTTCTTCATATATATACATAAAGAAATGTTTGGTGGCCGCTAAATGTTCATTAGAAATATACACTAAGAAACAATTGGTAGCCACCAAGAGTTCCTTAACAATAAAAATTGAAAAATGTTGAATGATCATTATGCATTCCTTAGTAATAGAAGCCAAGAAATGCTTAACGACCATTATGTGTTTTCTCAATAATATAAGCCAAGCTACTAAGAGTTCTTCGATAATAGAGGTTGAGAAACACCTAGTGGCTGCTAAACATTTCTCAACAATATAAACTAACGAACATTTTGCATCTACCAGACATTCTTTAACAAAACAAGCTAAGAAACGGTTAATGGCCGCTTGGTGTCCTCCAACAATAAAAGTAAAGAAATGTTTAATAGTTGCTAGGCGCGTTTCTTAGCAATATAACCCAAAAAATGTTTAGCATTCGCTAAGTGTTCTTTGGCAATAGAAGCTGAGAAATGCCCAGCGACCACCAGGCATTTTTTGGCAAAAAAAGTTGAGAAACACCTAGTGGTTGCCAAATGTTCCTTAGCAATAAAAGTAGAGAAACACTTGGTGGTCATTAGGTGTTCCTCTATCATATAATATATTGTATAATCTACAAATTCAACTAGTTTAGCAAATAAAAAGGACTTACGAGGATTCATTGGCCATTTTGGATTTTTCGAGTATGTTAATCCTACATTTTTTTAATGTTGAGAGTTGTGTGATATCGAGTTCCTATTTCAAAGGAAAGTAGGAAATATGTTAGCTCAAAGATGGCTTTTGTTTAACAATGAATCATAGAATGAAAAAAACATGCATATTCATAAGGACATTTAAACTATGATTTACATGTTGAGAATTGGACTTTGAATCAAATGCATACATAAAGCATGTGAATGTTAATGTTTAATAAAAATAGACACTCCTAGATTTCATTATAAGTTGTACACAAGGAAATACTGTGATAGATTTGCCATTCATACAAACAATGCTAATCACAAAAAGATAGCCAATCACAGAGTGACATAGAGAGATTGAATGATTAGTAGTTGTACAAGGAGAAGGCAAATCGGACATAAACTAAGCCTGTTATATAGAGATGGACTATGGTTATCAAATAGAGTCCTAATTACGATGAGACAATGATGGACTATTGTAATAAAGAGATAGCTTTTAGTAGGCTAGAAACAAAGATGGATTATGGTAATCAAATAGAGTCCTAATTATAATGATTCAAAGTTTGACAAACACAAAAATATACACAAGCATAGACACAAACATAGGGATTTGTTGATCCACACATATTCATTAGTAGAAGTACATTAAAGAATAAACATGTTTAAAATGAATGCCTCTGAGATAGTTTGATAGATACAAAGACACTCATGCAGACACAAAAATGACATTGGCAAATAGATGTACATAAGATGAAGAATTGACAAGTGCAAGGATTGGGTGAATTTACAAGGTTTGGATATTTGAAAACTTCTAGTTTTTGTTATTTGCAAGACTTATTCAATATTTGGAATGAAAATCAAGGACCTTGTTTGAAATATTGAGTTTGTTTTCAAAAGATTCAATATCCTTCTACACAATGATAACTTTACAGAATGGTGCAGATTGATGTCGAGTCTTTTGAAGATCATGGTGTTTTGACAATTGTTCTTTAGCTTAAACCCTTGAATTGCAAACAACAAGAAGGATGAGAATCCATCCTTCAAACTCCAAACCTTAGAATTGTAGAAGTGTAGATGTAAACAAAATACCCAATAATGGGGGCGGTCGTTGGGTGTTAGGGGCTTGAACAAAATTGGAGCACTCCTAATTGCCGAAAGTTGTTGTGGACACAAATTGTTGATTTGAATTCAACCTTTGCCAAGTGTGCTTGTTTTGCCAAACATGTTTGCTTTGTCGAAAGAATGTGAGAGGGAGAGAGGTAATGAGATGGGGAATGAAAGAAATTGTTAGAACTTGGGAGATGGAGGGAATGCGAAGGTGTGAAAATGAGGATAGAAATATAACTTATCGAGAGATATTGAGGAAGTGAGAGAAACAACGAGCACACGTGAAAGAGAATGAGAGTGAGAGAGAGATGGAAATCGCAAGAATGAAAAAGAGAGAACAAAACCCTAATTGACTATTGTTTGAGGTGTGACATTTGGATGGATGGATGAAGAGACAAATGGATGGATAGAAGCTAAACGGATTGATTGACGGAGGGAGGGAAAGATGGATGGATGGATGAAGGTTGGACAGATCGATGAATGTAGGGATGGATAATTGGATGGATGGATGGTTTGATGGAAGGTTGGATGAAGGTTGGATGGATGGATGGACGATGGATGGAAGGATGGATGGATGGATTTTGGACGGAGGGATGGACAAATCAATAGATGGATGGAGGCTCATAGGCATGGAAAGATGGATAGATGGATGGATGGATGGACGATGGATAGATTGATGGACAGAGCGATGGAAAGATGATGGATGGATGATGGACAGATCGATGGACGAAAGGATGGAAAGATGTATGGATGGATGGATGGATGGATGGTATACATTATACAATATAAAAATCTATTTTATAAAAATAATTATTTAACATAGTTTAAAATTAATAAAATTAATCATTTATAATTATTTATGAAAGTGATTTATTATGGATAACACTAGTAGAAAAAACCCTTAAAACTCAATCAATAATTTTCTGAATTTAAATATAAATTTTAGGGTTGAAAATAGTAATTCAGAATTCAAATATCAATTTTTAAATCAACTAATGTTTTGAAGTTAAATAACAAATTTCAGAATTAAAATGTCAATTTTCAGATTCAAATAAATAAATAAATATATATATATAATTGAAACGTCCATTTATAGATTCAATTAATAATTTTCTAAGCTGAAATATTAATTTTGAGAATTGAAAATAATAATTTGTCATTCAAATTTCAACTTTCAAGTCAAATAATTTCTTGAAATTTAAATTTAAAAATTCAGAATTGAAATATCAATTTTCATATTCAAATAAAAATAGTAAAAATCAAAATGTCAATTTTTAGACTCAATTATAATTTTTTGAATTGAAATACTTATTTTTAGAGTTCTAAAAATAACATTTAGAATTCAAATATCAATTTTTAGATCAAATAATGTTTTTGAATTTAAATAAAAACACTCAAAGTTGAAATATAAAATTTCATATTCAAATAAAAATATTCAAAATTAAAATTTTCATTTTTATAATCAATTAATAATTTCTGAATTGAAATACTAATTTTTGAATTTTAAAATAATAATTTAAAATTCAAATATTAGTTTTAAGATCAAATAAGCTTTTTGAATTTAATCAAAAAATTGAATATTCAAATAAAAAATTTCAAATTCAAATGATATTTTAAAGAATTGAAATAGCAAATTTTAGATTCAAATATCAAATTACAAATTAAAATATCAATTTTTGATATTTTTAAAGTTTTTATTTAAATTTAAATATTAATAAAAAGAATTCCAATAACTATGTTTAGAATTAAATTATTAAAATTCAGATTTTTTTTTTCAAATTCAATAATTTAAAGAAGAATTCCAATAAAAATTTTCAAAATTGAAACATTGATTAGAATGCTTAAATAAAATTTTCATAATTGGAATTATAATTTTAGAATTAAACATATTTTTTGAATACAAATAATAATTTTAAAAATTAATATTTAAAACTTCAATAATAAATAACATTTTTAAAATTCAAATATCATTTAAAAAATTAAAATAACTAATTTCAAAGTTTAAATATTAATTTTCAGGTTCATTATGTGAACAATATACATACATATGCATATTTATTGTACACACAAACACACACGCACACGCACACACAAATATATCATGAATATAATTTTAATGCATAGATAAAAATACACCCCTATGTCATTGTAAAATACCTTTAGGATGCAACTAATTTGGTGACTATTACGACTAATGAAACATATCAACCTATTAATGAATGAAAATAGACCTAAAATCCATCTAACCAATAGGATGAAGTTTCTAATGTTGCATGATAATTGTGAAAATGATCAAAATAGTTGAAATTTGGTCTTGTAGTTGTAAATACTCCCAAATATAGTTGTAAATGACTACAAGTCGCATGTAATCGCAAATGGAGTAATTACATTTTAGCTGATTTTTACTAATGCATCCATCCATCCATACTCCAAAAATTAATTACCAATATTAACAAACGTTGGCCCTTAATTAGCCTTAAGTGAAAAACTTGAGTTCCCAACACTTGGGTCCAAAATCCCAGCATGTTATTTTCGAAATTGAATGCTTAATTTGAACCCCATCTAAATTACATGAATTTTTCCTAAGAACAAGTCTACCACTTGAGGCTAACCATTGTATAACACTGATTTTGGTACACATATAACATTGGTTTTAATAAGCATGTATACAATATAAGAGAACAAAAAAAAAAATAGCTAACAAATAAAAGAAATAACTCCCAAAAGACAAGGGGGCTATGCTTCTTGCCCTAAATTCAAATGCATGTACACAATAGATGAAAAAGAAAAAGAAAAAAAAGTTCCCAAAAGACAAGGGGGCCATGCTTTTTGCCCCAAACCCAAAAACTTGTACACAATATAAGGAAAAAACAAATTAGCTAACAAATAAAAGCAAGGAATGAGACAAACCATGCCACATGTATATAAGATGTTAGAACACCCAAAAGACATAGGGTATAAAATTTTTTAAAAAAAACAGCAAAAAAAAAAGGTTAAAAAGTGAGATGCATACTAAATGTCTCAAGAAGGTTTAGTAAATATGCTTGTTGCCCCAAGCTAGTAGCCCCCACACATGACTTGTTGTGCTTCTTGCCCCAAACCTAAAAGCAAAACAAATATAAGAAAAAAACAAGCCAATAAAACAAAATAAGGAATGAAACAAATTTGGATAACACATGTACATATTCTTTGCTAAAAAACATTCAAAAGACAAGAGGTATGAGAAAAAAATAGCAAAAGAAAAAGGGTTAGAAAGTGAAATGTATGTACTAGTTCTTCCCCACAAGTTGTTCAAGTGTTTGTTGCCCAAACCAAAGACCTTGTGCACATTCTTATTTCTACTTCTTTCCCCAAATTCGCCTCCTTACAAATCAACCTTGAGCTTGTTCCCTAAATAAACCAACAATCCAAAACCTTGTAAAAGCAAATGTTACATAATCAAAAAAAAATTTAAAAATAAAAAATTCAAAGATTATACACATAAAAGGTGTCACATGCTTGTTAAACTAGTCAAAACCAACCAAGATTTGAGCTTAGTTGCAAATCAAAGGTTTTAGATGAATGTCATATGTTGTTGAAGTGGTGAATGTGGAAGAGAACTTGGACTTCTTGTGTAGGTTATTTCTTCACCTTCACTTATTTAGGGCTTACATAACTTTAGGGTTTTACACCTTAATGGATAGATCTACACCCTTATTTATTTAGGTCCTATTGTTCCCTATCTTTATTATAAAATACTTATTATAAAAATGTCAATATATAATAAGTTTTAAGAACTCAAAAAAAACATTAAACCCTTTGGATGTAGACCCTTGTTCAAGAAAAAATAAAATTATACTTTTAAAAATCATTTTTGAATATTTTTTTAAAAACTTAATAATTTATTTTTTTTGGTGCCATTAGGTGAAAGCATGGTAAAGTATATAGAAAAAGTTGTCAAAAAAATATCAATCTAAAAAAAAGGTAGTTTTTCACGAAAACACAAGAAAGTATATTCTAATTTTACTTAAATTTCATTTTGAAACTATTGAATCTTCAATTGGGTTTATTGTAAATCAATTACAGAATTTTTAAAACTTTGAAATAATAAAAGTAGGGAATAAGTAGATTTGAAATTGATTGGTCAATATAGTGTTCAAACCTACTTTTTCATTAGAAAATTTAATAAATATACATTTATGAAATTATAACATAAAGATGATTGTATGTTCAAAGGCCTCACCAAAAAACAAATTTATTTTTTCTTTGGTAGAATATACTTTACACATATTTGAATCAAATGTTACATTATAAAAAGTAAGTTTTAAAAAGCTACTTGCATTTTAAAAAATCTACTTGAAACTTACTTTTATAATGCAAAATTAAAAAATTAGTACATAATAATGAAGAAGCTAGTATTTTGTTATTTATCATTCAACTAAAAAAATTAAATATATAACAATTTTGTGATGGGTTTTGATCCTATTTCTTTTTCACTTGACAAGTAGACTAGCAAGTACTTTAATTATACACTTTATTATGCTTTCACCCCCATTGAATTCTCTTCAATTTTTTTCTTCCTAAAGGTGCTATTAAAAACTACATCATAAAAAAATTTAAAAGTTTCATAAGCATTAGAAATTATAATAAAAAGTTCAAACACCCTGAAAGAGTTGCTACCCCGGGATATGATCTGAATCCTTCTAATTTGCTCAAGCTGAATTTCACATTAGAAGCATGATCATGAGCCGCCAGCTAAAGTGTCCTAATTCCAAGACGTTGTGCAACACATCCATCGGAGATCCGGCTTAATCAGAATATGCACCGGCTGCCCTGATACAATCCCACCAATTGTCAAGAGTAAAGGGTTCAACCCTGAACCCTGAACCCTTCTGCTCATGGCTGGCGTAGTGCAGAAAAGCTCCGGCAGAGCTTCGACGTCATGACTCATGTCTAGCAGCTCTCGACAAATTACCTGCAAGCTGGCGAATTTCTCTTGCATATCCTAGTGCACCTTCCTGAACATATCAACTCTTAACATGAATGTCAACCAAGGGACACTCGAAGCTATAAGATCT
>Ga0116227_10015581_pt1 | contig 11219 bp, 12 predicted proteins | sample S1TSphgellanicum_FD_89693 | JGI IMG/M metagenome (GOLD analysis project Ga0116227, IMG submission 89693) | Host-associated microbial communities from peat moss isolated from Minnesota, USA - S1T2_Fb - Sphagnum magellanicum MG | ecosystem: Host-associated > Plants > Peat moss > Unclassified... | reverse complement strand
GGGAGCGGGGGGAAGCACGGGCTTCTCGAAAAGCGCCGTTTCGAGTTGACGCCTGCGGAGCAGGCCCGCGAGTACCTTGCCGCCTGCGTGATCAAACAAATCGATTTCGGCTGCAGCCCCCGCGTAATCGCCTGCATTGAGGCGCTTGAGCAGGGTGGACCCATCGAAGGTGCCTTCACCGAGATTATAAATGAAGTCTGCCAGCGCGGCGATTTTGTCCTGATTAAGGGGGACCTTGACCGTCTTTATTATGTGGACAACAGCGTTGGTCATATCTCGGGCGAGAAGTTGGAGCCCCTGTTGGCGAGTGCCCGGCACTGTATTAGCAGTTACCCGATTTCCGGCCAAATCGTATATCGAGCCAAATAAATACGTCCATAGTCCGTTTGCGTCCTGGTACGGGGTGGGGCTGAAACCTTCAAAGCCCGCCGCGATGGACGCCGCCTCCTGGGCGGCGTCCTGTATGGTCGTCGTGCTCATGCTTTGTTGAGAATGCGCAGCCGCGCGATTTCACCATTGACCCAAACCATCATCGCTTCCTTGTCGTGTGCCAGGTCATCCGGCACGCCGTGCAGCAAGTTTTCAAACTCGCCCAGCAGCTGAGATTTGGCCGGTGTCATGGCCCGGGCCACGTTTTGGGGAGTTGAAACTCCCGTGGCGTTCACCGGGGACAAGGCATCCGGGTCGAGCGGCGACATTACCCGCGCCTGGGTGCCGACTGTCCCCACGGTGTTAACCGTACCGTCACTGTCAACGGTGCCGGTCGTGTGAATGGTATTGTCAGTCAGCGGGCCTTCCACAACGGTGGTGCCGGTGGGATCGAGCGGATGTTCAATCACGGTTTCTTCGGACATATTGGGTTTCCTTCAATGGTCAACGCGGTGCCGCCGCGCACGGTTGAGCGTATTAAAGCACGCCGAATGCTTACGTGCAACCCTAATTAAAAAATTTGTGCCTTACCCATTCGTATATTTATTGGGCGCATAAACCTATCGTGCCGCCCACTATGGTAAGGGCCAAAGTGAACAGCGCGCCGCGCATTTTAATGTTTTGGTCGATGGCCCCTTGACGAAATGCCGTGTTTATACGCACTTCGCCCAGTATATTTTCAATACTGTCCAGCTTGGACACTCGGCTTTCGTCAACTTGTTTGCGCTCTTCGCGTTCGGTGGTGATCAGGCTCCGAATATCAGCTAGGGTTCTTGACGTTTCGGCGTACCTCATATCACCCTCTCGGACATCAGCTACTCGATGGTCTTCGAGCCGTGTCACCCGAGCTGCCAAGGCGTTAATTGCATTTTGCACAGCATCATCCGACATCGATGAGTAATTCGTATGCGGCTAGCGTAAATTTGGGGCTGGTGACGTACAATTTGTGGATTGGTTTGCCTTCCCCCCATGTCGTGGCCCAATTAAGATTGCCGGTGTACTGGTCCCCCCACGCCGCGTGTTCGTCCCACGTGCCGGGTATTCCAGTTGGCATCCAAACGGTTTGGTTTTGTTGATCCACCGACATGTTAAACACATAGAACACACCGCCCATGGCCACGATAACCCGCCGGACTTCGTTTATATCGGTATTGTCAATACGGGCCACGGAATGCAGTTTGGCTCCGCATATGTCGTTGGATAGCCACCAATCAAAGAATTTTTCAGGGTCATACCCTTTGTACGTGGACGGTTCTCCCGGAACCAGTCCCCCCAATTGTTCGTGGAGCTGTAGAGGGGTATCTTCCGTGATTTTGTCTTCAATGCCACAGCGCGCGAACACGGTGCGGGCCGCGTTGCACGCGGCCACGAACACACAGTCGGGGTAAATGTCGTTGTGCCCCTTGATGCGCACCGCGCTTTGCATACGGCCAAAGGACGAAGGCAAGGAAGAAACAATCTGGGGCGGGCGCGTGGGAAGATCCAGGGAACATTTGCTCCCCAGATGAACGCCTTCCAGAAAGTCGGGTAATAGTAGCAATTGCTGAACTTACGACAGCGGTATCGATATCGGGGCTGGTACTACTTCGCCCGCAGCCGGTGCCGACCCGGTGGTGGCCCCGGCGGATGCCGGGACGGGCACGCTCGTCACGCCCGTGCCGAGCGCGTCGATAAGGCCCAGCCCCGCGTCGATGGCCAGCTTCGTATCCGAGGGCAGGCTTACCTGGCTGAGCACGGACGAAAAGTCGCTGGTCAGGGCTGAAATCGCCGTGGCGGTGGGCATCGTACCATTGGGCAGCCCGGCGTACGCCTTGACGGCGACGCCCAGCGTCTCATACGCGGTTTGCTCGCTGGGGTTCGACACCAAACTCACAAACGGGGACAGCGCCGCGTATATCGCGGTGGCCTCGGCCTGAGTATTCCCCAAATTGACAGTGACGGTGCCGTTGGACGTGGTGCAGGCGATTGGCGATACCAGTAGAACAGCGGGCAAAATAAATCGTTTCATATCGAATTTCCCCATAAACCGTTACGTTACCGATTATAACATATAACCGTTAATTCGTCTAGTTTCCGGTGGATTACAGTTTATTTAATGTACCAATCCGCCGGATTTTTGCCATCCGTGCCGGACGTCCAAAGACGGTACGATGTATTTTGCGTCAATGGAAACGGCGTCGTGCTGCCATTGATGGTGGCACCGTTCAAGGGATAGAATGTTACTGTGCCTGATCCCTTGGATGCCACGTCCAAACCGATCGATGGCGAACCCGCCTGCAGGTAAACCGTTGTGGGGTTGGTGCTGTTGTATTTCACCTGGCCCTTGTCGTCCTGGGGCACGATGGATTCGGTAGTAACCGAGGCGTTTACTGTGCGTGTGGCAGTCATGGCACGTATCCTTTATTTTGTTGTGGAATTGGCAACCGGCGGCGTGGCTGTCACGGTACCGATTTTGACCAAAGCATTGCCGATGGCTCGCGCAGCCAACATTTCCTCGGTGGTGCCCTGGCCGTCCATCGCGGCGCGCGCCTGCGTGGATAACGTGGACATAGCACTTTTTGCCTCGGCCTGAATGGTTGTCTTGCCGGATGCTATGTCGTTCACTTTGGAAACCAGAACATTGGAAATGGCTTCCTCGGCCTGCTGCACGCGGCTGGCCGTGATAACACCAGACAGCGCGGGCATAATTTGTATGATATGGTTGGCCAGCCATGTAATGGCCCCGCCGGTTACCGTAATGACCACGGTATCTATGACGGGTTCTAGAACGGAAAAATCGGTCATGGTTGTGCTCCTATATGGATGGCATATCATACCATAAAAAAGACAGCCATTCAATATAGGATTGGATTGAACATCTACCACACATTAGTTGAGTGAAAGAAACGCGCGTACCTATAAACTGCTTTGTACCACTGCCCCCGCTAAATTTGACCCGAACATCATAAACGCACACATGGCTGCTACAATTTTCATATCACGCCCCGAATTGACACAGAACTATATCATAGATGCGCGGTAAGGTCAATCTTTACGTAACAATTAACCGTGGTTTTACCAAGTCACCGCTTGTACCGCGCTCACCGTGGTGGCCGCCGCGATTTGCTGGCGCAGCGTGGCCAATTTTGATTGCTGAGTTTGGATATAAGACCATAAATCGGTGCGCACCTGGGCGGCTTGGGATTGGGTATGAGACACTAGACCCCACGCGTTCGAAGCTGGGGCGCACCACAAATATCCGCCCGACGCGCTGGCCCGGTCGATGTTTGATTGGGTGTTCACATCGCTTGGATACTGATATTCCGATCCCAAAGCCGACGAAGAAAACCCTGACACGATAGCGGATGCGCATGCCTGGGTTAATATGTTATTTTGAACGGCCTGAGCCGTAGCCAGCTGCGCGGCCAATGGCGGCGGGGGAACCATACCAGCTACCATGGTAGAGGGATACGGGCCGAGCACCGCGCCGTGCGCCGCCGTGAAGACCAGGGCACCCGGCTGACCGGTGACCACAACATCGTCTTCGAAAGAATACTGCTGATTGGTGGCCGTATCGTAATAGTACTGCATGTGGTCCTCCGTGATTATATGGCATTATACGATATGCCCAAAGTGTAGTCAATGGTGGGGTGTCAATATTCCCACCATTGGCTGAGCGATGAAGTGCTGGAACTTGTCCAGTACACGGCGTATGTGCCGCCGGGCGGGACTATAAATAGAACCGGTATGTTAACCAAAGCTGTGGGGGCATTTTGATAAAAAACGAGTTGAGTGCCATTTACGAAAGCGTAAGTTGCAGCCCCAGCGGAACTATTATAACCGATTGTGGTAACATAGATGGCCCTCCCCGTGGAATTAGTATACACGGTACTGTAAGCCCGAACGGACGATTTATTTACATAGACATTAGCTGGGATGCCGCCTAGAATTTGACCAATCGCTGCGGCCTCATTGGCATTGACAGCATTGGCCACTATGTTTCGCCCGGAGGTAGCCGCGCGCCAATTAGTACCATCCGACAACAGGGATATAAAGTCCGTGCTGGATAAAGGTAGCGCGTACGACGCCGCTGACGACCCGTCCGGGAAAAGTATGGAACCCGAAGCCGCCGTGATAGTTATGGCATATGAAGCGTTGCCATAAATGGTATAGTTGTCGCCAGCAGTGGGCGCGGTCCCTAAAGTAATTGTTCCGCTGCCTGTAAATCCGGTAGTGGATACGTTACTGTTTGTTTGCGCGTGCGTGAGCGTGGCGGAAGATGACAGCGATAAAAACGGGGCGCTGCCAGTTGAACTAATCGTGGCCACGCCCCCGGCTACTGACGCCGTGATGTTACCTACAACATCCAGGGTTCCCGCGACACCCGCCGAAGTACCGTTATTTTGAACCGTTACATTTCCGGGAAGCGTGCCCGTGGTGGCTATGGTAAGAGTGGACCCCGTGCCCGAAAAATTAATGTTGGTACCAGACGCCAAAGTGGGGTAAAGAGTTCCACTAGATACCACGCCTTCCGTGGCGCTTATGGTACCGGTGCTGTTAGCAGTTAGCCCGGGGCCTATGTCTATGGTGATAAACGGCCCGAACGTGGAGGACCCTTCTATAAGGTCTATGCCGGTAGCGGATATGGTAAGCGCGCCGCCGGACACCGTGCCCATGACGCCTGTACCCGGGGTGATAGTAGAAGCAGCGGAACCCCCCGACATTACTGACCCCGCCGCGCCCGCCGCGCACGTGGCCGATGATGACGGGCTACTGACGTTAACCGAATTTCCGGCCACCACCCAGAAATAGTACGTTGTGCCAGGCGTCAGCCCTACTAGCGTCTGTCCTGTCCCAGCCGTGGTATAGACATACGCGGTGGCGGTTGAAAAGTTGTTTACCGTGTTGACATATACCTCGTAGTACGTCGTATTTGACGCGGGGTTGGGCGTCCAAGACAGCGTTGCGCCAGACGCGGAAGGAACAGCAGTTAACCCAGTTGGCGGGTACACCGTGTATTGAACACCCGCCGGGGTGTATGTATATTCATCCGCTAGCGTCAATGCTTCAATGTTATTTCCAAATACGTTGACGGCAGCGAATTTAAAATACAGCTTGGAGTTAATGTACTGAGCCGGAAGATTGTATTCAAACATTATGCTTTCATCTATGCGCGACACCAGCGCGCCCAAAGCCGTAACCGTGGACCCGGCTGGTACATCGGCGATAGTAGGCTGGTCCATGGTTATCACCGTGCCGGAAACACCGGTTATGACCGCTCCGGGGGCTATACCAGCTGGCACACCAGGCAAAAACTGGCCTACACCCACGCTGGGCGCGGATGAAAAGGTAAGCGCTGTGGACCCCGTGGGGGCATCATGGGACGTTACCGGGTTTGATCCCGCGTAGTGCGGAGCGATGGCTGTGCCATATAGCCCCCTTTCCAAATAGGTGATATCGTACTGGCTGGCAATAGTACCAACACTCACTGTACCGTATGCCATCAATTCGCGGTCAACCAGTAAGAGAGTGCGCCCCGCCGCCGCGTCGGCGTTCGTGGCCGTGGTGGGAAGAGAACCCACACCCAGCATATTTACCACCAGCGTGCTGCTAGTGTCCAGGGTGGAGGATGACGACCCTATGTTGTTTACCAATGTTCCTTGATTAATTGGCGGGGCCTGTGAACCGATACCACTATAATTAACGCCGTCAAACGATATGTAAACTTCGGAACCGCCGTAGTACGCGCCGCCGGAAAGTCCCACCCACACTTGCGGTGGACCACCGCTGAGCATGGCGTTAGGCTCGAAAATAGCTGGCGGGTTAACATTCCCCGGCGGCGTATTGGGGTCGTAAGTGGGGTTGGAAACAGACGGCTGGTAGGTCAGCTGAGCGGGTATACCTATGGACGCTGGAAATTCTTCGGCCACGATGGTTAAAATCTGATCATCGCCCTCTTGTACGCTTTGTATGCGCACCGGAAACCGATTTAGACCTATATTCGGTTCCGTGATGGTGACGATATCGCCAGGTTCCAATAGCACAAAACCGTATCCAAGCTTAAATGTGTATGTATTCCGAACATAAACCGATCTTTGACCCAACAGGGACGCCGCTATATTGGCCACGCTTTGGAGGCATATTTCGGTGGCTTCGATTATGTTGGATTGCAGCTGGCCGTACTGATTAACGGAAGCCGGGTCCGACCAGTAAATGGACGTGGTGTTATAGGCGTTGTTCCTATCCCGAATATCCAGCTGAACCTGGTTGTACCCGTCAGCCGGGTCTACGCGGCTAACCGTAACAGGTTCTTTGCCACGGCTCTCGGCTATAATGTCGTCGTACGTTAAATTGTAAACCGGAGTTATTTGCGGTGTATAGGTGTACCCGTTACCGGTTAAGGCTGTCGCGCCAAGCGGCACGAATTTAAGAACATTGCCCGACCAGAATATAAACGAATTGGTCATTTGTGACCAGCGTTGAAACGTGTTGGTAACCTGTTCCTGTTCGCTAAAGTATGGCGAAAACAATATACCCTGCGCGCCACAATAAGAGCGGTACTGCTGCAAGGACGCCGCGTCTAGCCACGTGGCGTTGGGCGACAACCCGTAGTACGGATTGGTTATATAGTCGTACATAATATCAGCAGGATTGGCGTCGTCCAGCCCGCTAATGCTGTTCCACAGCGTCGCCGCGACTTCAAATGCGTAATCGGGCAGATCGGGCGAACTACCCAAATTTAACTGCGCGGCTGCCACATAAGCGGTGCCACTGTAGCTAAGCGCTTGCGTTGGATACGCCGAAGTTAAATGGGACCATGGTGCCTGGCCCTGGCCACCTTCAAACAGTATCATGTTGTCCTGGGACAACAGCTGCGCCGATTGACCTTTATAGACTTGGAAAACGTTGGTAACTACGCCTTCGCACAAACCTAATATTACATCGGCGTAGTATGTGTACGAACTGGCCCCTTTGCCGCCCCCGCCGCCTTTACCGCCTTGTTTGGCAGCCACCGATTTAAACCCGCCATACCATATTAAATTCGGCGCTATACGGCTGCGCCCATAACAAATTGGTATAACCAACCCCTGAGCCGAGGTTTGGATATTCATCATGGTGTAGCGGGGCGCGGCTTTAGAATTGGCCCCGCTGCCGCTGATGGCTCCGGTCATCTGTATTTCTCCCACAGATCAAAATATATGGGGCCACGGTCCACTAAATGGCCATCCCTAAGCTCTGTTTCCGCTGCCTGGCCCAGATACGCGGCGGAATGTATTACATAACCTGGCCGCGATATAATGCCGGAATGCGAGTAGCATCGACCGAATTTATAACACACTAAGTCGCCCGCCTGGGGGGTGTCAACGCGGGTGCCCAATGTGTCTAACCATGCCAAATATCGCTCTTCTGACCGGTGCAAGTGCCAGTCCGGTGGGTACGGCCTAGGGTCAAATTCCTCATACACACCAGCGTCAACCCAGCACCGCACCATAAGCATCGCGCAATCGACGCCAACTCTTTTACGTGCGGCCAATTTAACGTATGGCGTGCCAATCCAGGACTGCGCTTGTTCAACCACGCGGCGGCGGTACAAACTTTCAATTTGTTCGGTGACTGGTAGCACACCGGGCCGGAGCTGAGGTTGGATGGCTTTAGGGCTTTCCACGTTGGTTTTCCTAACGGCTAGTAAGCGGTTTCGACAGGGGGGATATATGGGAACCCCCTGTAATGCGTCAAATTGTTAAACTGGTTTTTGCAAACTGTCATGTTTTTTTGGCACCCCTGGGTCACGGCCATCGTGTCGCCCGCCGCTGGGATGTTATATAAAGGATACACTAATTGTAGCCCCGTGCTGCTTACGGCTATGATGGAACGTGTTTGGCCCTCGGCCTGGCCGCTCGTGATGGTGACTGTTCCGTTCAAATAATTAGACGGTGTGGATGGCGCGCTACTCCATGGCAAAAATATTGAGTTGATGGGGCCGGTTCCCACGGCTTGCGTAATAGTAAACGCGGATTGGCTCAGGCCACACCCGGAATCAAATAGCATATGTATGCAACCCAATGAATAGATGTTTTTGGGCATATACTGTTGCATTAGCACATTGTCACCCTTGGCCGACATCTTTATGCCCAGCGCGGTAATTTCTATGCCCGAGGTCCGGCCACCGAATATAAGAACCGTGCCTAATGACACATCCCCAAACGTTGGCATAAAAGCGCGATCCAGCTGCACATACGCGTAGTCAAATATGCCCTGGTGGGCCAATTCCTTTAAATTGACCACATTTCCAAGTGCATCGTGGTAGTCGGTTCCGGTGCTGTATATATTAAAATCCAGCGTGGGGACTTCCTGGGTGTATTTAACTGACCACGTGCCGCGCTTAATGGCGGGCGTGGTGGATAAAAATACATAGCCATTAGCTGTTATATTTTGACTGGCGCTGGTCAGCCGCAGCGTTTGACCATTGGTAAGTTGGATGGTGTATAGGTCAGCGGACCAGAATGGCGTTTTGCTTAGCAAAAAAGATTGGAGCGTGGAAGACGCGGCGCGCATATTCAGTACCTCAGGCTGTGAAGTGTTATTTTTTTGGTGGACCACAATTTATTCATGAATTTCTCAAAATCATATTTCGGATCCAAGAAACGGACCCAATAGTAAAACGACATATCCACGGTAATAATCGCTCCGGCAGCGGGCGCGGTGGAAAACACTATATACTGTGCCATGGGCGTGGTTTGAACGATGGTATAAGCCGTGGTCAATGTGCCATTGACATAGACGTTAAAATTGGCATTACCATTTAACACCGGCCCCGTCAAATTAACGTACCCAATATTGTCGGTGGTTGTGCCGTACGCAGCTAAGCCGTACGTGCGGGTTAAATAGAACAGTGTGGTCGTGCCATTGCCCGTACCGATTATTTGACCCAGAACTTGGCAGTCGTCGGGATCGGTAAAGCAGAAAGCCGAAAATCCCGCCCCGGTGGACGCGTAAAACCCCATCAAAGTTTTCAAATCGGACGCGGTGGTGCCGCCGGTACCGGTAAAATCGGGCAGGTATTCATATGTTAAGTCCCATTCCCACAATACCGTATTCCAATAATTTATCCGAACCTCTCCACCGGACGTGGATTCCGCTATGCCAACATTGCCGATTGGGCGCTTGATGACGCTGTACGAAAGCCCGTTTAATGTTGGGTATACACTTGGCATTGGCAGAACCTTTGTTGAAACAAGTGCCTCGACAACAACTTGAGAAACACGGACAGGAAGCGCGGTGCCGTCGCCCAGCGCCTCGACAACAACTTGAGAAACACGGACAGGAAGCGCGGTGCCGTCGCCCAGCGCCTCGACAACGGCCTGCGAAACGCGGGTATAAGTAGTGCCGGACACACTACGTCACCACCACGTAACCGGCTTGCAGGCCGTTAACGTCCGCCGCAGTCCAGCTGGCGCTCGTATGCGGGTTAATGGGCCACAATGACGTAATGTACAAGTACGTAGTGTCCACCGACACCGCCGTGCCCTGATACGTGGTGCCACCTATAACGAGTACAGGTGCCACTGTTCGAGCGCCCGCGTCTTCTTTGCGCAACGCCACCGTAACTTGTATACCGATTACCTGGTTTATATCGGAGGCCAGCGTGTTGAAGTTAAAACTATCCTGCGCCCCCGCAGTGTTCGTACGGTTGTACGAGGTGTCGCTGTCCATGGCAGTCTCGGAAACCTCCTGCCAATTGGCCCCCGTTAATGGTGTCCAGGTAACCGAGCTATTACCATCCGGGAAAAGTGTCGAGCACCTGCTGTCCCCCACAAATAAATTGTTGGGGTAGGAGCCTGGGCCGGTGGTGCCATCACAAATATAAAGATCATCAACGTACGTTGTGTGGCCCCCGTCTCCCTGCATTACAATTGCGGATACAGTAGCACTACTAGCGTTGGAGTTAAACGTATTTATGCCCGTTTGGTCCGGTACGCTGGGTATGGCCTGGCCGTTAACTCTTAACGCCAGTGTTCCAGCCGTGGCACTGATGGTAGAATGAAACTCAATAAAATTCCACCCGTTAGCCACTATGGCATTAAGCCCGGTGGCCAACAGCACAGATCCCCCAAAGCTGTTACCCCTATATATATTTATCAAGTTAGTCAGGGGGCTAAAAACTAAAGTTAGCTGGGACGCACCAGACACAACATCATTCAAATAAAAATACACATTCCCGGTGCCATTTGTAAAATTTACCGCCACGCCAAGAGTTATTGTGGGCAGTTGAACGTTTAGTGTACCATACACCGTGGTGCCGCCCACATTTAGCAATTTACCATACCCGTTCCTACCTGGCGACACAAAATTAGGGTAAGATTGATATGCCCACTGCAGTGTTCCCGTACGCTGCGTAAAATCGGAGCCGTTGTTGTAGTGGTCAAACCCATCATACACGATAAGGGCCATACTTAGGCCCTTCCAGGCAATGATAGATTACCATTGCGAAACATGTTTTGAAAATACGTGATCATTTCTTGAAACTGAGTATTAAGCATGCTTTGAACTTCGCTGGGCTGCATGCCGCCGGACGCGTTAACCGTGGGCGAATACGTGACCGAATTTGACACTTGCGGCCCCCCCAAACCTCCGCCGCGCAGCCCAGACGCGAAGTTAGCCGGGACAACCATTTCGCCCGCGTGAAGATTGGCTGGCATATTTTGCGGAACGTTCCACGCGCCGACTGCCAGTGACGCCGCGCCCGCGTACGCGTCCACCTGGGCCATGGCCGATGCGGCAGCCGCCGGGGCCAGCCCCGGCCCCACTAT
>Ga0116227_10015580_pt1 | contig 11219 bp, 7 predicted proteins | sample S1TSphgellanicum_FD_89693 | JGI IMG/M metagenome (GOLD analysis project Ga0116227, IMG submission 89693) | Host-associated microbial communities from peat moss isolated from Minnesota, USA - S1T2_Fb - Sphagnum magellanicum MG | ecosystem: Host-associated > Plants > Peat moss > Unclassified... | reverse complement strand
TTGTGAAACCCACCGGATAATATGGAAAAAAAAGGGAAACTTGAGGGGAGAAAGGGGGGGGGAGAAGTTTCAAAAAAACGGAATGCCCATTTTTTGAACCCCCCCCCCCCTCCCCTCCCCCAAAGTAGAGGAACGAATACACTTGGTATAATGTGCCCTCCAATTATTTTACATAAATCCCATGTATCTTAGCACAGTTTTCCAAGCTTTGAGATATCACAGCAATATCTTCTATTCTTTGTGAAGGTTTTTTTTCTGACTATTCCAAAATAATCTTCACTTTCCTTCATAATATTTTGTTCTTTGGGAAAAAAAAATTGTGGGAAATTTTCAACATTTTTACACATAATGTAATTAATGTTGAAGCTGCCAAGGTACTATGGTAATTATCATTTCTAGTTCAATTCTAAGCAAGAATGCAATCCAAAGAAATAATGGGGGCGTTGCTGCAAAATTGGAACCAACACCCACCAGTGAACCATGCCGGATGGATGAAATGTGGGTAGGTACCTAGGTGGTGTGGGAGAAAATAAGAGTGTTGACAGAATTGGTTACCAAGGTAACCTCAGTTGTGTTAAGATAACACAACTCCCAACGAGAATGAGAGGTTGGTTTTATTTTTTCTTTTGAAATTGTTACAATAGCGGGCACAAGTAACAAGTGTGTGTATGGAGTTCTGCTTGACATCTGATTTGCCACACCTACCACTAATTACAATGTTTGTGCTTGGTTAAAAGGGGGGCTAGTGACGAGCCTATATTGGTACCAAAAACATCAAAGTTAGTTTTGCATCAAGCATTTGTTCTAAATGTTGAAGTTCAACACTTGATTTATGTAATGTAATTTTTCGACCATGCCATTATAACTTTGCAGTATTGAGACTTACACATACCAAACTAATGTTGATAATCAAATCATATGTACTTAAAAATAAACACTATTAATGCTAAATTGTCATTTTAATATAATATATGCCGCAATGAAAATCACATATTGTACATTGTAATGGATGAAACCACAAAGTTTATCTCACACACTTTTTGGATGAACAAAAAAGTTCTGTGGCTTTTTGTGTTAGAAAAACCACATTCTCTTGAAGTGAACCCTTTTGCAATCAATGGGTCCCTTGTGATGATGGTACTTGGCATGCATGGCCTTTTGCAGGGAAGTTTATATTTATGCACCTATTGTTAGTTGCTATTGTTGTTTGTTCACCTTTCTGCCTCCTCAAACTTTCATCTGAGTACTTGGCCATTATGCACTCAGATGTGTGAGATTCATGCATAGGGTGTGTTGGTGGAGGTTTCAAGCACAATGTTTCATTTACATTCACATTCTTTTAATTATGCAATTATGGACAAGGTAACCATTGAAAATTGAGGTGGTAACATTGAGGTGGTTACCACGACTAGTTGAGAAACAGATGCATTGAGATTATTTGCAGTAACAACACATTTTGGCTTGTTACTACAAATAACCATCCCTCATGAATATTGAAATGCCATCTTTTTCATCCATACAAAGAGCTATTATGAAATGTTCATCCAAGCAGCAAAGGGTTACTTAATTGTTGGGCTAATGAGAGGCAAGGGTGGTACCTTGTGCTAATTAGTAGGTCAAAGGTTATGGATTGTAACTCGTGACCTGATAGCCAATTGGGGTGTTGAGATTCTCACAAGGAATGGTTATGGGCCATGATATCCCACCAACTTGTCTAAAAGCACATGGCAGTTTGGCTTGTGATGTTATCAAAAAAAGAGAGAAAAAGATGAATGTGGCCATATCTAACCAGTTCCATATTCCAGGAAAAGTGGATACTCCCACCAACTACCCTGTGGTGCACCCAAGCATTGACCTGATTGGGTAGAACGGCCTATCACGAAATACTCACCCTCGACCAAACATTTTGAGAGTTCATAAGTATGTGGGTGAACAAACAAGGAAGAGCCCATTACCATTCATTGCACACTCTATAACCAAATGTTTGGTGAGAAATAATTGTTCTTGATATTTTGCAAAGTTTTGTCCTTCCATGCAAAAATTGTGTTTGCCATGGGTGTTGCTATACTCTATCTTACAAATATGTTTTCAATGGTATGAATGAACTTGTTTGGTGATGAGCTAGGAGTTGTGACATTTCAAAACACACCCTTGTACATAAATTTGAATAGGAGCACAACATGGGATAGGAAAAGTGTTTTTTGGAAGGTCATGTTTGGATTGGACTTATGAATTTTTTGGCTCATCATGTGGGGTGGTTGTTTGGAATTGGGCTTGAAAGTGTAACGTGATAATGCACACAAAAAAAATTACACAATCACCAAAAATAAAACTCTCCATGCATTTTGACCTATTTGGTTTCAGGTTGCTATCTAGGACATGTTTACAATGCTTGTAGTTCATTAAGTAGGGATGTTGTTCAAAGATTAGAGAATTCTAATGACCAAAAAAAATCATCGTGGTTCTTGAACTTTTTGGTTTAAGGTTGTGATCTAGGACATGTCTACAATGCTTGTAATTCATTAAGTAAGGATGTTGTTTAGAAATAAAGAATTTTAACAATAAAATATATCATAATTGCATGGCCTTTGCATATTTGCCATGCAAAATCAAATCAAATCAATCTAAAAAAAACCAAAGGTATTTTAATTCCTCCTTTTCTGACCAAAACTAAACATCACAAATTTAATTCTAGAATGCACAAATTCATTTTTTTAGCAAGCCCTTTAACATTCTTTGCAAGAGCTAAGCATGTCCAAGTTGCCAAAATAGATGTAAGATGAGCTCCAACAATTTCTATGAACTTATGTTTCCTAGTGCAAAAGGTCTAACATCAAAAGTAAAAAATGATACTATAGAGGTGAAAGTAGAATATGAATATCTTGAGTGAAAAATCTAGTTTATAGATAAGGTATACAAGGAAAGGTTTGACAAATATCTATACTATCATTGGGAATCTAAGCATGTAATCTCACAACCAACACAAAGTGAAAAGATGTAGGTTACAATTTTTTTGGCTAGTTGTAACTTAAGATTTACTCTAATAATTTGCATAACAACAATAAATGAATATATGATTTGGGAAGGCTTTGCAAACTTCTTAGAATTGATACCAAATTGTTGGAAAAAAAAACAACATGCATTTGAAACATATCATAATTTGATTAAATTATTGTGGTTTTGGTATAGTTTTAGGAAGGACAAAGGAATATTGTTCATGGGGCATCAACACATCCCCCTATCTTTTATAAGTTAAGGCCAAGAGGATCAAAGGAAGATGATGTTCAACACACCTTGCAGACAACAAAACAATCTACTAGATCAACCAACACAAGTTATAAAAAATAACGTCCCATTTGATCTAGTTCAAGACAAGGAGAAAATGCCACCTAATTAAATTAGAAGACCAAGACAAATAAGGGATGCAAAGAATCTTGGTTTTGCAAGAAGAGGCAAATGGACAACAAAACAATCAGAAGATGCCATGGACATAATGGAAAAAGACATAACATCACTTGGGGGGTCAATAGATTTTTCAACATTCCCTTGGCCTCATTATTTAACCATTTGGATGGAAAGACCAAGTCTAGAAAAGTTGGACTATATGGTATGTTGATAAAGGAAAAGGAATCTATTTTTGTTGATTTGATTATTGGAATGTAGGTTGTGGACTTTCGATCACATTATAACAACTCAAAAATTATAATCATTGTCATGTAGGTAACCAACCAAAATTAAAAAGCAAAAAAATAAGGAAAGGGAGGAAAAGAACTAAATCCCTTAACATGGTTCAACAAAAAACTCAACCTATGACTAAAGGGTAAAGTCACCATGTCCAACCCAAATGTTTATGTGAATTCTATTATTGTTAGGGTTACATGACCATGACCATGACCATCTAGGATCAATAGAGGGTGTCTTTTCTTAAACCAAAACCACCAAGAGTATGTGGGTACTCCATCCCAAAAATGGGTAAGTCGAGTCTAAGTGAGGTTTGCCACCTTGAAAAGGAAACCTCTAGATGGTCATGGTCATGTAGGAAACCAACAAAAATTTAAAAGTAAAAAAATAAGGAAAGGGAGGAAAAGACAGCAAGGAGAAGAACTAAATCCCTTAACATGGTTCAACACATAACTCAACCAAAAGGCATGTTAAAACAAACTTCAACAAGACCTAGTTTGCAACAACCATTAGATGTGGAAGTGATAGATTTCATTGTAGCTTTCAAGTTGGTTACAAAGTTCATCCTATTGGATATAGAGGTATCAACTTAAGCTTTACAACACCACAACAAGTAGAGGCCAAGGCTAGGGCTAAGATGTGTGCAAAGGGACATGTTACAAGTTATATAACAAATATCCATTAAATAAACTAACAACAAGGGGGAAGAAGGGGTTTGAAGGAAGGGGGCTTTAGAGCTTGGGGGTATGAATAGGAAGAGATCAACAAACTAAAAGCTTATAAGAGAGGTGCAATTAAAAAAAAAGATTGCAACTTTTAAAAACGTGGAAGTTTAGAGAAAGGTGGAAGCTTAAATAAATGATGTAGTTTAGAGAGAGGTGAAAACTTAGAAAAATGCTACAACTTAGAGAAAGGAATTTTTTTAGAAATAAGTTATAGCTTAAAGAGAAGGAAAAAATGGTGGGGGAAAAAAGACAAAAGAGGATGGGATGTTGATTAATGATGGTGTGATGAAAATTGATGGGATGAAACCCAAATGATGATGGAACTTGTTGTCAACTGCCAAAAGTAGAGAACGATAAGTTTTTGAATAGCTGATGTGATGGTGAATTAAGGACTTTGTTCTACCAAAAGTAAAGAATGACAAGTTTGTGAGTAGTTGATGGTGATGGCGAGTTAAGGATTTTGTTTTGCCAAAAGTAGAGAATGACAAGTTTGTGAGTAGTTGATGGTGATGGCGAATTAAGGGTTTTGTTTTGCCAAAAGTAGAGAATGACAAGTTTGTGAGTAGTTGATGGTGATGGCAAGTTAAGGATTTTGTTGTTGTTTCTATTTTCTTCACATTTGTTTGTTTGTAGGTTATGAACATTATTTGCTTTCAATTTTGATGGTGCTTGATGGTTGCTTGGTTTTGGTTAGATGCATTTTTGGTGATGCAACTTGTTTTGCGAAGGCACTTTGATGAACGTTAAACAAGGAGTTAGAAGATAAGAAGTGGAGCAACTAGAAAGAGGTGACACCGGTGAAGCTTGGAAGATTGTTGGCAAATAAATGGATAGTCTGGATTTTTAGCAAGAAAGGTTTTTTAATGCAATTAAACACTTGTAATTTGGGGAGGTGGTTGTATGTCTAGAGGTTTAAGGTTTGTGGTTTTTGTGGCAATAGTTGAATTGATGGTCTTGTCATGTTCACACTCTTCCAAGATTTGTGTGTCTATGGGATCTGGGGACTAGGTACCTTTTCATTTTTGTATGGTTCTGGAAATGGGATCCTCAACAATGAGCTTCTATGGTTTGTTGTGATTGAGAATAGCTTGGGATGGCCAATTGAGCTCATGAGAGTGAGATCACAATGACCTTTAGTTTTTTTTTAAAAGGTTATCTTATAAACAATAAAAATTGTTGTAGATTTTAGTCCATGACCTTTGAGTCATTCGATGAAAGTGGATTTCCTCAAATGTATGTGGATGTTATTGCATATTGAATTGACCCATGAGGCTGTTATGTGTATGCCCTTGTTTTTGTTACAACGGGTCTAGTTGTATAGAAAGAAGTGACCATCCAAAGGAAAAACTTATAATAAACAACTTTGACTGATGATTCTAGATGCACAAAAAGAGGTGACAAACAAAAAAAACTAAAAGATGAGACATTCAATGGTGGGTCCTACAAGCAACAAATAAACAACACATTGACCAACTAAGGACAAAAAGCTCAAAATGAATTTGTTAGTATCTATAAACACGCAACAACAATAAGAATTGTTGTAAGCGCACCCTCACATGTGTAAAAATAACAAAAAAAGGTTTTTTTGTGCTACTTACAAATGTAAAACACCCATTATCAACTTGGGTTTGAAGGAAGAAACAAATTCAAAATGAAATAGAAGGGCAAAGGGACAAGAAATAACAAAAGATGATGATCACATAAATGAAATCCTATAAAAAATGTTGTTTTTTTAGTAACCAACAATTAAACTAGGATGAAAAAAAGTAGGAAAAGACGAGGATGAATATGACTAAAGTGAGGTGGGAACAACAAGGCAAAACCCAAGAGGATAGGGAAGGTGGCACTCCAATTGCTTAGGATTTTAAGTGTAACAAACTAATATTAGCCCATAACTATAAAGCAATTCCCCCTTTTCCAACTTTTGATTTCAAATGTAATGTCAAATGAAAATTTTTGCCCATAAAATGGTGTTTTTCATCCATCCATGTTTATCAAAGGTTAAATTATATCCATTTCCAATGAAATTTGTTTGTGCATCAAGTGTAAGTTGTTTGCTCAATACTATTTCTTGTGTTTGGTAGGATTTTTTCCAACCAAAAGAGGTCCCTATCTTGGGGACCCATATCTTCCTTGTTTGCTGACCAAATTGGGCAATTCAAATTACTCTAGGTATGTGGGGAGATGGGGAACAACTTCTCTTTCGACATCAAGACTAGATGAGCAACTATATGGGTGCTAGAGGGCTCTGAGTTCTTACTTGCTTGGTGATAGGTTATTCTACCCTAACAAAGTCCCTTGCACATATGTGTATGGGCATGTTTGTGAACCTCTAACTACCGATCCCATGAATTGTTGACAACAAACAAGTGGGTAGGCTCATTAGTGTCATTGCCAACATTTTTTTTGGGGTGTGAATTTTCACATTGTGGCAACAATTTTTTGGGGATTTTTCGGAATTAAAAAAATGTAAGTTGGAAAAAATTTGCTGAATTTTTGAAAACTTTTGCCAAAGTTTTAAAACCATAAAACTGGGGGAAAAAAAACCCTTAAATCACAAGTTCAAGCTATGAACATTGAAAACAGAAAGTGTTACCTAAGGGTGATGGTTCAATGGTGTAACCCCTTTTAGGACCTTGAGACCACAAAAGGTCTTGGTTTCAAACCCAATGGTGTGCAAGAAAAACTCTTGCCAGCCCTTTGCCCATGAGCTTGACTCGGGGGTGCCAACTAATGTTGGTCAGTACCTTATTTGTTTAAAAATCTATGGAGCCTTGAAAATTTGAGTAAGGTTTTTTACTATTTTGTAGTTATTTGATAACCTTTAAATAAGGTTATTTTTGCCTTTCCAAAATAGAACTTTTTTGGGTGCAGTGGTATTTAAAATAAATTAATTAAAAATTCTAATTATATTGTATCAGTTTCAGGGTATTTATTAAATTGACAGAATAGAAAAGAAAAACATTGATTGTTAGGTATGCTCAAATGGAAAAATATATCTTGCACTTTTGCCCATCACAAACAATGAAAAATCTTGTTCCCTATAATAGTTTTGCTTTTGAATGTTACTCTTTTGCACATGGATTCACAATAGAGAAAATGAAAGGCTAGTGATAATGCTGAAATGGATGCTAATAGGAGGAAAGCCATAAGATAGTGTAGCAACAATAACCTGTTGTTTCCTAGATCGACTTCCTTGCAATTCCACTTTCAACATGATGATGACAATGGTTTTAGCAAGCCTCAACCTGCACAAAAGACATTAAAATACATGGACAATGGAGAGTTTTGAATTACAATAAGACAACAATGAAAAAATGCTTGTGACAAATATAATATAAAGGCGAGTATAAGGTTCAAAATCTTCATATCCGGAACTGGACTCGCTGGTTCTAAAAACCCCCCATGCAGATAACCTTTCAACACTAGTGCCAATGGCTTGTCAGGTTGGGTCTACTGTTGTCCTTCCCCAAAAAGAAGAAGAAGAAGGTGGTTTTATGAAGTTCCAGGAACAAAATGAACTCACAATTCACAGTAACACCTGGTGAAACAATGCTCAAAATGTGAGATCCAATGAAAACCCATATCAATTGGGTAGTAGTCTTTCCCTTAGAGGCAGAGCCAATAATGCAGAGCCTTTGATAGCATTGAAAAAGTACTTGTAACCTGCACCAAGTGGCTAACACTTGATACCCTCCCCTGGTTGTTGTAATTTGGTATTTGCAGGTTTTAGCTCAACAAGGACAACTGTGTGTCTTTATGCCAAGGTTGATCAGTAGCAGCCATAAAGTAACAAGTGGAAGACAATCTGTTTCTGTTCTGGGACACATTTTCAAACTTCTTCTTGAAGAGCACCATGGTGGACAGCAGGATTAATGGGCAGCTTCAACACAAGTCTGTCTAATAATTTATTTATTTTGAAGATGCCCATGTTGAAGAATCTAGTGTCATCCCAAGAAATATTCTCTAATTTCCTTCATAAATTTTGTTCTTTGTGGATCCAAAGCAATGTAATTAGTGTCAAAGCTTGCCCAAATTAAAGTAATATATTATGCTAGTCTTTTAACCCTGGCCTTTGGACAGGGTTTTAAATCCTTATTCTAGCTCATTTCACTAGCCTTGGTTGTGTTATGGAGGCAATTTCTCCCTCTGAGGTCTAGGTGCCTGTGAGAAATTTGGGTGAGCCTGAATTTGCAAATAGGCAGAAAATTCGGCACAAGGGCCTCTACCCAACACACTCCATTCTGCAATGGATTTCATGTGGATTTGTAGGGTGGTCATGTGCATTTTGCATATTCATCATGTGAATTCTGCAGTGTGATCTTGTAAATAATAAAAAAAGGGAAAACACCTGCAAGGGAACAAGAGAAGAAAAAAGAAAGAATTGAAGTCTAAACAAAAGATCACACCTGAAAGTGCAGAATACACAATGGGGAGCCCTAAGAGGAAAAAACATGAAACCTAGGCCCTAAACCCATCACCAGTAGCATGAAGCAAGTTGTGCAAGGAGATGGGTGAAAAACTTAGAAGGACATCAAGCTTAGAAAAGGCCTTTCTTGCTGTCACAATTGTTCAATGCAAGATAGTGGCGTCCTAAACTCTCTAAAGAGTCACTAACACCCTCTACTTAAAAAATGAACATATAATCGAAAGAAGAAGATTTCCAAAGGCCTTCGTTGATCATGCCATGTTGGCACATTAATAAAGGAAGTTGTTTATCTACTGTGGTAAACATCTAATTATCTCTATTGTTAGAAGGATGAAATCATCTTTAAAATGTTGGTCACAATATGATACAACCTTTGCTTGAACTATAATTGTTGTAGCCATTCCCTGAGAAAAAGCAGTTTGTGAAACAAAATTTGCATGTGTTGGGTTAGCATTGATTATGTCTACCAAAGTGTGAGTACCATTTGTTGTAAGCACGATATCCATTTGTTACTATGATGACTAGAGAGATGACATTGAAAAAACATGTCTTTTTTTGTGCAAAACATGAAACCTAACATCCCTAACAATGGAGGCGAAAGAATCTTGAATTGCATCATGTGTGCTTGTGCGTTTTCTCCCATGAGCACAAAAAAATAAGTGTATCCATTTCAAATTTATGGATTGACCACGTATGCATTGAGAAAGACCATGAGCCGCGGGAGGGGGGAAGCCCAATTTGGGGTGTAGTGTTGAGGAGAAAATGTTAGAAGCCATCTTTAAAAATGAGATGATTTGAGTGACAAAAAATAAGCACTCAAGCTTGAGCTACACAAGATCTCAACTGAATTCGATAACAATTTGAAGACTACTTTAAAATGATGCTGAAAAATGGTGTTTGTGCACTCTCTAAGATGTTCTCCTAAAAATGATTCACTCCTCTTTCTAATAACTGCTCAAATAGTGGAATGAAAGCTTGAACAGCTGGAAGTAGAAGATCACAAACTCACCTAAAGTGAGTCTAAAATAGAAATGGACTGAACATAACAGGTCTTGACATCTGCCCAATTTAGGTGTAGTAGCCCGCCCCTCCACCCCAATAGGTTCCTTTAGCAAATGTAGGGGATCAGAAAAATCTATGGAAAGGGCCTTCCACAACTGGAACAGACCAGGAGAGCTTAACACATGAACGATGTGCATGAGAAGGTATGACAGATAACAAAGGCAGAAATTTAACACTGCATTATCTCTGGAAATTATCTCTTGATGAAAGCAGAAGTCAGAATGAAAACGGTGCACAGGGGAAATAAATGGAGACCAAACTATTTTTCTCCCCTAAACTGGTTCTCACAGGAGTTTGACCTCCGGTTTTGGATTTGCCTAACTTGTGTGCCTTGACTTGCTGTGCTCATAACGTAGTACCTGGGCCAACACATGTCCATCGAATAAGTAATTAATTCTGAAAAATAAATTTTAATAAATGTAATGTTCCTAAATATTCATTATTATCCTTTACAATATTTTTTGATTTGGAGGATTTTTTTTTTTGAAAGTTTCAACTTTTTGAAATAATATAATTAGTGTTGAATTGGCCAAGGTACTAGGGTGTTCTTCATTCTATCAAAGTCTTGTGAGAATCAAATCCTGCAAATTTTGTGAGCTGATACCAAGTTTCATAAAACAGTACTCAACTTTGTTGATTTCTATCACTATGGTCAAATTGGGGATGAAACAGGGACTAGAGAGTCAAACTAGGGCCCAAAGACAGGGTGACTTTACTAATAACTTTGATGTTTCAGACAGATTGTGGAACATCTTGCAAGTTCCCATGAGGGGGATTGGTAATAATACTTGCCATCAGGAAGAAACAGTTTTCTAGTTGTTAGCTGCAAAATCTAAATGGTAGTGTTGTATGTTCCCATGTTCTTGGCCAAAGCGAAGGAGCACCCACCAGCAAAGGATGGCTGGTAAGTGGTTAGGGTTTTGTGTTCCTAGCTAACCATGGTGGTTAGATCAGTTGCCTTTGTTTATTACTTACCTACTAACAAACTCCCTCCAGCAAGTGGGTTGGGTTGTTAGTAGATAGGTACTCAAAAAGCAGCCCTTACCTATGTATAAATTATAAACCATCTAATAGTCACTTATTTTCCTTACCTATAGGACGTATTTCTTAACCTTACCAAGGTGAAACTACGAAGGTTACCAAGGTGAAACCAGACATTAACTCAGTTCAGGTTCATCTTCAATTGAGTCATAAGGGGCGTGCAGTGGAGGGCGTAGTGGTGGGTGCTGGTCCGTTCTCATTGGTATCAACTCTTGAACAGATGAGACTGGTCCTTTGGGGGGGGGGGGGGGGGGGGGTCAACTCAGTAGCCACCCATCACA
>Ga0116227_10015579_pt1 | contig 11220 bp, 12 predicted proteins | sample S1TSphgellanicum_FD_89693 | JGI IMG/M metagenome (GOLD analysis project Ga0116227, IMG submission 89693) | Host-associated microbial communities from peat moss isolated from Minnesota, USA - S1T2_Fb - Sphagnum magellanicum MG | ecosystem: Host-associated > Plants > Peat moss > Unclassified... | reverse complement strand
TTCACTTTGTCACCATCCCTCAATGGCAATTGATGGTAATTAAAACATAGGTCCAAGATATTGAAAACCTTGGCCTATCCAAAGGCATCAAAGATTTCCCAAGTTTCAAAAGATATAATATGGAGCCCAAATTATTTCAAGGATACCCAAAGTGGGGTATTGCACGTTCATTGAATATTTTGTTTTATGAACTTGAGTACAACATGCATTGAATGTGTCTAATTGAATTGGAGCTTTGTATTGATTTGATTATCCACTTTGTTTGTAACATTCTTATCATGGAAAACACCTTCAAAACAAAACTTGTAATACCCTTATATAGCAGGTGTCCAATACTTTAATCATGCCCTTATTTATTTGTTTGACTACATAAGACCGAGTTCCATGCAATACCTTCATTTTATTTTTTCCTTTTATCGTTGTTAACCGTGGGGGGTCTATTGGAATGACAACTGGGTAGGTAGCTATAGCCATGTAGGTGGGTAGATAAATAGATGGGGGGTAGGAAAAGTCTCAAAAGCTATAAAAAATATATATAATATAATATAATATAAATAATAAATTTGGGTGGGGGGCGTGGAGAAAATAAAGTCAAACAAACAAAAATTGAAATCAGGGAAAAAAAACTGGAAGGGGGTGGGGAGAAAATAAAGTTGCAAAAAAAACTGAGATCAAGGTTAAGAAAGGGCAAACAAAAAAGGTCAACTTAATGTGACCAGACAAGAAAGCAATCGGATAATGTTCTCATGTGAACATAACAAGTTTTTAAGGTTTTGGTTTTTGTTTTTAGTGGCCATCAACTTTCTGCATGTTAACGATGGAAATTATTTCGTCATTGTTTGTTAGCTACAACAATTACTATTTCAAGGAAACTTGTGAACATGGGTAGGAAGTTTTATTTGTTTATGTATTATGTGGAACTGATCGACAACAAATTATGGATGGCTGAAGAAGCTACAACATTGAATGGAGGTATGTAGAATAAGACAGTGGAAGGCATGATAAGAAGGGCAATTTGGAAGCAATGTAGGCAAGGTTTTCTTCTTTCATCATTAGTTTTTAGAGGATGGTAGGTTTGGCTTGTTGAGATTTGTAGTTGTTGTATTTGATTTCTGCTACACCAGTGACTACACTATGGTAAGCAATGTGTCCTTGTTAAGAATAGATTCTATAAGGGGTTGATGTTGAGGATTGATGAGGAAAAGAAGGAAGTCAGAGTTGTAAAAAAAGGGGCATTTAGAAGGATAAGTATGCATTTTGAATGGGGACCTTGGTTGAATCTCTATTTAATCCATGTAATAGGGTAGGTATTTGAATGAATACCGGAAGCTTCAATGGGGTGTCCTTGGGTTGGGCAGAGTGAGAGAAATGAAAACAGAAGTGGGAAGTTAATTAAGATCTATCTGTACCAATATTTGCATAAAAAAATTATTTTTCCTTAGTGGTCTTAAATAAACTTTGTATACGTCATTCATACTTTGGTCCGGACATGAAGATCAAAATGTTTATGAGATTAAGGTTTATCAAATGAAAAACTTAATGTTCCTCTACATTGTTGCATTTGTAAGAGAAGGGTTAACAGCTCACATGGATTGACTGAACACTAAAGGTTCTAACTTTAAGATATACCTCAATAGATCTTATAAGATGTGATTTTGTACATAGTAGCAAATAGTTTGTTGCCACTATAACAAGTTAGTGAGAGATCACCATGTATGTGCTAGTTGGCAATTCACACATAGAACATTGAATCTTGTTCCGACAGATCAGTAGCACCAACGGAAATTCTGGTAGCATCGGGTTTGCATTCTTGACAATGTAAATTGTTGGAATTGATGGGATTTTAGAATTCCTAGGGTTTTGTGTTTCTACCATGAGTTTCATTTGCACAAGATATTTTTTTATTGACCCTTCTTTTATGGTTACACTGGGATGGCACAAGGATAGAAAAGATAATCCTATCAATGCACCATCCATCCACATTGGTGCATTGGTGGGTGTTGGTGCACTCTGCTGAGTGGATGGCATTCCTCCACATATAGAAAGAAGCACATCTTTTCATTTTCACCCTCATTTCATGGGAAAGCGTGCATTACACTCTAGTGAAATGCCCCATTTCACATATTTGTTATGGGGATGTAATATTCTTTATAGTGTGCAGATATTAACAAAGGGAAATTAGGAGCATCAGAAAGATGAGGTAGCCACTAAACCCATTCCATCAACTTTTACAGAAGAATAATTGATGGACACATAGAATGATCGATCTAAGCCTCGTGTTATAATTAGTGCTATACTTCTTGAATTAAGAATTTTGTAATCACGAACTGAAACAATTCTGAATGCCAAGGGTATTTTTGGTAAATATTTAAGTGTCATTAATCCTTAGAATTACAAGAACCTTGTTAGAGCTTTGGTGGCAGTACAAAATGTAACATTTACTATAACATTAGAACAAATTCTTGTAAGTAGAGGTCAGATTGCAGAAAGATATGTATCTGAACCAAAAGAAGTCAGATTACCTCCAATTTGGAGGTAATATTGTCTTTGATTTCAATAGTTGTCGATATTGTGACAAGACCAAACACATGTTCAAAGATTGTCCTTAGGTTGATGATTGGGTTGAAAAAAATCATGTTCAAAGAACATTTTCTTGATCTTTAGGAGGAAATACCATTGTTATCTAAACCAAAAAATGTTAGATTTAACCTATGACCTATCTAGAACCGACCAGAGTTACTGGATCATGTACAATAATGACCAATAGAATATAGACAACGAGCATAACTTGAGCTTTGAAAAGATAAAATATTGACACTGGTTACTAACTATCTACTTGTGTCACACCGCCACCTGTATCAGAATCCTTACCGATGCCAACCATCGTATTGACACCACCTATGCCCATTTCAACCCAAATTTTTTGGAATCTAAGAAACAATATTGTGTTATCATCAATTCTACCAAGCAAGGAGATACTTGGTATCGAGTCGCCTATAGTACCACACCATTGATCAGGAGGCATACAACAATTGTATCTTCTTCTTTCATTCATTTCTCTCTATGGCCAAAAATTTCAAATCCTAACAGTATATATATATTTCATAAAGTAATGACAAAATTCTCGTCACCCATACTAATGTTCAAGATACAAAATTCCCTTTGGTTTCAAATTGTCATGGGCATGAAAACAAACACGACAACGAAATCTTCCCAAAGACAAAACAAGAGCAAGCCAGCAAGCCTATTTTTAAATCCAAACTATGGAACAAATAAGAGAAAAACAAGAACAACATTTGCATAAGAAAAATTTTAATGAAGCTTTATTGCAAAAAACATGAAAAGAACAAGATAAGGTTGCGGCTAAAATAAGTTCAAAATTGGTGTTGAATAGACTAAAGGAAATGAAAGTCCTATGTCCTATTTATACCTCTTCGAGGAGCTAGCTCAACCGAACCTTGACCTAGCTCAACTGCTAATGGACTAGAAGTCAATTAAGAGTGAACTAAGAGTTAATTAATATTGAACTAGAATTTAACTAAAAGTTAGCTAATACTAAATTAATAGTTTATTGAGGTTAACTAAGAATTAATTGAGGTTAACTGACAATGAACTAGGAGTTAATTACTGATGAACTGAAAGTCCATTAATAGTAAATTAAGAGTTAATTAACAATGAAGTAAAAGTTAACCAAAAGTTAATTGATAATGAACTAGGATTGGATTAGGAGTATGAATGAACTTAGAGTTAACTACAAGTGAACTAAGATTTAATTAGATATGCACCACTAGTGAACTAAATGATGATGTTGGTGATGATGTTAAATAAGATGTTCAACATTTGATGCTTGACAAGATGTTCAACAAGATGTTTGACAAGGTGTTGGACAAGGTGTTAGAAAAGGTGTTGGAAATGTTTTCATGACATTAGGTCCCCTTCTAAAGATGAATTTCACAAGGAGTGGCCTTTGGTTTGTCTAAATATCTACTATGAATTTTTTACACCTTTTCCATGGCATTCGATAGATGTTTAGTTGGTTCCCAAATTCATTCGTTGACATCAAATCTTTGCTAGTGGACTAGGTATTGCACTTGTTGATTCGATATTCTTGAGTTGAAAATTTTGTCCACTTCATATTCTTGATCGCCATCAACTTGAATTGGCAGAGGCGTCTCATGGACTCTCCCTAGAATGTTTGATGCATGGTAAGGCTCCAACAAAAAACATGAAACACAGGATGAATTTTCATGGAATAAGGAAGTTTGACTTGGAAGGCCACGACATTGATTTTCTTTACAATTGTGAATGGACCAAGCTTTTCGTAATCTAGTTTTTCCAATGACCTCATTGTCTTAATGTTTTGTTGTCAAAGCCAAACTTGGTCTTCAACTTGGGAGCTGGATTGTTCCTTTCAATGTTCATCAACATTCTCCTTGTATTGCCTTTGCACTTCCTCAAGGTTTGATACAACATGGGTTCGAAATTGGCCAACCACATGATTTGATCCTTAGTTGTTGGATTCATGACTTTGTTTACACCTTGAATGTCAAACTTTGGGTGTAAACCATGATTTGCAAATAATGGTGTTTGTTGTGTTGATGAATGTATTATATTTTTGTATGCAAACTTCGCCAATGATAAGAGCTTCGACCAATTATCTTGATGGTAATTAGTTGTGCATCGTAAATATTGTTCTAAAATTTGATTGATCCATTCTATTTGGGGAAGGAAGGTTATGACAACTTCATTTTCACACCTCAAAGCTCGAAAAGCCTCTTCTAGAACTTGGACACAAATTAGGGTTCACAATAAAAAATGATATCATCAGGAAAACCATGATATCAAAAAACATGGTCCAAGAATAACTTGGTTGTTCCTTCATCGGTTATTGTTTTGGTACAAGGAATGAAATGAACCATTTATTTTAATCGATCCACCACCACCAAGATTGAATCATAAAAACTAGAAAGTGGGAGGTCCATGATGAAATCCATGGATATTGAAGACCATGAAGATGTTGGAATTAGCAATGGTTGGAAAAGTCCATGAGGCTGATAATGAATATTCTTCACTCAAACACATATGTCACAAGATCTGACAAATTCGTTCATATATTTCCAAAGTTGTGGCCACCAGTAGTTACAAGACATTAATTCCATGGTCTTCGTTGAATCCAAAATGGCTTAGAACTAATGCAACGTGCTTGTCTTGGAGAACTTGAAATCAAGTAGGGTCATCAAGGACATATAATAACCCATCATGGTATAATAACTCATCTTGAAACTTGAACTTGTCAAACTTTCCCCAAAAAATTTCTGAACAATTTCAAATGGTAATGGTAAATGAATTGTTGACTAGATTTTCATGAATGCACTTGATAAGGATTTGGTCCTCAAGAGTTACTGATAATGTTTGGAGTCAAAGGTGTTTAAGCTTCAAGATGACATCACATTGTTGTTCATAGGTCGCATCCCCCTCCTTAGGCATGAAGCACGAACGATGAAATAATGTGTCAAGTTTCCCTTGTTGGTGCTTAAAATGGTTTGTCATGACAAATCGGAATTGGGACAATGACAATGCCCATCAAGCTTGGCATTGATTCAAAACATGAACTGTCATGAAATACTACAATTTTTTTGGTCCGAATACATAATGATTTCATGTTGAGCTCTTTCAAACAAATGACAGCAATCTTCAAAAGCATCCATGATGGCAAGAAGTTCCTTATCATGAATTTTGAAATTAATCTCGACAAGAGAAAACTTAGAAGAATAGAAGTGAATAGGATGAAGAAGATTGTCTTCTCCATGTTGTGAGAGTACGACACCAAGTGCAAAGTTAGAAACATCCATCTCTAAGACAAAAGGTTTGGAAGGCTCCACATGAATCAAGAGTGGGGTTGCTGTGAATGAAGTCTTCAAGGATTGGAAGGTGTTTTCAGCTTCAATTCCCTAGGAAAAAGGTTGATCCTTCTGAATCAAACAAATAAAAGGGGCCATTATTGTAGAATAATTGGTAATGAAACATTGATAGAAGTTCACAAAACAAAGAAAACTTTGAACATCACGAACCAAAACTGGGGTAACCCAATCAATAGTGGTTTGAACCTTATGGGAATCCATGTAAATTTTGTCTCCAAAGATGATATACCAAGGAATTCCACTTTAATTTGATGAAATTCACATTTGTCTAATTTGGTGTAAAGTCTAATTTCCACGAGCTTTTCCAAAACGAATGATTAGTGTCGTTTGTGTTCTTTCAAATCCTTAGAAAAAATGAGGATGTCGTCGATGTAACAAACCACAAAATCATCTAAGAATTCATGGAAAACATCATACATCAAGTATTGGAATACTACAAGTGCATTGGTAAGGCCATTTGGGCATCACCACATACTCAAAATGCCCATACCATGTTTGGAACATTGTCTTCCATTCATCACCTTCTCAAATACACATAAGATTATATTCACCCCACAAATCAATCTTGGTAAACACCTTGGCATGACTTAGTTGGTCCAACAATCCTGAGATTAAAAGCAATGGATATCAGTTCTTGATCATGAATCGATTCAATCTTCGATAGTTGACACACATTCGAAGAGAACTATCCTTCTTCTTGACGAACAAGATGGGGGCTCCTATTGGGGACTTGGAATGTTGAACGAAACCCTTTTCAAGGTTTTCATCAATGTACTCACAAAGTGTTGTAAGTTCATATTGCGACAAGTTATAAATGGGCCCAAATGGAGATTATGCACCTTCTTCTAGGTCAATTGCATAGTCATATGACCAATGTTTCGATGAGGTGTTGACATTTTTCTTTTCAAACACATCCTTGAATTCTTGGTATTGAGGAGTGTTCTCATGTTGACATGGTTCAACATTTGACATGGGAAAAGTGTAGATCAAGAATGCATCTCCTTTCTTAGCAACTTACATGAAAACTTTGGTTCCAACAACTAAAGGATTGGAATATCTAGGCCTTTTTACATCATTGAAATCCTTTTTTTGCCTCAACTTTTGCTTGCAACCATTATCATGATCAATTTCGGTTGCATGACATATGCCATCATGATTGTTGCCATGCATGTTTAAAAAACCTTCATAGTCGAAGGCCTCGTGTTTTAATGTTTCAAAGTGAAGACTCCTTGTAATCTAATCCAATTGTGGATTATGGAAAACAAGCCAAGACAACCCAATAATGATTGGGTTTCTTGGTGATGAGATGACATTAAAAATGACCTTATTAGTGTGGGAACCAATGGTAACCTCCAAGGCCTTGGTTTCATGTGTGATTAGCCTTGATGAAAACCCTCAACCATCAATGACCTCCATTGGCATTGGAATAATTTTCTTTACTAGGGCCAATTTGTATTGTTGCACCAATTTCTTGTTAATGAAACATGCTAATGCACCAGAATCAAGAAGTGTTTGGGCCTCCATTGTCATGTGCTTGCCACATTTGATAGTGATTGATATTTAAAAACATGGTGTTGGAGCTGAAGATAGTTGGGGACCATTTTCATTACAAGATGCATGAACATCCAGCCTCACGGTCCTTATTGAGACTAGACATGTGTGTTTCTTGACTTTTCTAATTGTGGGCTGGTGGTAAAGATGGCACATGTTGCATGTTTTTTGGACAATTTCAAACCACATGGCTTGGATTTCCACAATACAAACAAAAATTGATGTTGTTTTTCCTATTATGTGAAGGGCTTAAATCAATCTTATCGATTTGCATTGGTTAAAAAAACATGGGTGGTGCAACTTAACGTTGTGTTGGTGGTGATTCCCAATGTTTTTTTTGTTGATGCTCGAAAAGTCAATTATCACACCAAATAGCTTGTGTAATGGCTTGATTCAATGTTGTAGGGTCTGGACTTGTGAGAAGTAAGACCTTCACATCACTATGTAGTAGTCCAAATCGGAATTGGCTTATCAATGCCATTTCATCCCATGAGATGTCACAAGCCAAATGCATACATTGAAGCCAACCGTAATCCTTGACAAAAGGATTGTAATTTATTTGTTGAAATGCATTCCTTGTCCAAGTCTCTGAAAGTGGCATTGATCTCCTTAAAGATTGCATCAAAATCATTGAGTAGGGGTAATTGGTGCTCCAACAAAGGTGTGAACCAAGCAAGGGTGATGTTTGACAACAAGGTGCAAACCAAACAAGGGTCGTGCTTGATAACAAGGTGTTGATGAATCCAACTTGGGTTGGGCCAGTTGGATACCAATGTGGATGAAGTTGGATGATTAAGCATAATTGGTTGATAAAGCCTTAGAACTTTGATGACGTACTATCAAGTTTATCTAGTAAATTGATTTGTGGCTCCTTTGGTTGGGATTGGTTTGTGGACATGCATCCCAAATAGGTCAAACTTTGATTGGTTTATAGGTGAACAATGGATTCATGGAGCATTTGATTTACCTATTCTAAATTCCTAAGGACAACAAGAACTTCTTCCATGGACACAAAAACTTCCTCCTTCGATGAAAACATGATTTTTAGACAAAAAAACTTTGAGAACAAAAACAATGAAAATAGGCTTGATGGGAGTCTGTTCAAACTATCATAGGCATGAAAACAAACACCACAACAAGATCTTCCCAAGGACAAAACAAGAGGAGGCCTTTTTAAATCCAGATTATGAAACAAACAAGACAACAATAATAATAACACATGTGAAAGAAAAATTCATAGAACTTTATTGCAAAAAACATGAAAAGAACAAGACAAAGGTGTGATTAGAAGATGTATTCAAAATTAGTGTTCAACAAACTAAAGGAGAGGAAAGTCTTATATCCTATTTATACTTCTTGGGGGAGTTAACTCAACCGACATTTGACCTAATTCAACTCCTAATGGACTGAAAATCAATTAAGAATGAACTAGGAGTTAATTAATATTAAACTAGCAGTTAACTAAAAATTAGCTAATACTAAATTAAAAATAAACTAAAAATTAATTAAGGTTTAACTGATAGTGAATTGAAAATTAATTAATAGTGAATTAAAAGTTAATTGATAGTGAATTGAAAGTTAACCGAAAAATAATTGATAATGAATTAGGATTAAATTACGAGTTAATTATGAGTGAATTTAGAATTAATTAAAAATGAACTAAGACTTAACTAGATGTGCATCACTAATGAATTAGATGATGATGTTGGTGATGATGCTAGATAACATGCTGGATAAAATGCTCGACAAGGTGTTGGACAAGGTCTTCAAAATGTTGTTTGAACAATAAACTTATAAAATTGGAGTATATAACTTATTGTTTATATCTTGGGGTTATACTAGTTTGAAGGTTTTTGTCCGTAGACTTTGGATCCCATCACAAAGGTGACTTGAGAGCCATGTTTGTTAGATGATGAATCCCATTCACAATCTTTTTTATTATGTAGCATTGGTTTACAATGATTAGTGCATGAGGATTAAGTTGCCATTTGATGAATGCTTTCAAGCTTTTTCAACTACTTTGTCAATACATTGTAAATTACCAACCCATAAGCATTTATGTATTTAACTTGCAGGCTGAAAGTTCAATAGACTCAAATGACACAAAATTCCAACCACAACATCAAGTCTAGGACTTTGTTATTCCAAGATTCGTACATCCATTTTGTCACACACGCAATCCCTTGGAAGAAGAAGCTAATCAAGCAACCCAACAATGGTACCACCACTCTTTTGTTAATACTATGATTCTTGAAAAATTTCACAAAACCGAAAGTATGGACTTGCAAACTATACCCGCATGCGTCCACCCAACTGCTAAATTGTCTCGTCTCGAATGGGCATTTGAATTTTACATGTTCATGTTCATTATAGATGATCTGGTTGAACACAAAACTCATGCTTCCTCCCTTGAGGACTTGGAAGAATTCTTCTTGGAACTAATGGTTGTGATAATCTCATCTTTCCCTGAAGACCATATTTTAAAAGAAAACCTCACAAAGTATTTCAACGATGAAATCGACCACAAATCAACCAAGGATTTTGCTAAAAAGTACTTGCGCGAGTTATGCAACATTCTAAAACAGGTATGTTACACAAATGATATTCTCAAGGATCATCTAGTTTGTATTAAAGAGTTGGACCATAGGGCTCATAACACGTACAACCTAGTATTATAAGTTTGATAACATTTGGAAATTTTTTTATAGGTTTTGATGAACGCAAGGTTTCTCCAATTTGTGTCGGTTTTTCAAACTTGTGGTCAAGAGCAACGTCAGAGATGCCTAAATATTGGAACATTAGATTTGCACGAATTATACAACAATCTATGCTTTCGCAATTTTTGGAAGCACGAAGACTTTTCCTACACATATATCCATCGATTTCTACTTATATGTCACAAAGGCATGAAATCGGATATATGACTACATCTCTGGTATATAATGATTACTTGGGAATGATGTTGAAAATCAAGTAATGTAAATTAAATTATGCATTAAGGGTGAAAACATGGTAGTGTAGACAATTTTTTATCATTGTCATCAAAGAAAACAAGTAGCTATAAACAAGTTTTAATGTATTGAAAGTAAAAATGTTTTTTAAAAATTTATTGATTAACATAAGGATAATCTTTAATTTTATCACAATGATGTTGATTAATCACATATCTAATATGCATTTAAGTATATTTTTAAAAAATAACTATTATTTTTTCTACTTTTTTAAGCTATTCAAACTTGTACAAATAGGTGAAAGTAAATGAATTATTGAATATTCTCCATTTTCAACACAATGTAACCCTAAAATGCACTTGTAAGTTATCAACATTTAAATATTATAATAAAATACATCAAACTTCTAATGGAAAAGTAGGTTTGAAACTCAATTTGACTAGTCATTTTCAAACATACTTGTTATCTATTTTTATTGTGCCAAAGTTTTTCAAATTTTGTAATCACTTCATTATAAACTCAAAGAAAAGCACTATGCTTTTATTATGTTATTTTCAATTATTTTCAATCTACTTTCTTTTACTTTTGTCAAAAAATAGACCATTTTTTAATTGCTTTGGAGATAACTATTTTTTTTGTCTACTTTACCATACATTCACCCTTGAATAATACACTCAAGTAATTCACTATCAAATTTCTTATCATATATATAAGATTGAATCTTACAAATGAATTCAATGTTAATTTCATATTGTTTGATGCTTCAAGTGCAAAGGCAATGGAGGATACTAAAGTGG
>Ga0116227_10015578_pt1 | contig 11221 bp, 3 predicted proteins | sample S1TSphgellanicum_FD_89693 | JGI IMG/M metagenome (GOLD analysis project Ga0116227, IMG submission 89693) | Host-associated microbial communities from peat moss isolated from Minnesota, USA - S1T2_Fb - Sphagnum magellanicum MG | ecosystem: Host-associated > Plants > Peat moss > Unclassified... | reverse complement strand
TTTTTTTTTTCTTCTTTTTCTTTTTTTGTTTCCTTTTTTTTTCTTCAAGCTTTTTTTTTTTTTTCACCACATCATTGTACATGCTACCATTGCTTGTTGCACCATCGCTTAGTTATGCATGTCACACCAGTTTGCCTTTGCCCTTTTCCTTGTTTTGTTTTGTTTTGGCTTATAAAATAAAAGCAAAAAGAAGAAATAAGAAAAAAATGAATAAAAATGAAGGAAATGATAATAAAAATGAAAGAAGATGAAAAGAAAAAATAGTTAAAAGAAAACAAAGATTGTATTATATTTGCATGCTTTGAATGTGAGCATTGCATAAATATTTTATTGAAATTTTCCCTAAAAATAAGAAGTTGAAACATATTGCAATGTTGCATTATTACACTAAAAGAACTTCAAAAACATAAACTTCAATGTGAAATACTTGCATACGGGTCACAAAATAAACATTAGTTTTGTTAAATTGATTTTGCAATACCCGCATTTGAAGCATAAAATGCCAATTGGTTTTTTTGGATATTTTGTGCAATATTCAAATGTTGGGCATAAAATATGCATGTTTAATGAAAGGAATTAAAAAAAAAGTTAATTGTGATAAATAATAGAAGAAAAAAATTAAAAGGAAAAAAAATTTTAAATAGAAAAATCAAAATTTAGAAGAAAAATGAAACCAAATGTAGAGATTTTTAAAAATAGGAATTAAAAAAAAATTCTTGCATTTTGTTCACAAAATATGTAATAATTATTGAGCTGTATTATATTTGAAATGACATTGTTTTCATATGTGGGTATTGTATTTTGCAATTGGATCTTGAACTATTTTTGCTTCTAAGAATAACTACCAAAATATGCAATATTTACATGTTAATCACAAAAGTTGATTGAATGTGCAATACTTGCATTTAATTGTTTATCAATATCAAGGGGTCAAATATGATTAAATTGATTGTTAGTCATTTAGTGCAAAACCTTCATAGTTTGTATATCATACATTGGTATACACTAACATCATGTAAATGGTAGGTAGGTAGGTGAGTAGGTGGGTAGGTAAAAAGGTAAGTAAATAAATAGGTGGATAGGTAGGTGAGTGGGTGGGTGGGTGGGTGGTAGGTAAATAAGCAAATATGTAGGTAGGTTGGTGGCTAGGTAGGTAGGTAGGTATGTACACAAATAAAAATAAAAATAGGTCAATAAAATAGCTAGGTCAATACGGTAACCCAAAAGTTTTGTTAAAATATTTTGTTGAAAGAGTAATCTTTAGGTTAATTCAAAAAAACATAATTTTTTTGTCAAAAAGTAAAGGTTTAGCCATGAAGAAATAAAAGTTTTTTCAAAAGGTAAAAATTTAGCAAAGAAAAGATAGAGGTTTTGTCAACATGTAAAGGTTTAACCACAAAGAAATTGAAGTTTTGCCAAAATGTATAGGTTTAGTTAGGAAGAATTAGAAGTTTTTTCCAAGTGGTAAAGGTGTAATTAAGAAGAAATAAATTTTTTACTAAGAAAAAAATTTAGTCAAGAAAAGATAAATATTTTGTCAAAAGGTGGAGTCAAGAAAAGTTAAAAGTTTTTCCAAATGGTAAAGGTTTAGGCAAAAAGAGATAGAGGTTTTATTGAAAAGCAAAAATTTAGCTAGGAAGTGATAAATATTTTGTTAAAAAATAAAGGTTTAGTCAATAATAGATAGAACTTTTGCTCATGTGTAGTGGATTAGCCATAAAAAGATGGAATTTTTGTCAAAAGATATAGGTTTAGCCAAGAAAAGTTAATTTTTTTGACAAGAGGTAGAGGTTTAATTAATTAGATATATAGGTTTTGTTGAAATGTAAAGGTTTCATTGTAAAGAGATAGAAGTTTTGCCAAGAAATAAAGGTCTTAGCTAAGATTATATAAAGATTTTGTTAACATGTAGAGGTTTAGCCATGAAGAGATGGAGGTTTTGCCAAGAGGTATAACCAAGGTTTAACTAAGAAGAGTAAGAAGTTGTGCCAAAAAACAAAGGTTCAACACAGAAAGAAATTTAACCATGAAAAAGTAGAGGGTAGGTACATAAAGGGTTAGTAGATAGGGCCAAGATGTAGGTCAATAAGGTCGCTAGGGAATCAGGGTAATTAGGTTGGAACTTGGAATGTAATATGGTTAAGGTTGGGAAAAAAATACCCAAAAAATAAAAAAGGGTCAAAGGTTAGTAGTCCAAAAGGTTGACTATAATACAATGTTGGGTTAATGTAGGGTCAAAAATTGAATGAAGAAATGTATCTTATGGATAGAACGACCAACTGGTGCACTAATGGGCACTAATTCACTTTGGTTGTGATAGGGTAGTTTATTTGTAATCAAACCCTACATGTCTAATATATATTATGCAGAGACCATGAAAATCATTAGGGGCGGGGTATTGCTTTTTATGAAAATGAAAAATCAACCCATGCATTTCCATAAAGTTTTTGAATCCTTAAACGTTGAAGCCTTTGAGCTTTCACTTTTCATTTAGTTGCATTTCTTTGATTTTAGGTCCATTTTCATCTCTCATTTTAACTTTAGTTTGATTGATGTGGTTTTAAAATTGTGATTTAAAATTGATTGGTGTGAGGATGAAGATTTTTTTTTTGAGAAATAAGTTTTACTTAGAAGAACCTACCTTGACATTATATTTTATAAAACTGATAATTTCAAATACAACCCTTATGCATAACATGTCAAAAAAAATCAAAGAGAAAAAAAGTCATGTATATGTGTGTGTGTGCTTTTTTCCCCCAACCACATCCTTTAGTTTAATCACATAAGTCATTACTTTAAGATGTCACAAGAAAGAATTGAACCTCCACCTTCACAAGCATAAACTAAAATCTTGAACCATCCAACCATGGGAAACTATTTCATGAGTTGACAAATAATGCCATTAGATAAATAAAAACACATGTGTATTTCAAATCTCATGCATTAGTATACATTTATGTAGTTACGCAACTTTAGAATGAAACTAATTTCACCTTTCCTTCATTATGAAATGTTAACACATCAGATTTTGATTTAGGATATAAATAAAAACTTTGTGTTTAATCATATCAAATCCTTTGTTTTTTAATTTCATAATTTCATTTCATTTAAAATTTGAAAGCCTTCAATTTCATAAATTTAAAAATTAAGTTAATTTTAAATATTTTCATGTAGCCCATGAATTCAAATGTAATATTTCTAAACATATCAAATATTTTTTGATATTTCATAGTGATATTAATTTCACGTCTTTAATTTCATACTTGGTAATTACATATAATTTTAATTTCTTGGTTTCCAAATCTAAAGACATCACATTAATTGAAATTAGTTCTTAAAACTTTCAACACTTTTTTTAGTGAAATAAGGCAATTATGTCATTTCATAATGAAATTAATTTCACATGTGAAATACATAAATATGAATTGAATCTACAATTCCATAGCATTTTAATTTCATTTAAAGGTTATAATTAAAAAATCATCATTATATTTAATCTAAATGATGACTAAACTTTCATGTGATAGTTACAAGATTCAAGTTGCAAAGATGTAAAAAAGTATCCAAAAAGTATGTTAAAAATTGAGTACATTACACCAAAACCCAACAACCATGACTAAGATATTTTGCAAAGTTATGTCCCAATTTTAATCATGTGGAATGACATGTGCCATCTAGTTATGTAGAGTTAGCATCTTGTAGTCATCATTGGACTATGAGCATAGTCAAATTAATAGGAAGCATATCAAATGTAACCAATAGATAAACAATGTTTCATATTCCAAGTTTTGGTTTCAAAAATTGTATTAGAATGTTGTAAGACTTTAATGTTTTTACTTGAAAATGTTTAAAATACATTATTAAGACATGTGAAGTAATTTGGAATGAATCTACTGTATATAAAATATTCAATAGCATTGTAACTAGCACTTTTGTTAAAATTTTCAACTTTTAAAACACTTCAAATATTATGAAAATGACATGGTCATGTACAATAATTATCTAGACTATTACATAATAATATAATATGTCATGAAAAAGTTTCTTTTTGTTTGCCACTATCCACATATAATTGGATCCAATGTGGCCAAGACAACTAATATTTCATGCCATGTTGAAAAAAATTGCAAGTTATTATGGTCCATTCACATTGAATTATTTGAAATAAATGGCACCAATCTTCAAATTGGTGTCCATGATAATTGATGTTTTTATAATGAACCATGTAATTAAATTTAGAAGAACAAATTTACAATAACCCCAAAAAAAAACATTAAGAAGGTCATCACTTCCAATTTGTAAGATAATTATTCTCAACTTCATATCAACATAATTTATATCCAAACTAGTTTGATTAAAGCCTTAAAGCTTTTCAAAACAACTAAAGAAAATATTTAAAGTTCAAGTATGGATTATTATATCATGTTGGTTGTTGTATGTATGTAATTGCCCCATTTGATTTCAACTTCTTTAAGCTTGGCATGAAACATTAGGTAATCATCTTGACTGCTTTGCATCCAATTATACTTGGACAATGGCAGAAAAAATACTCATTTGGATCCAAAGCCTATTGGATTTGCCACTTAATAGTTAGTGGTGTTGGTAGGTTCTGATCCAAGTTGTAAGTTTAATTCTAGTTTCTAGATGAAAGGTTCATAATTTCATTGAAATCAAAACTACCCTTTGTCAAAACTAAAACTCAAAACTAGATTAGACTATTCTCCTTTTAAAAAATGCTCATGTTCTCTAGCCATATAAGAACAAGTTTTTAAAAATGCAACAACTAGGCATTATTTTTTAAGGTAAATTATTAGTTTAAATTGAATGCATATCTATGTAGGAAGGAAGGTAGTTTGTTTGTTTTGTTTGTCATGTTAAGATCTCCCAAACCACAATGCTCCCCATTATGTTTTACATATCGTTGGAAAACTCTCAATGAGTAGTGGTACACCATGTGGTTTGGTAGTGTTTAGACCTATGGTGCAAGGATAGAATTTCGAACAATTTTGTCAAAGAAATTCAGAAAAATAAAAATAAAAACATTTTAGGGAAATTTAGGAAAACTTTTGGTACTTTTGAAAAGTCATTGATGAATGGATTTGTTGGAAGTGATTTTGTAACTTTTAGACCTAACCTGGTGGAGATATTGAATTTGGAGTAATTTTTGTCACTCAAAATAAATTAAAAATTAGAAATAGTTTTTTTTCACAACTGAGCTTTTTCATGCAGGTCATCTTCACACTTTGAGCAATAGTCCTATTCACACTTAGGTTAGTGGCACAAGCCACACTACTATAATACACAATCTTCTATCTTGGGCAATGTGCACTCCCTTTATAAAATTAATAGGTACGAAAAAATGTGAGAAAATATTAGTTGAGTGCAATGTATATGGAACCTAACTTGGTCTTAAAGTGAACCCTAGCTCCAAATCTTTTGGGAAGTCTTTGTTATTTGAGGTTTTATAAATCTAAACAACCGTTCTCATAATTGTACAATACTGTGATGAACAATGTAATCAACAACAATGAGACGACAAATGTACAATTGAATGCACCAATTTCATTGCCATGTGGATGCAACTAATTGACTTTGATTATAGTTCAATGATGCAAATGCTAGTAAACTAAACTAATAGAGGTGGTAGAAAAAGGAAGGAGGATTGCGAGAGAAAATCAAGCAGCCTATAAATAGACACCAAAATATGAGTCATCAATTCTCAATGCTTAGGGCCTGACAACTAGGTACCCAAATGGGATGCATGCAACTTAGCATCACAAAACATTATTGCAATTCATGGTCCAAGACCAAGTCAATGTTCATGGAAAGAATTCCTCTAGTTTGCAATGACAATCATCACAAGAAGATTCATTTTTAGGAAAATTCTTCGTGCGGCAAAGTTGGGTAGGTGGGTGGTGTGTTGGGGATTGACAATTGCTTTCCAAAGCTCAACAAATTGGACCACCAAAGGCAAGTCTTATTTGTCCTCTTTTTACTCCACAATAGCTGGGCATTATGATATGTATTGGGTTTCAAAATTTGGAGCCCACCATTTTGGAGCCGCCATACGACATTCCAAAAAAAAATTCAGACCACTTCTTCAAAAAATTGTAAGACCACAAATATAAAAGCTCTACTAGGACTTACTTATCCCCTTACACCCCTAAAAGAGACTACATTCAAGGTAAGTTACGGAGTCATTAAACAATGGCTAGTCTTGTGCAAGAACAAGGGGTTTGTTTTGCAGATTCATTACTTAGTTACATTCCAGTAAGAACTAAATAACCATTTTAAGATATACATGGTACAATGTCATGTCATCAAATTGGAGGATGACTGTTCAAAGATGACAAAGAGATAGATGCAATTCTGTACTGACAAGTTGAACCAATCCATGCACTTGGGTATGAAAACTGTGATGCAAGCCTCACTTTTTTTCCATCTACTATCGGTAATGAAGCCACAACAATTATATTCATGTATGGATTTCATGGGCCAAAGTTTACATGGTTCTAAACTACAGTGGTTGTGGTTATATTCCAATGTCTGAGCTTCATAGGGCATGAAAAGCATGTGCACTCAATGTTTTTTTTTTCATTAAAAAAACTTGGGATGTTGCCATATTGGTGATCATCCACAAGGAGATTTGGTCACTGGTCTATAACTTGTGGCCAGTTAGCCACTGCAGTGCTGCTGCTGCATCACTCGAAAACTCTTTGTGGACAAACCAATTGTATATAGTACGGTCAGGAGATCCATGCTTTTAGTGCTTGTCAAAAAATACCAAACAAAATTGAAACTCTAGGCTAATCTTTCTTACATTAGCAACTGCACTCCACTGCACTCCACTGCACTCCCAACATGGGCTCAAAACCTTCAACTACTTAATCCCCTAAAAAATTGACCTGAAAATGGCTTTCAACTTCTGTTGTGAAAATAATTCATAACTTACACACCATTGTTATTGGTTTTTTTTCTGCAGCCTTGCCCCCACATGTACTCCTGTCCATAGAATCTCTGGTTGTAAGAAGGTTCTCTCATATCTTGGTTGATATGGTTACCAAGATAGGTGAGAACCGTCTTGGCCCAAATTAAAAGATAACAACCAGAGACTCTATGCAAGGGGGAAATCCATCATCTTTTCTAGCAATTACAAACCAACTAGTTATGCTCGGTCCTGCTATCATCCATCGACAGTTGTATGCAGATGGGTGTTGTCCCACCATTGATATTTTTTCATCCTATCTTTAATTCCCAAATATCAAGTAGAATTAACTTAAAATATCAACATAGCTATTCCCTTTTTCCATATCTTCCCCTCAATCCCTTGCCTACTCCTCAGTCAGGCAAATTGGCACACTTACATCATCAATGAATTCTTGACTGCCCCCCTCCGGATCTTCCAAGAGATCAGAAGGCTTGTATTTGCCATGAGATTTAAAAAAAAGTTCTTTAGAAGTTCTCCCAGATCTTCCAAAAGGGAATAGAGGGCCATAGTCCCATGTGCTGTTTTCACAGACCTTACATTCAATTGACATCTTCTCCATCATGTGCACCCAAGACTTAGTAGTCAGTCACTAGAGCTCGAGGTCATCCAACTTAGCTCCTTTGGGTTTTTTTTTTTTTGCATATATAACCATCACCTCATGTGAATCTTGCTGGTCTGATTGACTGTCAGGTCACAAGTTTCCATAACCTTCAACCTCTGTTTCATTAGCAACCTACAAGTTAGCACAAGGTACCACCGTGGTCTCTCATTGGCCCAATGATTCCATAACCCATGGTTTCTTGGATGAAGATTCAGTAATCACACTTGTGTGTGGATGAAAAGAGGGCATCTCAATTCTCATGAGGGATTGTTATATCTGATAACTGGCTCAAGTATGCTAGTTACCGTGAATTGAGTGCCTTGACTATTTACAACAACCTGAGCACTCTTGCTTGTTACCTGTTCAGTCACCAAGTGTTGGTCAGTTTACAGTCCTTCGAGCAAGTGGAATGTTCATGCACTTTTGCTCTGGAATTTTCTCAACTTTGGACTAAAAAAAGAAAGCTGATGCCTATTGCCAAATGGCTTGTAATGTGTTGTTTGAAATGTTCAATGTTCTCTTTAAAACTGTTGTGTCCTACTTACTGGAATTGACTATTGGGAGATCATGACTACTTTCTGTCATGCATCAACCCCCGCCTTGTGACTGTCAATCTTTTGCAAGACAACTGGGCCGGCAGGGCACTGGTCCTTTTGCAAGTCCAGTTACAGGCAACATTTCAGATATAGGCTTGTTTCCAGAACCTTCAGATATATGTCTGTTTCCAGAACTTTCAGGCACATCTCAGCATCCCTCAAACAAGCTACATTGGTTGTTTTCTGTGCAAAATCAATTTGGTCCTCCTCTTGATCCATCCAAATTGTCCCATCAAACCTAACAACTTGTGCATCAACTTTGTGGGACCAGATTTTTGCTCCACACTTTCAGGGGACCACAACCAGATAATATCCCAGCATCAAGATATGGGCATCCGCTGCAATGTAGTCCAAATCAGGCCACATTCATAATGCAAGTCTTTTTCTCACCCACCTAAATGTGATAGAAAAGTTGGGACCCAGTTCTGGAATCATCTGTATGAGCTGTGTTACAAGCTGAGTCATGCAACAACTGTGGCATTGGAAAATTTTAAAAAGTAGCCTCTAGATTGGTGATTCCTCCTGGCTGATCTTTTCCTTTTTCGGACACAGTGTCCATGTTCCTCCAGCCTTTCAGAAAAGGGGTTGTGGCCACAACTGGTGTCACTCCTTTTCTCAATTCTCACTGATGAAAAACTTGGCAAATTTTATTGCAAAAGTACACCAGAAGAAGAAGAAGGATGATCAAATGAAAGCAAACAAAAGCAACCAAATTCCACAATTATCAACAGCAAGTGACAAATTAGATGTGAAAATGGGAGCTGGGTTGGTGAGGAGTGGAACTCAGGTCGTAGCTAATGCTCTGACTACCATGTAATGTAGATGATCTATTATGTTAAATGTTGAATCACAAGTGATTGTGAAAATGCTCTAAACTTGTGTCTTGAAGCTAATGCAACCTTTCTTTGATAAATAGTGCAAATCAAGGGAGAGCTATATTTATCAATATTTTAGAACAATAAACCTCAGGTTTCAAACAAACAAAGAACATATAAATTAAGATTTGGTTTACTAATAAATTGGTGAGTTTTGGATATTGAACAACATGAAAATAAAATAAAATCAATCAATTACATTCAACCTATAATAATAAAAAACCATAAATGTCAATCTAATCCATGTTGATCCAAAAGGGTTCAAAAATGCAGTATGAATTATCCACCATAACATTTAGTTGTACCAATTATTTAACACAAAATTTGACATCTTAAAAGGTTAAATTGGCAATTAATTGACATTACTTGCAAATAAAAATTTCATCTGAACCATTTAGCCATTGCAACCCTGGGCATGAATGTGAAAAAAATATAGACAAGAAAGTATTAGGATTTTTAGAATCTTTCAATCATCATACCAAGCTTATATATACATATATAGTCTAAAATTTCCAATAAAAACAATCTGAATGTCCAATGTTTTACCCCTGGGTGCTTGGAAGTGTGTCAAGAGGGTTAACCAACTAATTGTTGCCAAAGATTGCAAAGGATTTTGTTTAAATTCCAATTCAAAACACCATTTGGTGAAATCATGTTTTGCAAACTATCACGCATAATTGTCCATTGAGCACCATAATTGAACTCCTCCGATAAATGCTAAGGGTCAGGAGTCTCTGTGTTTTTTTAGTGGGGAATTTTCGCATCTTGGCAATTCTCTTTGCAAAACAGAAAAAAAGAATCATGAAAGAATGTTGTTATTGAGGTTCATCTCATCATTTTTTGAAAAACAATTCACCAAATGTAAACCCAGGTACTACCTAGGTTGCTAACTATAGCAAGAATCCTTTTTAAAAAAAGAGTCTATTGCCCATTCAACTGCCTTCATTTACTGACATCTTTTTTGGGGATCCTCGCCAGCATGGCTACTTGATAAATCTTTTTATATAAAAAAACCCCTGGTCAAGATGGGGATTTTTCAACATCCATGTTTCCTCTTTTTAACATTTGTAACCGCAAAATTCATAGCAAAGGGGAATTTTTTTTTTAATTAAAAATTAATGACAGATGTAGCATGCTTTGTAAGACTTAAATCCTATGAATGTTGTAGAACTATTTTAGTGAGTGTTAGCTTCATACTAACATTTTTGGCAAAATCATTAACCTTAATCTCCACACCCACTCACCCAATGTCTATTTTCGAGTGAATTTTCGCCAAATTTCAACCTGAAAAATGTGATTTGGACCTGTACAAAGGATTTCTCATGGAAAAAATGACACAAATTCCCCAGATTTTTTGTGGGAAAAATAATTCCAAATTTTCAGATTTTAAAGATAAGTTCCAGAAATTAGCCAAGAATATGGAAGGATCCTTTTTTTGGGGGCCTAGTTTCATGTCTAGTTCGTAGCAAAATTATTTTCTGGACCATTGCCATTTTTGCTACATCACAAAATACTTAAAAACTAACTCTGCCCCCACCCACAAGTGCAACTTATACATGATTTTGTTGGATGTCTCTAGCCATTGCAATGGGTACTAACACTTATTACATTAGAGCTGGGTTTATTTTAACAAAATGAGACTATAACATTTCTCTTTGTGGTCAAAATTCTTCTATACTTCAGGTATATGGCTAAATCTTCTTATGGATGAGCACTCATCCCTCACTTTGGCTACACCACAAATTGAAAAAACATTGTTTCAATTGTACTTACCACAAAATTGGGCATGTGTGAATTAATTCACAAATACCCTAATACCTGGGCCCCTTCAACACTAATATCTATTTATATAATATCCTTAGTTTTGTTCGCTTGCGGTGGTGTCTGGTCGTCCTTTCCATCCATCCGTCGTCATCCATCGTCATCCGTCCCATCATTCGGGATAAAAAATAAAAAAGATAAAAGTTTCTAAAAAAAACTAAAACATGAACCAAGTTTAAAGAAACAGGGGACTTCACCATGTCCGAAGGTCACAGGTACCCACTAGAAGCAAAATAAATAAATAAATAAAAATAGAAAAAAATGAAGATAGACAAAATAAGAATAGAAAAAATAAAAACATGAAACAAACATAAACAAAAAAAAAGTAAAAATGCAAAAA
>Ga0116227_10015577_pt1 | contig 11221 bp, 14 predicted proteins | sample S1TSphgellanicum_FD_89693 | JGI IMG/M metagenome (GOLD analysis project Ga0116227, IMG submission 89693) | Host-associated microbial communities from peat moss isolated from Minnesota, USA - S1T2_Fb - Sphagnum magellanicum MG | ecosystem: Host-associated > Plants > Peat moss > Unclassified... | reverse complement strand
CCCGAAAAAACCGGGATCAAAGGGCAATGGCCCATCATAATCGTCTGAGCAATTAGATGGACTAAATCTCGATAAGATAACGTACTAGCCCCGCTTCGGCGGGGCTTTTGTCTTATGTGTTACAATGGGTGGAGTTCTTTGAAAGAAAGGAAACTGCCGTGACACTCATGCTCCACCAAGGCGCTGAACACATTGATTACGAAATCCTGCAGGGACTTACCATGCCGGACGCAACCGATACCCATGTCCCCATCGCACATTCGGCGGTGGTGGATATGGTCAAATATAGCCTCGGCTTCTTCGGCCACGAAGTCGTCGAGGAACACTACGGAGTTACGCCCGATGGCGCTCGATTTTTCGGCGTTCTCTCCCTCAGGAGCGAATACGGCGATTACACCGACACTGTTGGCTTACGGAACAGCCACGACAAGAAATTTCCGATAGCGATCAGCTTCGGCAGCCGCGTGTTCGTTTGCGACAATCTCGCCTTTGCTGGCGATCATGTGATCAAGCGCAAACATACCCTTAACGCTAACAGGCTGCGGAAAAAGGCTTCCGGTTGGCGCTAAGATATGATTCGATGTTTCCGTTGCGTCAGCAAAGGAAACATGGATGCGCGGGAGCGATGATCGGAGCGAGGGGCTTTTTTCATACGTAAGCTGCGAGGCGCGCGTACCGCATGGTCATCCTCTTCGGGCGATCCGTGATTAATGAAAAAAATGGCCAGCCCTGAAGCCAGCCATTGGAAAGTTTGGGAGAGGATGCCTGAAAGGCAACTCATAGATGGGTCACGACCGACCATATCGTAAGTGCGAAGGGCGACCTTTCGGTTGCGTGTACGTCAATCGCCGTAGGGCGTGGGGAGAGAGCCAAAGGGGGGAGCCGCCGGTTGGCGAGCGATGAGGCTCGCGAAAGTTCGGAGACTTCCCCCATGACCTGCCTTGAAGTCCGCGGCGTGCCGCTTGCCACGATCGAACGGCTCAATCGGGAACGCACCATTCCCCTTGAGCGATACCAGGATGACGGGGCTATCGACCGCTTTGGCTATCTGGAATGCCTGGCCGCCGATCATGGCGTCGAATTCGATGTGGTCTTGACGCTGGTCGATGTCCTTGGGCCCGACGAGGATTTCGATGGGCTGGTGACTTCGCTCGAAGACTTTGCCGCTGGCGGCTTTTGAGGAGCAACGCCATGGCAACGAACCCCACGGTTGTTCGCACCGAAACGATCGCCCGCCTGAACGACCGCGCCCGACTTGGTCTCGATCCGACAGCGCGGATCACTTTTACGCGCAATTGCCTCGCGGCGTTCTGCGATCCTGACGCCATCGAAGTCGTTGTCATCCAATCGCAACTGCTGGCTGCGTTCCGAACCTGCAAGTTCGCCGACGACAGCCCAGAGCGCGACTTCGGAACGATCGAATTCCGGGGCCGGAAGGTCTGGATGAAGACCGACTATTACGACGCCGAGCTTTGCTACGGGTCGGAAGATCCTGCCGATGAGTCGGTCACGACTCGGGTCCTGACTATCCTCCTCCCAGAAGATTATTAGGCCATGGCCGCGCTTCTTGCGGTCGACCGCCGTGCCGAAGTGTTCGGCGCGGCGGTCACCATCGCCGACCTCGCGCTCTTTTCTTTCCCAAACCTGGTAGATGGTGACGCTGTCACCATCTACCAGGTTTGGGAGGTGCTGGAGCGCGACTGGTCTTTCGAACTCGATCCTGATGCCAGCGAGGCCGAATACGCCATCGGGGTGACAGCCAGGTTCCGCGACGGGTCCATCCTCAAGATCGCGGCCCGCGCCGATTGCTGCGACGGCTCGGGATGCCGGCATTGTCGCGGCTATTGATCCTCACCATTGCATAGGGCGTACTGCCATGACCTATCAACCCACTGCGGAAACCATTGCCATCGTCCAGCGGCTCGGCGGCCGTTGGCAGGGCGGCTATGCCATGGTCCGATGCCCGAGCCATGCCGATCGCACCCCGAGTCTGTCGATCCGCCAGGGGCAGCGATCGATCCTGGTTCACTGCTTTGCCGGCTGCGACGGCGCACACGTCATGCAGGCCATCGCGCGCACGCTTGGTGGGCGGGTGCCGATCTCCTCGTACCTGCCGGTCCCAGCCAATGATCATTGCGCGCCGTTCCGGCGGATCTGGGAGGAGGCCGGTCCCATCGATGGCACGCTTGGCGAGCGCTATCTCGCCGACGTGCGCGGCATCCGATTCCGGCCACCCGATGTCCGGTTCCATGCGCGCTGCCCCAAAGGCAAGGGGCACGCTCTTCAGTTCCTGCCGGCGCTACTGGTCGGGGTCTTTCGGAGCGGCAACCTGATCGCCATCCAGCGGCTGTTCCTTGATCGCCATACCGGCGAGCGTACTGCCCGCATGATGCTGGGCAATTCGCGCGGCGGCACCTGTTTCGGTGCCCGGAACTTTGCGGGCTTCGATGTGCCCGAGGGCGAAACCGCGATCACGCTACTGCCCGACAACGATGACGAGGGAACTGCCCAGGCGGAACATGCGGTCGCAGTGCGGCGATCGCAGGGCATCGACGCGTCCATCGAGCCATGCCCTGGGGCGACCGGAGACTGGGCTGATCTTCTGCGCCCGCTTGCCGCAGCCGCGTTGGATGCCTTGCCGTAGCGCAGCACGCCGAGAGCCGAGGGGGAGGGGCCGAGGCGAGACAACAGGAGCTTCTCGCCATGCCCTTGATCCCTGCCTTTCCCGAGCACGCAGACCTTGCCGATAACGACGCTTTCCTCTCGAGCGAGGCCGGATCGGCATGGATTGCCCAGCTTGCGGAATCCGTCCCTCATACGCGCTACTGGCGCAGCCGCAGCGACTCCTGGTCGCTCAAACAGATGAACGGCCTCGCTGCGCGGATCATCGACGCGCAATACGAAGGTCAGGATGTTGAATGCGCGATTGAAGCCGAATTCCCGCCCGCTGAATTCGGCGACACCTGGCACCACGAAATCGCCCGTTATCTGCGCGACCAGCTCGATGCCGCCGGCATCGGCGACACCGATGGCGAAATCCGCGAGGCGATCCGTTCTGCATGGGAAGATGCCTCTGTCGATCGCGACGACAGCCGTGTCACCGATTTGTTCACCAGGCACGATCGATGCGAACTCCTGTTCCGATTCAGCACCGAGCAGTGGCTGGACGACAGCCTGATCCATTCGCGCAAGCCCTGGCCCGAGGCGTCTGCCTTGTCGGTCACGCGCAACCTGCAATTCGCGCTTTCCAATCTCGGCTACACTGTCACGGAGTTCCGAAAGAGATCAGGCACCCAGCACCCCGCTGCCGAGTACCTGCAGCGCAGCGCGCGGCGCCGACGTGCGCCGATCGTCACCTGGGACCAGTTGAACGAGCTCATAGACAACGCGTGTTCGACCTCGTTCTTGTTTTGCTTATACGCGATCGTTCCGATCCCCGACCTGATCGGGCTGGATTTCAGCAAACCGGTGACCTTTGACGAGTGCTGGGTTGCCAGCCTCGATCCGATCAATGGGACCTTTCAGGACGTCGAAGCCAATGGGCCGGTCACGGTCGGGCCTGGTGACGGCCGGTTCCTGTCGGGCGGCCACTTGCGCTGGTCCCCCGAGACCATCTGCGCGCTCCACACTCCATTTTACCATGCCTCGCTGCGGAATTGATCGTCGCTTCGGTGGCATCGGGGCGCCAGCAGTCACCACCGCTTCCTCGCGGCGCTCCGGCTGCGGCGAAGAGGTCGAGGTGGATGGAGTTAGGTGTCGAGGCCGAGGGCCGAGACAGCAACCACAGCGCATCCCGCCATCAGCGGGTGTCGTCCTTCACGGAGCAACGTCCCATGAATATCGGCCAACTGAAACCCAATGCCGCCGGCGTCTTTCTCGGCAAGATCCAGACTGCCACGCTCGATCTCAACATTGGCCTGCGCCCCGTTGAATCGCGCAACCCCGCAGCGCCCAAGTTCGATGTGATGGTGCGCAGTCGCAGCGGGCAGTTCCTGCCTATCGGCGGGCTGTGGGAGAAGTCCGCCAACAACGGCGCCGGCACTTTCCTCCAGGGTCAGATCGACGACCCCAGCTTTGAAGCGCCGCTGTCGATTGCACTGTTTGCGCAGGACGACGGTTCGCTCAATGTCGCCTGGTCGCGCCCGCGCCGCCGGATGGGCCGTGGCTTTGGCGACATCGGCGCGCAGGATCCGGCGAACGACACTTTCGATGCTGGTGAGGCGGCCTTCGGCGCGACGTTCGCGTCCGACAAGCGGGGGCGCGCTGCTGCGGCCTGATTGGTCTTTCTCTTCCTGTTCGAACCTTTGGGCGGTCCGGCTTCGCGTCGGGCCGCCCTTTTTCGTTTTCACATGTGCGGATGTCCACAGGCCCACATGTCCACAATCGGGGGTGCCCATGATCGAGGATTCTGACCGGTTCGCATTCATTCCACGGCGGATACATGCCTTTGCCAGTACCGGGAATGCGTACGATGCAAGCCAATGTGACGGGGCAATCGAGACCGGTCACACACTGATCGTGTTGTCTGAGGGCGTGGTCGCGCTCGCGGGCACATGGCCCATCGCGGTCACCGCTGCTGGCGGCGTGCTCCATTCGGTTTCTGGCAAGGACGACGACACAATCGATAGCCTCGCTGCGGCATTTGATCTGACGGCGGACGACATTTTGACGGCGCTCACTTTCGCGCGAGCTTTCGGGTTTGCGCTCGATCCAGTGTTCAATCGCGTTTGTCCTTGAACGTTTCTCAACTGCCCATCGGCAGACTGTCCATGTCTCGCGAAAGGAAAATTGTATGTCCGACCGTGTCACCGCCCTGACCGAGGCCGACCGGGCTACCGTCGTTACAATGCTTTTGGCAATCCGGGACCAGCTTGATCAGGCGGGTGAAGTGCTTGCAGCGGTTCACCTCAGCCATGCGCTGGATTGCCTTGATCCTGACAATCCAATCAACCGGCAAACCGCTCGCAAACTGCATTGAACATAGCCGGTCTGTTCGCAATCCATTGGACACATCCGTCCATCGCGTCAGGCGCAGCCGATCAAACCTCGCCGTCTGGTTGAACAAGTTCCACTGGGCTGACGCCGAGTACCCGTGAGAGCTCATAGAGGGTGATAATCGTCGGGTTCCGTCGACCACGCTCAAGGCCACTGAGATATTGCTGGCTGAAGCCGGAGCTTTCTTGGATCTGCTCCTGGGTCAGACCTCGGTCCCGACGCAGGCGCGCGAAATTCCGGCCAACCAGTTTACGCATGTCCCTGCGTGCAAGGATCGCGATTTACAGACTTTGAGTTTATCAACTTCTCTATTCGTCAAGCCCAAGGGTTGACCTGCCAAACGCGGTAGGTTTGTCCATTAGCTGGCGTTGCCGAATAGCCGGAAGCGCCCCGATGTCGTCCGTGCCGCGGTGGGCACCTGCACGTCCGCTGCAAACAAGAACCGCCGTTGAAGCACTAGACAAGTCTTATGGTATCGTAGACGAGTGCCTCTCGTCACCTAATCCGCGCTCGCTCGCGGACTGCTCCCGTTTTGGCGACTTGCCGTCAAGAGGCCAGTATGGGATGCGTCTCCCAATGTCCTCTGAGTTGCATCTCGAACCTCGAAGAATCGCCCGTGTGCTCCGGCTTGCCGAAGAGCCTATTGTGCATTTTCACGAGAGTGGAACTGAACTATTTACGTGGAGCCGATCTGCCGCTGCTCTCTTCACGGCTGACACCGCAATCAGACTCGAGGCTGCGGAAGGGCAATATAAGCGCAAGCTTCGCTCACGCGGCGAAGTAGCCGCAGCCGTTGCGTGGCAGGCACACCGTTTTCAGCACGTCTATCTTTGCGACGATCTCGACTCTTCTATTGCCCTCGACGACCTTTTTCGAGGGAGGCACGGAAGTTACACACCTATCGGTCGCCTGGAGAGTTTTGCCAAGGCAGCGCAGCACCCTCAAGCGCGCGATACGCTGGCAGCATTGCTTGCCCAGTTTATCCGATCTTCTCCACTATATGCCGGCTGCGCGATCTGCGCGGTGCCGGCATCCCCGGAGAAGTGCTTCGATCTGCCAAGGGAATTGGCGGCGCTCGTCGCGGCTGAATTGCGAATCCGGGATTTCACACGCAGCCTCCACGTACGTGACAAGAAGCAGCCCCTGAAAACTCTCGCGTTCGGAGACAAGCTCGCCGCTTTGGAAGCCGCACGACTGGATGTGGAAACGCTGGCTCCGCAGCCTGTCATCCTCATCGACGACAAGTACCAGTCAGGAACGACCGCGAACTGGATCGGCGCGGGGTTGCGCGCTGCGGGCGCTACCGCCGTCCACGGGGTATTCCTCGTTAAGACCTGGCGCGGGAAAGACAACCTTGTCGCGCCCGGCGACCGACCGGACTAGGTGTCCGCCCAATCAGCCGGCTGTACCGCCTTCACTAGGTTAGAGCGCGAAACCGGATACTCCGAATAGATCTCATTGTTGGGCGACCAGACGTAGACCTTCGATCGACGTGCGTCGACGCTGGCTAACAAACCATCGCCGCCGAAGGGCGTCGTAAACTGAAGCCATTCCTGACCCTGCACGCCGATCACATCGGTATCGAAATCGGCGAAGCTGTAGATCCGCCGCAACACTAAGTTGATGTCGGCGATATGGACGTGCGCGCGGCCTGTATCCGTAACGGCATATTCGCCTGCGCTGATTGGCAAGACGGCGTGCGGCCAGAGATAGCCGTCCGCCTTCGCGAGGATCGCGCCCGATATGCGGGAGATGCGCGCAATGGCGTCGCCGCAGAACGCACTAAGCAGAATCGTATCGTCGCTACCATAGGCTGCCCAATTTGGTTCAGCGACGCGCTGCCACTTCTCAAAGCCAAGGGGATGCTCGACCCGCGCTGCATCCGCGACTATCGCCCACCCTTCACGCCCGAAAGGCGAACGGAGCCGCTCCTGCGCTGCCAATGTCCCCAAAGGCTCCAGCCCACGCAGACTCGCCTGATATTCGGAAGTGGCGATTGCCACGCCGAAGGGACCACGATTCCATCCATGATCGGCCGGCCGCCATGACCATTCGATTTTTCCAGTCGCGACATTCAGTTCGAGCAATTCGTCCATACCCGTGTTCGCGACTAGGAGGTAATCGCCGGAGTGCGAAATCGACAAGCTGTGTAGATTTGTAAATCGCGGGTCCTCGATCACGCGGGTGATACGGCCCGAAACCGGGTCGATCACCCGTACCGAACCGCAAAATGCGGCCCAGAGCGACTCTCTATCGAACAATGCGTCATGAGGTTCCGGCCCGACAACTGTCCATTTTGCAGGAATTGCCGCGGCAAAATCTCTCAGAGTCGTCAGGCAGATCAAGCCTTCGCCGACTTCGGTTCGCAGTGGTTGAAGATACCGATCGACCTTCGGCTGCTGTTCGACCTCAAACTGCCTGCGCATAAAATCTTCCGATCGTCGGGTTCGCTTCGCGACAATCAGGCACGGGCGGTCGGCACCGAGGCCCTCGACACAGCGAAAGCGGTCGCGGATTGAGATTGGGGCTGGCCTAGTCACGGGACAAATCGATCGGGCCTGCGCGCGCGTAGCCGCTGCGCATGCGCAAGCGTGCCCGCGACATAGCTTCTGGCAAGCGCGACCACGTCGGCACGACCCGCGATGTGGACGAGAACACCCAAGCGTCGAGCCAAGTCCACTGCGAGAAACAGCATCAGATTCGTCGAGACGAAGCATTGCAGCGAATAGGTGCGTTTGCTAGCTTCTCCGAGATCGACCAGGAGCTGGCTGAGCGACACGACGAGCTGCTTTCTAGGCTGACTGGCGATCCGCGTTGCGGCGGCCTTGCATCGCCAGCCCGAGGACGTGCCAATCGCCCCAAGCATGTGGTTCGAAAGGATATCGCTGGGCTGCGGGGTGCGGATCGCGTTCCGGTAGCGAGCTAAGCGCTCGAGCCGCGCCTCAGCTGGCAGTTCGCGCAGCAGCTTGCGTGCGGCCTTTCGGTGTTCCTCACGGCCATCGGCATAAAGCTTGAGATCGAGCAACGCCGCCAGGTCGTAGCTCATCAATTCATACGCGATGTGGCGGAGGAACTGATGCTCCGGCAAGTAGCTAGGCAACTTGGCTGAAAGTCTTTGGCGCTTGCGGCTCTCAATCGTTGGCGCGGCTGCTGTTTTCTGCTGCCACCGTTCCAAATCTGTGGCCGACATCTCGAACGTTCGTAGTGGGACCTGACCCCCACTGTCAGGCTTGCCGGTCAGTAGGCCTAGCAACTTGTCAGCGTCGCCGTTGTGCAGGACTTTTTCAGTCCCACTGGACTCCGCCATCCGCTGATACGCGATTGTGATCGAGCTTCTTGGATGTGCTTGAGCGCTACGATACCGATGATGGGGAACATCCGACGATGCGAACAAGGTGGTCAGCGGCCGAGCTGGATCGCTGACCTTTACTGCGAGTGGGCACGCGTTTCCTTCCTTCGCTCGGGATGCGAGCAGCGCTCCGATCTCACTCGGCCTCGCGAAGAGTGTCTCGTTCTCCGAAGACCAACTTCCAGCGGTGCCACCCGAACGCATGCCGCGACGTCGTGCAGGACCGGGAAAAAGCACGAGATCCTGCCCATCGGAACCGAGCGGGTGGCCTTTACGCCACGTCAGAATGACCTTGCACTCGGCCGCGAATGGGCTGTTATCCAAGTGGAGGATATTCTCCTTTGCCCAGACATCGATCGGGTAAGTGTCCTTTGCCCGAATATCGACAACGCGGACCGGCGATCCGAGCCGGTAGTGAATGAGCAAGCGAAAGATCGGGTGCAGCACCAAGTTACGCCAGCTAGGCTCGTCTAGCAGCCGAAAATCCTCGAGATCGAGGAAGTCATGCAGCAGCTGGCGCGATGCCCGCTCGATCATAAGCGCGTCGTATATTGTAACGAATTGCCCGAACTGCGTTTCAGTTATGAGGTCGCCGAATATCAGGACGCCAGTGACACTGAACTCGTCCGCCAAAGTCTTAAAACGGGCGTATGCGTGATCTGCTGTTTGCCTATCGGTCGCATCATACAAGGCTGAACGCACGGTGGAGAGTAGCCGGCGCCTTTCACGGCATTGCTTTAGGTCCTCGAGCAGCATGTCAACGGAATGCAGCGATTCCGAGGTGGAGGTGACCCGCCGCCTGCATAGGGATCGCTCCAACGGGCGAACCGCGTAGGGGAGCGTATCAAGGCGGGTGCGAATATGGGGAGCGAATCGCGAGTTAGCGCGATTGAGTCTCTCAGGAGAGAAATACCGCAACATATAGGGCCTCCGAACCATTCAAGATACTACATATTGGGGAAGGCCCAAAGCGGATTGTTGCGGATCGTGCGCTGGCCGAACGCGACGTCGTCCCTCCGCAATACCGTTCTGCTGATGTGCCCAGCCGCCGATCTATTGAATGTCAGGTATCCTGCTTCATGTGCGAGAGCCAAGGACCCGAACGTTCGGGTCCGCGACCGTTCGCCCAGCTGAAGGCGCTACGTCCGCCTCTTCTGACAGCGGTAATTCGCAGCGGCGGTTGCAATCGTCAGCAAAGTCCCAAAACTCGCCGGTCAACCACGCGTGACTTGGTCGAGGTCGACTATGCGCTCCGAGATTCCGGTGGACATGATCGCCGCAGCAAGTCCGAAGCCTCCACACCCAATTCTTTGGCTAGGCGGTCGACCACATCGATGCTCGCCGCATAAACGCTGCGTTCAAGGGCGCTGATGTAAGTGCGATCGATCTCCGCACGATGGGCGAGCTCTTCCTGAGACAAGCCAGCAGCTCGCCTGCGTTTGCGCAGATTGGCGGCCAAAATTTCCCGGATCTCCATGATCCGGAAAGGCCGCTCTTGATGAGTATTTCACCACGGAGTATTCTCTACAAACGATGGCGTGGAGAGCTGCTTTTGATTCCCCAGATCTGGTTGAAGTCCCGCTTGGGGCTTTGCTTCCCTGCGCGGTCGGCTCGGGGCCGCGGCAAGATTGGGTCGGAACGATCGGCGGGTCTTATCTATATGCGGCCTGCAAAGCGGATGCTTTCGGCCCAATTGATAACGCGACCTCGCCGTCCCAACGATATCGGAGAGTTGATCGCTTTTCCGAAGCGTTGGGCGCTTGTCTGATCGTCTCTGTTTCACCGACAAACCCGCCAAAGGTACACTTGCATGACTGAGCATTACACCGCCCTCACGCAAACCGAACATCAGACGATCGCCACCGCGCTGGCCCAATTCAAGGCCCGGCTTGGTCAGGCTGGGGAATTGCTGGCAGCGACGCATATCGATCACGCGCTGCAATGCCTTGATCCCGAAAACCCGATCAACCAGCAGGTCGCTGCCGAGGCCTGAACACACACGACCAGCACGTTTATCGTTGTTGTCTTGGGGCCCGTGCCCTCCGCGCTAGTGGTGCATCGCAGGTGACATTCAGCGCCCTCCCGGCGGTGGGGCGATGGTGGTCAAGACCAGTCCTTGCCGGTGGCCAGGTCACGGGTTGAGGCGGAGCCATGCTCCAGACCGTACTTTGGCGGTCATGATGCGGCACCATGCGGTCAGCGGCGCAAATGAGCCACCATGATGGCGCACCAAGCGCTCAAACTGGTCTCGAGGCGGCCGGAACAGCAAGCGTAGCCTTGCGAGGCACATCTCCGGGCAATCTGACCGGCAAGCCATCCCGCCTGAGAAGGGATGAACACTACGCCCGCGCGGGGGCGCCGCAACCCCCATTTGTCGACCGAGTTACCTCCCTGCGGTCGGCGCCCGCACCACTCGAAAAATGCAGGTTCCCCTGCGGCTGCGCCTCCGGTGCGGCGCCCCCTCAATCGCGGGCTGCGCTTCAGTTCATCCCGGCGGGAACGGCTCGCCGGTAAGATCTGGAGACATCTCATGAACAAGGTTTTCCTGTCCGGCCGCATCACTTCGGACATCAGCCGCTTCGGCACCGACAGCAAAGGCGGCGTCAGCTTTACCCTCGTCACCAGTCGCCCGGTCATCAAGGACAGCCAGGTCCAGAAGGACGAGAATGGTTACACCGAAACCTACGACCAGTTCCACACAGTCAAGGCCTTCAACGGCTTGGGCAAGTCGATCGCCAACCACAAGAAGAAGGGCGACAAGCTGATCGTCACCGGCGAGATCCGCTACACCCGCAACGAGAAGGACGGGCGCACCTACTACAACACCGAAATCGTCGCCGACGAAATCGAGTTCATCTGACCCAGACGGGCGGCCTG
>Ga0116227_10015575_pt1 | contig 11222 bp, 10 predicted proteins | sample S1TSphgellanicum_FD_89693 | JGI IMG/M metagenome (GOLD analysis project Ga0116227, IMG submission 89693) | Host-associated microbial communities from peat moss isolated from Minnesota, USA - S1T2_Fb - Sphagnum magellanicum MG | ecosystem: Host-associated > Plants > Peat moss > Unclassified... | reverse complement strand
TTTTTTCCCCCTCCTTACAACTATCATCATTTCTCCCCCCTTCTTATAACCCCTTCATGCCCCCCCCATCATTAAAAAAAAAAAAAAAAAAAATCAACAACAAGTTCCTTGCTTTTCAACTCCCTAGAGAGGTTATTAGTATTGTCTTGCTTTAACCTTAATTACTAGAAGTTTCTAGGAGCCATCCTTCACCATGTCCATACCCCTTTATTAAGAAAGGTTAGTTAGTTTTAGACAAGGATAAAAAATCCAACCTTGTCTTAATCTGGCAAACCTATTTCCCCCCTTATTTTAAGCAAGTCGCCTCCCCTCAAGTCCTATTGGAATAAAGACATATGTTTTAACCTAATCCCCTTAAACTTAACCCCAAAATTTCTTTAGCCATCCTACCCTTTCCTAATCAAAATTAAATTAAGCTAATTTGAACCCAACATTCACCACATATTTTTAAGTTATTATCATTGTTCCTAAATTCAATCCCTTGTTTTACACACCCACACATTCTTTGAAAGACTCAAATGCGAGTTCAAAAGTGAAAACAACGGAAGAATAAGGAGTTAGGGCATCCTTCCTAATTTGTAACACTTCGAGGGTAGAAGGGTGTGCTAAAGCTCCGGGATGAAAATTAGGATAAGTGAAAAATGAATCGATTACTCACATGGACTTGCACAAATCAAACAAATTGATTAGTGCATAGTTAAAGCATTTTTTATGCACTTACGAACCACGAGCATACACGGACTCAAAAGACTCACCACGGCCCAAAATTAGGGGAAGCCACCACCTTCCCCCTTATACTATTCTCTATGATTAGCCACGGGGATTACATCCAAATGTCATTTTGTCTCAGGACTCCCAAGTTGGGGGTCTCAAAAATCCCAAAATTAAGACTATTAGAACTTTGCAAGGCCATAACTTCTTGATCAGACCTTCGATTTAGGTGAAGTCTAAAGAAAAATTGTAGCCCTCATCAAGAGCTTTCCAAATATATGTGGCACACCACCTTCATGGAAATAAATCAGGGCAATTCCTAACTTTTAACGATTGGGAGTCAAATTGGCAGTTTGATTCCCGGCGCTTCTTTTGGCCATAATTTGTGTTTTAAATACTCAAATGGTTCATGCGAACCCATTTTAGACATCTACGTTTGAAGAACTTTTCAATGGTATAAAAAACTTTTCAATCCAATGAATTTTGACCTTTGCAATCGTTCTCTAAAAATTTAGGAGTCCATTGGTATTCTCATTCCCAAAGTGGGAGCCCATTTAGGAGTGTGTGGGTCAATCCCTCACACCCTCTTACATTCTTAGGAGCATGAAATGTGATTATTGACTTCATTTTCAACTCGCACCTTTACGAGCCCTTGCCTTAGTTATGAACCCAAGGCTAGGGTTGCAACATTGTTTTTCAAATATGTTAGAATTTTCTTCATTAATTTATATTTATCCAAAAGAGTTTGGAGTTTTAGAGCCATTGCTTGACTAGTTGTCTTAGGAACTTTAAAAAGCCCTATAATAACTTGTTTTGGTTGCCAATCTACATTAATAAAATTCACAACTAGTGTAAAGATGTCAAGTGCACCCATTGACATCCAAGGATCAAATGTTTCCATGGCAAATAAACAATCAGAAGTGGGCAACACATACAAAGATTTGGTCTTTCCACCAAATTGAGTAAAACCTATTCCTTGAAAAAAAATTGACGGAAAAACAAGTTGAGGACAAAGGCACAACCCCATTCATTGCAACTAGACGCTTTCTAAAGTTCGAATCGATAAACAATTATTTATGACGAAGAGTGCCAAATCTTGAAGAAATGATTGTTGTTGTTCATTGTCCTTCTTAAATGGATCAATTGACCCAAAGAAATGATAAATCATGCTTAAAGTGATTATAAACCTCTCGTTGGAAACTCGTTGAAATTGTTGATGTTCTAGGGTATTAGTCACCTTTTAAAATAGTTTTTGAAGGTTTAAGGTGTTCAGCAATCACATGATGTGTCATGGTTGTGATGCCATTCATCTTGAAATAGGTAATCAAACCTTTCCTACATCTTGTTTGCTAAGCAATAATAGTTGGACCAACTATTTCATTGTAACAAACTATGCACCTCATAACTTGAGCATTGATAAGATTTATAGGTTTGCCATCATTCACACACAAAAAGACCTAGGTAAGGGCATTACGACTCCAAGGCTTTTAGAACTTAGCTTGCTTTTGTAAATCTTTCAAGATTTCTTCTATATCCAGTGCCCCTTTAGTAGCTAGCAACCTAGGATCACTAGCTTCGCTTTCGTGTGATGAGGCTGGTGCACTGAATGTAACAAGCTCTTGATTTGTGTCTGATGAACTTGGTGCCCTTGCCGAAATGTTTTCGCTTTCAATGTCTAAAGGATTTGCAACATGGTTTTCAAGTGCTACATCAAATGTCATAAAAAGGTTGGATTGACACCCTTGGTCATCGAGCTCCATTTCAAGAGATATTGGGATGTTGTGGTTGGACATCAAAACTTATAACTCCTAGAACTTAGAAGACTCTATACTCTACCTTTTTCATTATTAACGATGAACTACAATTTGCATAGTGCATTGGATCCTTGGAAGTTGGAGCTTCAAGAACAAAACTCACGACTCAAAGCTTATGATTACTCAATTTAGCTTCACACAAACTTAAAACCTAACCAAAAAAATGTGGATCAAGAATTTCATACCTACTGATTAATGTCATTGTCGCCACCTATTTTGCAGCTACAACATCAAATTGCAACCTTCATGAATTGCATTCCTCAAAAGTTGTGTGCTATTGAAAAGCCAAAACGTCGAAACCTCCTATCACATTGAGAACTCAAAGAATTGGAGTTGTCTTTACAACAACCCTCGATCCGATGTTCAAAGTCCGAAAACCGTAGCTTCTTGCTGCCAGTTCCTTACTTCATGAGGTTCTTTACTTCTGAGACCTCCGATGGTTCTGTGAGTCCCTGGTTCTTTCATGTTTTCACCCCCACTGGTTAAGGGGGTATATACTCAGGTTGATAACCAACAAGTATTTGTTGCAATTTCAAAGAACCACCCAACACTGGTTAATACCCAGTGCTCCTGCTGCTCATATTCTGGCGATTTTTTCTCCCGTTGCTCACATTCTGGTTTCAACAACTGCAGGTTCAATCTTGCATGATATGTGAGCAGGTAGGATACATTGTGCCTTCATTTGACCACAAGTGATATTTTCTTCATAGTCTGCTTCTATATGAGACACTATTATCTGCTGTAGGAGCTGTTCTTTCTTTTTTCACAAAATTTTCTCTATAGAGGGCAGTCACATAGCTTAATTAGAATATTGTTGCCCTAGCAAGTCACTGGCATAAATGAGAGTAATGCACAGCTTTAGGTCAATGGTCTGAACTTTCAATGAACATACTATGCAACTTAATTTATTTTTATATCTATACTTTTGATATCAAGATTCATTAGTCTGTTCCCTCTTGCTCTCAACAGGTTTTAAAGATGACCTAGATATGTATGTATTTTGAAATTTCACAAAATTTTATCCTTTCAATAAAACATTTCTGAATTTTTTTGACATTTATAACAAAAATAGAGGTACTGTCCAAGTTACAAAGAAGTATTCTCTTATTTACAACTTCACAATATGTGTTGTTCTTTTCGTATGCTATCACCAGTATGTTATTTTCGTTTTGATCAACCAATGCAACTAAGAAGGAGCCATACACAATGTTCAAATCCCAACAATTTTCACTAATCAGATCGTTTGCCTTTTCAAATATAAAATTATTTTTTGAAATGTTATCCCTTTACAAAAATGTTGTCACTCTCAAATTGGCCTTCTCCTCCCACCAACAGGGCGCCCTTCTGTGGCTCGTTTTTAATATAAAAGAGTCATCTTACTTTTCCACAATAATTGTCCCTACTGCAACTGTGTTTTTCTGAATTCTGTAAGCTTTGTGTATCACATGTAAAATACATGTGATAAAAAAGCAATACTGAACTTCCCTTGTCGTCTTGTTTCTTTGGAATAAAGATGGCACGGTTTACATCAGCCAACAAGCTCCTTCCTCCACATTTAGTGCGGTCACTTTGCCAACTATTGTAAATGGAAGGTGCAATGCAGGCATCCTGCATTGGTGGAATGGGTTGTGTTCCATTGTACATGAAAATGATGAGCAAATTACCATTTTTTTTCTAAAAGATGAAGATAAAAAGTTTGACCAACATCATCAACCAACTATGGTGGAATGGACCTTTTCCCAAGTGCTTTAAAATATTGAGCTGGAACTACAACATTTCGAAACCACAAAGATAATTTTCTTGACTTTTATCATGAGGTGAGGGAGGTGGATGTACAGGCTTGCCGTGTTCCCAGGTGGAATGAGCCCAGTTCTATAGAATGTGAACTAGCACCACAAAAAATATAAAATATAAAATATTTTCTAATTCACTTTGAATATTTTGTAACTAAAAAATATAAATAAAATAGATGGCATCAAATAAAAGATAGCCTTTTAATTCCACATGGTCCAAGACTTGTGGAATTGAAACACAAAATTTGAAGTTAGTTTTAAACTTAGGGTTGGAAAACATGATTGAATGTTGATAGTCAGATAATTGTGCTACAATGCGATTGCAGGTTCTAGGTTCTTAGAGGAGCTCCACTGGGAGTAAAAAAGTGGCCTACATGATATATTTTGGATGAAGTATAACCGGTCTATCGTAGAGAGGGAACTGTCGGTAAACGTGCACAAGAATCAGTGCTTGTAAAAGGCATTGAGCTTCAAAATGAGTGATCTCGATTGGTCTACTGGGCCGCCGATTTTTTTCCTGGCAAACCGGTGCAAAATTTTTGCCATCACTGGGGGGCCACAACCCCCACCACGAGAGTCTACAACTCCAATCTGACACTGACGCTCTTGGATGAGATTTAGGGTGCCAGGTCGCTTTCAATCCCGAAGGAAGAATCGCTAGATTTCTACTATCTAGAGCAGTTTTATACTAGTTTAAAACTGTTTTGATAGTTTTCTCAAAAATATGTCACGATTAAAGCTAAATCTTCTGTGGAAACAATGCCACTCATGCCAAATCTCTTGTGAGATGATAGTCACCCATGCTAAATCAAATTTATTTTTCAAATAAGGCTGATGATTGATCCAAGTGAGTGCATTTAAATACCTTTCGCATTACACTATGTCATTTTTCAGGTTCATGAGTGAGGATTGAAAACAAAGTAACCTTATGTATGGTATGACAATATTGACCTGGAAACCTATTGTCATTCATATTAATTTGTTCAATCACACTTTTTTATTTTTTATTGTTTGGCAGGGGCCATATTGATTGGCCCATTACCAATTTTTTTGGGACATTGGGCACTCCTCAATAGAAGCACCTCTTTGGACTGCCAGTTGCAAAATAGAAACAAATGTGTTCCCTATGGGTCACCTTTTCAATTTATATACATGAGAGTTGACCTTTTGGCAAACCATATGGAATCAAAATGAGGTGCTACATGCAACGTTTTGGGGGACAACTTGGGAACAATGGCAAGCCTCATGGCAACACATTGGGAACATGATGGGAACAAGAGAAAAAAATGAATTATTCCTCCTCCTCTTCCTTTCCACAAAAGAAAAAACTAGACCTGTCATGAGTCCATGCTAGGCCTTTGATTGGCTGCATGGAACTTTTATTTCGAAAACTCATATTTGGCCATATTTGGCCTAGCCTAATGGCATGGAATAGCCCCAAAAAAGAAAAAAGAAAAAATTCCCTTCCCCCACCCCTCAAAAGAAAAAAAATTGGGCCCCTTGTTAATGCGTGTTGAGCTTCTCATTGGCTGCATTGCAATTTTAGTTTCCAAAATTGTTTGCCACCATTTTTGGCCTGGACTAATAGCCCTTCCTAAGAACACGCTACCTATTGCTAGAGGATGAACTAGCACCTATGCTGGTACTGTACAACACGAACGAGTTTGGAACCAAAACTATGTATGATTACTACATAGCTATGAAATCTATGTTCATGGGTTGCAAAATTATTTTCTCACCCTTTTATTGTCTATGCAAGTTTTACCATTCTCTTTCCATGAACAAAACACAAATAACACTTAAACCATTCAAAACCAAAACTTCAATTTTAACCATTTTGCATTCAAACCATAACTTTGTACAAAGGTAGGTGTTTCTCAAGGTCATAAACACCCTTTATATACTAACCAAAAAAAAACTAGTCAAGAAACTTCCTAAAGCTTATCCACCACATGGTTCCCCAATTAATCACAAGGAAACAAAATCACATGGTTCATATGTGATTCCACAATTAATCAAAAGGAAACAATATCACATGGTTCCCCATGGGATTCCACAATTAATCACAAGGAAATAATATCGCATGGTTCCGCATGGGATTCCACAATTAATCAAAAGGAAACAATATCGCATGGTTTCGCATGGGATTCCACAATTAATCACAAGGAAACAATATCCCATGGTTCCGCATGGGATTCCACAATTAATCACAAGGAAACAATATCCCATGGTTCCGCATGGGATTCCACAATTAATCATAAGGAAACAATATCGCATGGTTCCGCATGGGATTTCACAATTAATCACAAGGAAACAATATCTCATGGTTCCCCATGTGATTCCACAATTAATCACAAGGAAACAATATCGCATGGTGCACATGACATAAGTCAATGCACCATGACCACTCAACTTACCCCTTTAAACAATTACCTAAGTAATTGTGTAATTACATCAAATTACACAACAAGTTATAGGCTCATCTCATAGCTCCACATGGACGAAATGTAAGAATTGTTAGACTCCTTAATCAAACTTTGAATTAGCATAAGATGACATTTGTCATTTTCTATGCCCAACTAAAAGGTAACTTAAAAATAACTATAGGCCCACTATCAATCTATTCGTATTTGTTTGTTATAATGGGTAACTGTTATAACAAAGTCTCCCATCAATGGCTTTTCATTAGGCTCCTGTGATCAGAGCATGTTGTGTGTAGTTGTGATCATACCAGCCCAATGGAAGATAAGGACCCTTAATGAGAGAGAGACCCCAAAAAATGTCAGATTTCGACTCAAAGACCCTCATTTGGTCTCAACATGAAATATTTACAATATTCAGAAGCAAGTTTTCTTCAGAATTGGGGTTTTTACTATGGTACAAGTGCAAGTGCTGGTTTACCCAAGGCCATCGGGAAGACTTTATAAGTTTGGGGGTAACTTATGAGGTTAAGAGAACTGTTAACTATTACATTATATATTATGGAAGGACCCAAAGTCGGACTAGAGACTAAGAAGCGATGGGCTCTCTGTTTCTTGGATGCGTATCAGAGTAGCTCTTGTTTTCCTTGGCTGAATTCTTCATTTTTTAGTGTTTTCTTAGGTGCTCTTAGATGGCAACGATGGAAATCTGCTCGGATCCAGAAGATCAGCAGACTTCCAAGATGCACGAAACATCTTTGTTAGCTTACAGGGTTCGGAAAGTTGGGCGCAGCGTCCGTTTAGGGTTCGGAAAACCTAAACCGAGCCCTGGCGACGGCGACGGCGCCAAAGCTCTCTTGCTTGGAAGCAAGGAGAACTCTCTCATCGCCAATGGACCTTTTGTTCTCGTAGCGCACGGCTCCAGCGAAGCTTGTAATGCACCGATCACCCTCTTCTCGAGGAGTCTGTTCAGCAAAGGGAAACAAGCAGCTGTCGTGCCGGAGGACCCGGCTCTAACCAGCGCTTTGCATAGAGGTCAAGCCCCAAGCACGCAAGCAGCCTCTGCTCGGAGCGATGGGGAAGCAAGCGAAAAATGCCTTCAACGGCCATCTCCGCTGAGCTCCCATCGAGAGGCCTTAACACAAAGCGCAAAGGAAGCAGCCGAGGCTCCAGGCAACTCCTCCCATAGTTAGGTTCTTCCCAAAATCTCTACTCCTCTTTCTCGCATTCCTGAGTTGTTTTCAGTAGAAGCAGGCAAAGGTCAAAGCTCGAAATTTCGGGGCGCTACGGCCGTAAGGTGGGTAGCAAGGGGAGGGTTTCCAGCCAAGGAATCAGATCCAAACAAGAGACTTGCCTCAAGAGGTAGACCGACCATCAGTTCGACCACTCCACCCAACACTGTTCTAACCACGCATCCAAGCAACGGACCAAGACCGACCACTCCCACGGGAGCGGATCCCCAAGGCCCATCGCGAGTGCATCCGAGTATAGAATTAGAAGCGGAGTTCCCCACAGAAATGGTGATAGAGTTGGAGGGCGCAACTATAAAGAAAGCTCGTAGAACCGTTATTGGGCGGACATTGGGGGGAAAAGCTTCGTTCAAAGCTCTTCATGAGTGTCTAAAACTCCATCTGCCCACCTCCTTTGCCTCCACCACAATCTTGACAAGAGGATACTTCCTGATTCTCTTCGATAATGAGGAAGGGGCAATAGCAACCAAGAAGCTCACCACTGTGGATTGGAGCGGGCTCAACCTTTCTTTTTCCAGATTTTCGCCTGACTTCGACACCAGTGCGCAAGGAGCTGAAGCGCTTCTAATGCACATAATCAAAGTGCAATTCCCTGATTTGCACAAACAATTCAAAAATGCAAATGCCCTCACCATAATGGCCAGTAAGGTCGGAGAAGTACTAGACATAGAAGCTGAAGACTCATACATAAAGAGGCCGGCTGGCCCCACGGTCATGGTGGAGGTCCAGGATATCTCCAGACTAGCGGGACTCATTAGAATCCCATCCATGTCTAAGGGCTCCGACACCGCAAACATCATCAGGCAAAAAATCCTCTACTCTAGTCTGCCAAACCAATGTAGGAAATGTTGTAAGTTCGAGCATCATGCCAAAGCTTGCATCACGAACTTAGTCAGGCCCCAGGAAGGTCCGGCACATCTCGACCCCCCACTGAGAGCGAGCTCAAGGGGGGCCTCAGACCCGAGCAAGGTAGCCCAAAACTCTATCAGAACAACCAAGTCAAGGCCGCCTTCAAGCACCCCACCTGAACTTCAAGAAATGAAAGGAAGCAAACTAAGGGAGGAAGCTCCGGCGGCAACGGGCTCCCACCAGATCCCCTCACAATTATCAGGGCAAGGCAACCCCGGCCTTGAGAGATTAGCCCAAGTAGCCAGTTCAAAGAACCCGGAGAACAAAGGGCTGAGTGATCAAGAGATGCCCGATTTCCCAGAATCCGCAGCTTGTCCCAAGACCGAGTCACATACGGAGAAGGAGCAATGCTCAGCAGGCACTTTCACGCCAAACAACAAGCCATCCTTCGGTTTCCTAGCTCGGGAAAGCCCCTAGAGGGCAACGAGGGAAGCAACCTCCAACCCCTTTGCCACCCCAGGCAAAAAGGGCAAAGAGGCCCCGGGTCCAACCGTGCCCCCATGTGAATCGATGGAAGGCTAGGTCTTTTAGGGGAAGAAGAGGAACGCCCCAATTCGGGCATCGCCAAAACAAGAACCACCTTAGGCCCTCCTTCACACCTCCCAAAAGGACGTCACCCCAGGCGGAAAGAGAAGACTCTTGCACTTAGAAGTGCACCAATCCTACTTCACCTCCTTGGGAATCTCAGTCCCGGCTACCAAAGAGCCCCTTAGAGCCAAATTCTGACCGGTTCTAACCAGAGAAAAGGACGCTCAGAGAGAAATGTTGATGCACTCCAAAATGCACACCTTGCCGAATCTACTGCTGAGCATTAGATACTCAGGGCCAGCTATTGAGCCCGAGGCAGAGTGGATTCCCAACGCAGCATGGGTGGACTTCATTCACCGAGTAGAGGTTGAGTTGGAAGAGCAGATCCTGAAATACAAGCTCAACATCAGTGAAAGACCTCAGTTGGAATGGTCTTGGCAAGATGCGCTAAACAGGGGGGGGATGGAATGCACCATCCTCGTCTACATCCACACGGATGAAAAAAGGGTGAGTGTTCAGAAAAGGAAATACCTTCATTGGAAAGCTTTGGAGCAAACTCCCAATTTGAACAATGAGGTAGCGTTCGTCGCCCCGACGCACAACCTCCTAATGAGGTCAGGCGCGGAGCATACGACCTGTCAAGCGTTCAGAAACAGATCGGCTAGCATATGTGCCTCCCTTTAGGCTGCTAGAAAAAAAAGGTTCACCAGGTTGGATATGACAATATTGATGAACCTAGAGATAAGCAGCCTGGGTCCAGCCCAAAGCGAACACAAGGAAGAGTGTCGGGAAAGCAAGCTCGCGGCTAGCGACACCATCAGACCCTCGGGATCGATCAGCCAGCCGACTGCCCGTAACAGGTTAACTTATGTTTGAGAAGACCTTCACTATGGTCTCCCTCTATGTAAGAGGCATGAGGGTCAAAAAGACCAAACCAAAACAAGTGAAGGCTTGGCTTTCATCGCTTCCAACCCCACCGCAAGTAAGGAGCACCACCTCGGGAAGGTGGAAGCCCAGGACCCTGCTAGAGGGGTTGAATTCTGGCAGGGCAAATCATACTGGAATGAAGGTGTCCCAATGGGACGCTCCCAAAGAATTAGTGCCGGCATGGCGATTCTCGTGGACAAAACGATCTCCCCACTCATCACTGATCATGGCACACTGGTCGAAGGTCGCGCCCAGTGATAATCACCTTATAACCTCTCGGGGAGGGATCGTTAACCACAATCAACATCTACACATCTCTCCATTCCACCGACTGAGCCCAGCTATGGCAAAAGGTGAGCCAGGTAAACTTCAATGCAGACCATGTCATCCTCGGAGGGGACTTCAACCACCAAGAGGTCATGGAATGCAGAGGCTCCACCGGCCTAAGGTAGATGAACAAGAGGGAGTCTTCCTCTTGGCATCTCATGACGCTCAAATATGGGTTGTCCGACGCCTGGCATCTAGACAACTTTCGAAAGATTTCCAAGAAAGAATTCACCTTCGACAACGGACACCCAGGGGCATCCTCAGCAATGTCCAGGATCGACAAATTCTTGGTCTCCCAATCCGTGGAAGAAAGGGGAAGACGAATCGAGGCAACAGCCTCGGTAAGAAAACTCTCGGACCACTCCCCTCTCGTCATTTAGGTCTGGGGGAAATAACAAGAAGCGCCCGGTAACCGCACTCGCTTCTTCGACATCTCTTTCCTGAGTGAAGAAAGCGGGAGAAAAGAGTTGTGGGAAGCATGGGTCGGGAATCCACCCCCCCCCCCCCCCCCCCCCCCCCCCCCCCCCCCCCCCCGCCCGCCCC
>Ga0116227_10015574_pt1 | contig 11222 bp, 5 predicted proteins | sample S1TSphgellanicum_FD_89693 | JGI IMG/M metagenome (GOLD analysis project Ga0116227, IMG submission 89693) | Host-associated microbial communities from peat moss isolated from Minnesota, USA - S1T2_Fb - Sphagnum magellanicum MG | ecosystem: Host-associated > Plants > Peat moss > Unclassified... | reverse complement strand
CATAAAAGTTCTTGGAAAAAAATTTTCATTCCACCCCCAGGTGTAACCCATGTTGAAGACTTGCCAATTGAACCACAAAAAAAAAAAAAAAAACCAATAAACATGTTGTGAAGCAGACCTCTAATTCCATGATGGAAGTGCAGGCTAGGAAGCCTTGACAAGAGAATTGGGAGCATGCAAAAATTCTAGCTCTTATGCAAGCTAAGAAAGCAAAACACAAAGAAATGATAGCAAAAATGGACAATTGGCACAAATTTCAAACATCTTTCACAAGGTGGAAGAAGATCTCAACAACAATCATGAAGGTTGGTTGTTCTTCACATGTTCTAAATGATCCCGCATGCAAAGATAAATGGAGTATGATTTTAAGTGACTTCAAAAATATATTTGATTTCATGACGAGCACTAGACAAAATCAAGATTATTGAACCATGAGTGCGCAAGAGAAAAATAAAGTTCAACTACCTTGTAACTTTAGGAGAGGCATGTATGAAATGATCAATGAATTTATTGGCAAATGACCAATATTTCAACCACCACACACGAAAAACTTGATGGTGGATGGAAATGGAATTTTCAAATTGGCTAGGCAGACACCAAAACATCCCATTGAATTCAATGATAACTCAATTGCACCAAAGCTTGGAATGCCACATGCAAATATGGATGGTGCAATAGATAAGGTTTATGCACATAGCATTGATGAGGCATGGTTGTATGAGCAACCACAATCTACTGAGCTAGTATAAATTGAATGTGTCAACTTACTAGAAGACACCACACCATTGTAAAGTCCACCTCTGAACCTTACGACCTCATTAGATCAACACATCATCCTACTACACATTCCAAGTTTTAATCCCACAACCCCAAAATTAGTCAATAAAACAAGATTCAAGAAAAGAGCACCAACTCTTTGTTTTATAAGAAGTATAGGGGTGAAAAGACAATATTCTTCAACTCATAAAACCATGGCTAAAGTGACGGAAAAAAGGAAGCAGGTTGTTGACAGAATCTCTTCACAAAATTCACACCAACACTGTGGTGACACAGGAAAACATGTTTGACAAGCAATTAGAGTATTACAAGGAAAGAGACAAGAACAACAATAAAAATCAAATTAATATGGTGAAAAACCAAGCTGACATGGTGAAAGCTTTTACCAAACTGACAAAAGTGATGAGCATAGTGTATGCACATGCCTCCAATATCTAGGTTCCAAACCCTATTCCTAAAAATGAACATGATGAATGAAATTGAAAATACAAATGTAAATGATCAAAAGTAGAACCCGCAAGACATTAACATTGAACATTTTTCAAAGTTCTTTTGAGTTGATAGAATTAAAATTGCAAGATGACATTGAATTATTTTTAGAAAATTTTGAATAAAGGCAACTACAAATAAAATGGAGATAAGGGTGAAAAATAGGTTTACAATTGATCATATGAAGCTCATTTTTCTACCAAGATAATGAATCTATTGTTGTCACAAAAATTCTCTAGACCTCTCCTCTCCATCTAATTTTTGATTTGTTGGCTGATCATCTTGAGCAATGTCTTGAGCAATGGCTGATTTTCATGTGAAGTACTTGCTTCCAACTCGATGATGTGAAAGAGATGTTTAATACATGCCTCATCCTCAGTCTTTAACAAGTTATGCAACAAACAATAACAAGTAAAAACATTAGGTAAGAATGTTACATTCAAATTTGACTTATGAATTAGCTCTTTGAAAGTTTTCTCTAGAATGCCAAATGCATTATCAACCATATATCAACCCTTTTTTGTTTTTTGTTGCAAAGTAGCTCCAAAATGTTATGTTGTCCATCTTTTTTAAATGGCGTCATGATCCAATTAATAAAGGAATATCCTTTATCACAAAAGAAATATGGAAAAATTTCATCTTTGCATGAACCCCTAGTGATGTCAAACAATCCATGCGATTGAACTTGCTTGTATAACACATACATGCACAATACACATGAATCATTAACATTTCCTAACATAACAACACAAATGTCAATAAACCATTTTTTGCAATCCACCACTGCTTATGCTACAATGGAGTATCCCCCAAATTTAAAATAGTAGTAATATTTTAGCAAAGGCATAAAAGGTTTAGAAATGAAAAGGTGAGTTCCATCAATTGCACCTTGTATGTTAAGCAAACCACACCATAGTTTGAAATCATTTAGGACTGAGCAAATTTCTACACCCATTGGCCATGAAATCAACTTCTTAAAAACAACATTAACTGCATCAACAAATCCATGTAGGACCAAGGATGTAATAGACTTCCCAATTAGAATAACTCATTATAAATTAAGAAATTACAGCCATTCGCAAGCTTATAAATAACACATGAAACATAAATTTCCACAAGGATGGCATTTATGTACATTGTGTTTTTCTTCATCAATGTAGGCCTCAATTCATCAACAATATGAAAAAACATGGACTTCAAAATCCTAAAGTTCTCCACCCATCGATCATCCTCATTTCATTGAACAAAAATTTGGAAAACTAGGTTGTGCTTTTCAATTTCACCCAGTACCCCAATTCTTGTGACAGAACACCAAGAGAACATGACATAAAAAAATCATGAATTGAAGCTATAGATAAAAAAATTTGTAGTTTTTAAAGGAATTGAAGGATCCATGGTAAAAGAATCCAAATTTGGAAAGACAGCTTGGATTGGAAAGTTGAAATTCTAATCCACAAGTTGGAACAATGCCATACATCCCATGATGAAAATCACACATTCTTGTATTGTATCCATGACTTATTGTAATGTGAAATGGTACAGGGTTAAAAAAAACTTCTCTGCACAATTTGGATTGTTTTCCTTGCAAAAAAAAACTTCTAAGCAACTTGGTCCAACTCCTTTGATTACAAAATTTGGATTGATGCCACTATGAAGAAGAAAACTCCAAGTAGTTTGGATCAACTCCTATGATTGGTCCTACAAAAAAAAAGGAAAAAGACAAGTAGATTTCTTGTTGTGCACAAAAGGAAACAACATGAAAAAATGAACATAAAAAACATCAAGCAAAGATCTTGACATTAAATGTTGTTGTAAGAAAAGATGAGCAAACACATGACAAAATAAAACAAGAACTATAATAAAAATAAAATAAAATGAAGAATACCATTGTGGAGTTTATGATAAATTATTAGAAATGCTACAACTATAAACAAAGTTTATTAACATAACCTAACTACAAAATACAAAAGAGAACCAAAATGCAAGTTGTGAAGCACATATAACCAATGATGGATGTTGGAGCATGTAGCTTCTTGAAATGCAAAGGGAGAAAAGAAAAGAACATCGAGAAAGCAAAATGTAGAAAGCCAAATATGGAGTAAGTTATTAAGCCCGTTGTTCCACATAATAAAAGGAGAGATTGGTGATGAAATGGAGCCTAAGATAAAGCACATAGAGGAGAAAGTTGGATACAAGTTTGACAAAACAGGTTGTAGAGGGTTCAAGACTGTAGCAATGAAGTATAATTGTAATGAAAAATTGTAGTGCTGAAGAAATGATGCAATAGACCGTGTTCAAGAAGAAAGGAAATGGCATTTATGATGTTGCAAAAGATGTCAACATGTGTCATGCTATGGTGCAACCATGTGAAAAAATAAAAGGCTACATGTTACCACAAAAAATAGTGATTTCCATGTGTCATTCATGATTTGCTGTTGCTGGCAAAAGATTTGGAAAAAGGTAGAAATTACCTTTATGTGTGAATAGGAGGTGTTGGTGTTAATAGACATCATCATAAAAGGTTTTACTTCTTTTTTTCAAACAACTATTTTGGTGTTATCCACCTTAACCAAAAAGTCCCTAACACCAAGTGTGGTGCCAATTTTAAGACATCATGGAACTATGGGATGAAGGGGAATTTGATGAATATGTATCTAGATGAAGACTTAATGGAAAAGGGCAAAGCATCAAAATGTAAAAGAAACAAAAGAAGAGACGGTTGATGGTGATCTTCTTCTTAGTGGTCATGAGTATTGATGTTTGTTTGTTGTAGGGTTATAATGTATCGGAAATTGATGGTGTTGGGTGGTGTGATTTATTTCATGATGGTTGCAAAAATAGTGGTTTGTTTAATTTTTCTTGATAAATTTTGGCAATGGTGAAATTCAGTGGAAGTGGTTGTTGGTGGAATTTATGAATGGGAGAACACGGGAGGATATATAATGAGCCACTTTCTCAAAGCTAAGTATCAAATTTCTTGTTGTAAAAGTGTTTAGATTTGATATACAATATGTAATAAGTGTTGAGATAAAAGAAGAGTAGTCTTTGTGTTCAAATGTTTTTGTTATACTAGATTCCAAAGTTTCTCTGTTGTGCATTAAATTTTTAAAACAACAATGTAGGAAACACAACATAAATAAAAAAACATGCATTTGGTGGAGGTGATGAAAGACCTTAGGGGACAAAAAAATGTTGGTTTATATGTAGCATCCAAGTAGGGGGTTGGGAAATGTGATGGGTTGGTCTTTTAGTAGGAACTTGGAGAATTCAAGGGCAATAAAAGATTTAGTTAAATGAGACCTTCGAGGATACAAGTTTTTACATTGCATGAGGGATTCAAAGGAAAATGTGGGTGTAGATGAATGTCAGCGTTCAATAAGATTCCCTCTCAAATTTGCCCAAGTGGAAAGGGTGGGAAGTAAGTAGTTTTTTTCAATTTAGGGTGGTTGTTGGATGCCTAATAGAAGACCGTGATAACTACCATAAAGAAGTCCAAAGAGATCTAATCCACTAGATCGCCTTATGTGTATGTTGTTGCAAACTACATTTCTAGCTTAGAACTATGAATATTATTGTATGGCAATAAATTTAAGGGTAGAGGAATGGAGATGGTAAGGTATTCTATTTTTCATGTTTAGATGTTGCAAAATACTAACTATATTTTCATAGATAGAACCATATTAACAACCTTAATTCAATAGGTTGTGTGTGATTATATGGCCCTTTTTTTTTGCTACAAAACATCAGGCCTTAATTTTAGCACTGTAATTTAATCAAAAACATTTGGAAGATCCTTTTGTATATCCATGAACATTTGTTCTCCCAACTTTTTGCCTTAAAATGCAACTTTCAAGGATTGCCCAAATGAACATACACTAATTTCTATCGATTCAAGGTTTCAACCCCATTATTAAACACCTCACAAAAACATACCAATACACTCGAGTTGTTACTAGAGTGTAAATTTTTTCCATAAAGTCACCCTATTTTCACCCTCTTTTTGGACCTATTTTCACCCCCTATCCCTTCTTTTAATGGTATTTGCAAAGTAAGGAAATTTTATTAAATTTCATTATGAAATGTTAAAATTCAGCATTTAATGCACAAGGTTCACAAGACTAATTATAGTAATTGTACAAGTAGAGCAATGAAAATATATGTAACAACAATGGAGGTGTTTTAAAAAAAGGACAAACAAGATGAAACTCAGTTTACCCCCAAAATTGGTGGAAAAACTAGTTCGTGTCCTAGTTATTTTGTTTTGTAAAATTTTCATTCCCAGTTACCATGCATTTGATGCCCTATTACACCCAAACTAGGCTTTCTCGCCCCCTAATTGACCAACTTTATGGATAATTCTAATGAACCCAATCTTTTACACAAACTACAAATCCCATATTCAAATAGCACAACAACACCCATCCAATGCTTTGGTGAAAGATCCTTAACACATCACCATTATATTTCCCAATCTACTCTCTCCTCTTTTTCTCTCCTCAACAAATGCCATAGTTTTATTCTGTCTTATATTCCTTTATTATTCTCATCATCTCTCACCACATACTTCCTCTTGTTTTCATTAGCACCATTCACAACCAAAGTCATCATTGTAACCTAATGAAATCCAAACTATTCAATTTTCACAATAACTTTCTTGCCATTTAGGCCCAAGACCTTTTGCCCCTTTGTGGGAAGATGTATTTGGTCCCCCCCCCCCCCACGCCCCCACATGTAATAATAAATTGGAAAAATCTACACCCACCTTTCACATTTCCCTAAATGAAGAATGAAGGGTCCTTGAGAAAAAATTAAACAAATTTGTCAAATGTGTACAAAAAGATCATGTACCAAAAAAAAATGCACTATGCTTCTCAAAATAGGTGTTTAAAACATGGAATAGTTTGTTCAACTATTACTATTCCATGTCTTTTGACTTCTTATCATGTGTTCAAAATTGTGTAGGTCAAACAATAATGCCAACAACCTACACCTAAAAAACATGTCACTTTTTCAAATTTTAAACAATTTTTGGGACCCTACACTATTTGAGAAAGCAAATGATGGCACAAGAGCTTGTGATGATTTGATTTCAATGTATTTCAAGGATGAGGATCCTCCCCCCAAGGAAAAACACAAGTTTATTAATTTATGCATGGACATGGCAACTTGAGTGAAACTCTAAAAAACATTTGAATTTGTTTGGTAAATTGGATCCAAAACTTAACATGTGTGGAACAAAAACCATGCAATATATGTTAACACCACAACTTCATAGACATATTCATATTTGAAACAAAAGAAATAAATAAACCATAGTTTTTGGAACAAATGGTTCCTCTATTCCTATTCCATGTGTTTTGTGTATGGTAGGTTCCAAGGTGGAAGCATTCTCAAAAGAAGGGGCCTAGGATGAAGTGATAGCCAAGTTGAACCCTAGATTTTGGGAATGTCCTTCAAATGTGGGCTTTTACACATTGTAAAGCACAAGTCAAAAGTTACCATGAACTTTAAAAAATCAAAGATCATGATGTATAGGTGGGGCAAGGTGTTTACATCTATTCCTTAAAAGTGAGAAAGATCACACATCTATAATTAGCCATGATTTCCATCCCAAGCTCAAGGGATACATGTAAAATACTTCCTCTTTTGTAACAAGGATAATCATGAATATAAGTGCCCTCCAAATACACTAAGAAATTAACAATTATTTCTTTTTAAAACTCTAGTGATATGTACTATGCACATGTAATTCTTAAATCATAAAATGAATATCTTTAAATGATTAGGTGTTACCAAGTCAAATGGGCACAATGGAAATATGGTGGGTTCAATTCACCATTAGGCCATGTTAAATGTTTTGTTTCGAAGTTATTATTAAAGTCATACCCAATCCAGCCCTTATTTCATACCTTGTTAATCTTTGATTCATTTTCTCACTCCCAATTTTGTTATTGTTTATAATTTTTTAAAAATATTTGACCAAACATTAAAACTCAACATAAAATTGTTGCTAATGACATTTAATGTGAATGTCAAGATGTATTCACAAGTAGAAGAAACTTATTTAAAAATTTGCTTTGAACATCACAATTTAGACCAAAATTTGTTTAACATTTTGTAGAGGTGCTAAAAGGAGTTTAGTTCTAATTATTGCACCCAAAGAAAATTAATTTACAAATTTAATGTTCACCTAACGTTTCAACTTTGATTAGACCCTTCATGAGCAATTTCATTCCCTATCGGATTACTTTACAAATAAATCTAATAGCTTCTTCCTTTCCACCAAATTTCAAAAATTCTAAATATGATTTTTTTTCCTCATAAGGCCATGCAAAATTCCACTTTTGGAATCTTGCAATTCCCATGAAATTCAGCTTGTAACATGAAATATTAAAAGTTGGATTGTAGGTAGATTTTTTTAACTTGACAAATTGTCATATGTGCTTTATGTGATCTAAATAGCATCTTTCCTTGTTATTGGCTCAAAATCAATGGTTGAAAAATTTAGAAATTTCCATATTAAAACATAACAACCCTAACATTCAAAGATATAGATATAATTTTAATATATTCCCTAAGCTATTTAAGGATACCCTACTTACTTTATTATAAATCCTACCAAAACAATTCTTTGAGAAACACACACATATGAATGAGAAAAATGTTCCATATTATTTGGACCTTTTTCCTTATTACGTACCTTGGGGTTTGGACTATGTTTTTGCATGAGTTCCATTGTTATCCAAATATCATCACAAACCTTTGCCCCCAAATTTCAAGTTTTTTTAGTTTGGACCAATGATATTATATTCAAAGAGGTGTGCTCTAAAGGAAATTTGTTTTTCTCTAGGGAATAAAGTCATGTCCCTACTAAAGGTCATGAACGAATTTTGTGGAGCTAGAAATCTTAGGTCACTTTAATGGGTTGCCCAATGATCTGAGCTCCAAGTCATTCCAAAATGTGGGTATTAAAAGATCACCTATTAAGCATGTTTGTCAAAGATATGCCACAATCTAAGATGGGATAGTTGAAGGAAAGGAAGGGAAATCCCTATAAAGGGAACAATAGGTTTGTGAATTTAAACCAAATAATGGTGCAAAATACATGAGGTGCATGCAATGATATTTACGTTAATGATACATAATCAAAACTAGTATATGAGGGATTTTTTGGAATCCTTAGTATGGTTGTCCATGGAACATTTCAAAAATAATTATCTCATTTCAAGCCTAACTATTTTGTTTCTTTCTTAATAACTACTTCTTTTTCTTACTAGCTTTTTTTAGTAACTATCTCCCACCTTTCCTAATAATTATCTCCATTTCGTAACTACCTCATTATTTTTCCTTATCCACCAACATGGATATGAAAAATATAAATTAACATATGTTGTTTCATGTCCATGATATGTATATTAAATCAAATTTAATTTAACATTGATATAAATAATGATGAATTATTGAAAGCCATATTAAATAATAAGAATAATAATTGATTATCATTAATAGTGTGCAAAAATGTGAAGTTCAATTTAATTAATGTTTTAAATAATTTATTTCAAAATGCCTCATTATTTTGCATATAAAAGTTTCTAGTCCTGGACATAAGATTAAAAACACCATTAAATCAAAATTGCACATAAATGAAATAAAACGAAGCGGATAACAATGGAATAAATCTTCAAATTAAGTGAAATAGAAAATCATTTACCTCATTTTACTTGATTCTAGATATTTAATTCCAAAATAGTTAATATTTTAAACCAATTCAAATTTATTAAATGTTTATATAAGAGTGCATGAAGATTGTCTATTTCTCAGCTTAATGCCCAAGTTAAATAATGTCAAGATGTTGGAGACCCAAGTGAATGGTAAGTCCTTGCCTTAAGGCATAGCCCAATAAATCTATCACCAAACACTTTTGGATCGCATGGGACCTTCATGATAGCTTGCTAATTTTGCAACTTGATCTATTGGTTAGGTTTGAATTGTGCTACATGCTCATTTCATTTGCCTTGTTTGCACATGGACTCTTTTGATTCAATTTGGTTTGTGTTGAATTTTGTTTTGCACTCATTCAAGAAAATTACAATGAAGTTCAAAGTATAGTGCTTCTCTTCATGTTGTCTATGCCAAAGTAGTTATTTTAAAGGCCTAGGGTTTTTGTTTGTTGTTTTCTCGGGAATATTACTAACCATTGGATTCTAGATCCAATGGCTTAACCAAATGCAACATGTAGTTCCAATTTTGGTTACATAGCACATGGAGATCTAACCATTGAATCTCCCCGCACAAGAAATTTCATGGTTGGATTGCACAAAAGTTTTGTTATTCATGTTTGATTACATGCCAAATAAAAGACAAGATTATAAAAGTTCAAAATGGGAAAGTAAAAATTAAAAAAAAACTATTACAATATATGACAAATAGACTCCCCAATTTTGATAATTTTGCAAACTAAATACTGAAAAAATCCCTAGAAAATTTGGCAAAAGATACGACAATTTGGGAATTGGCCAAAACAACCCAAAAATGATTTTGAAACATTTTTATTTGAAGATTAGATAAATAGTTTGATACCCATTCATGATTTTGTACTAGTTGGAACTTTGGCGAATGGCAATGGTCCCACCCATCAAGACACTTTATATTTACCCTATTTGGTTTAAAACATAATTGCACTTCAAATTATATCATTAACTTTGAATATACATGACAATGTATATTCTTTGACATAAGATTAAAAATGCAATTAAACTAAAATTGCATAAGAAAAAAAATAAAATTATGTGTATTTACAATGGAACTAAACTTTTTTTTTGGGAGAGAAGTTTAAATACCAAATCTATGCTTCCCCTTACCTACTACTCTCTCCAAGCTTGAATTCCAAAGTACTTAATATTATAAAGCTAGTTGTAACTTGTAACTTTAAAAGCTACTCCATATAGGCATGCTTGAAGATCACCTATTTTTATCCACAAGGTACAAGCTGCTTTATGATATAATGTTAAGGTGTTGTTTATAGAGACTCAAGTTGAATGTGTAAAAAAATCCTGGCCAAAAGATTTCATGGCCCAGCAAAAACCTCCAAATTTCATCCTCCAATTGAATGTTTGATGACAAGCAAAGCTTGATTTGATTATCCAACTTTGTCTTGTAGTGTTGGTGGAAAGGTGAGGGGACAACATTCATGGTCCACAATAGCCCACCAATGTAAATAGGCCTTATACAACATAGCCTTTCCCCCCCTCCCCCTTTCCACCAATCTTGAGGAGATTAGGTTAGATAAGGTATATCCATTGCAAATTGGGAAATATCAAATCCTCGTTCTTTTTAGGAACAAACTCATAAGTAATACTTATGTGGTGATGTTCTCACTCAGAGAAAAAAAGGTGTTGGAATTGGATTCTTCATCATTTTGGGGGATTTCTTTGACATGACCATTCCTAACCACATAAACCTTAAACCCTAAATCCACTATACCCTAGTAGTACCTTTACCATTTTGGCATTATTTTTTAATTTAATTTAATTTTTTGTTTTGTCGAACTTTTGACAAATTATTTAATATTTGTGCGAAATTTTTAATAAAATTGAAAATTTCAACATTAGGTTTGAACCACATATATTGACACTGAATCAGTTGAATCACCGACTCGTAAGGACACTGCCTAAAATTTCAGAATTGAAAAACCAAATGTCAAAGTTAAAATTTAAAATTTTATTAATTATTTGTCAGTCTATTGTCAAAATGGTAAAGGTACTACCATATATATATATATATAAAGTTGAGTGTTCTTATTATTAATTTATCACCTTCACATCTCTTCCAGACTATTCAATTGATCATGATAACCTACCAGATTATTTTTTTCAATTTTCTGATATTTTAAAAAAATTGGGTCTAAAAAAAAAGATCCAAAAAAAAAAAAAAATTAAACAAAAAAAAAAAAAATT
>Ga0116227_10015573_pt1 | contig 11223 bp, 12 predicted proteins | sample S1TSphgellanicum_FD_89693 | JGI IMG/M metagenome (GOLD analysis project Ga0116227, IMG submission 89693) | Host-associated microbial communities from peat moss isolated from Minnesota, USA - S1T2_Fb - Sphagnum magellanicum MG | ecosystem: Host-associated > Plants > Peat moss > Unclassified... | reverse complement strand
TTTTACACCTATCAATCCCCTAACGGCTCTTCAATTAAAAAGTCTGTAGATTGGCTAATTCCGTATATCACAGGAGAAAAGAAACACGAAGAATATGTTAATACAACCGTTAAGTTTGATCATGACCGAGCCATGAATCATGAACCAGGTTTTGCAGCCGGAACGTTATTTGAGCCCAAACTTGCTATACCACTTTTAAAATCTGTAGTTTATTTTGATCCAAAATATCAAACCCTGCTTTATCAGCTATTGGATGGTCAATCAGATATAAATCTATTTGTAAATAAAATTAAGATAGAAAACATAAAATAAATAAACTTTCAATAATTTTTGAAAGTTTAATAAAATCATTATCTTTGTTTATGGAATTAGCAGCAGCCAAATTAAAATTTATCGAAGCCTGGGGAAAATTAGGCTCCGAATGGGGAATTAACCGCACCATGGCGCAGGTTCATGCTTTATTACTGATCTCTCCCGAAGCTTTAACCACCGAAGAAATTATGGGAAATTTAAGTATCTCCAGAGGAAATGCAAATATGACCTTAAGAGATTTAATAGGCTGGGGACTTATCGAAAAACAGCACAAGGCAGGTGAGCGAAAAGAGTATTTTTTTGCTGATAAAGATGTTTGGAACATTGCACGCCAGGTGGCTAAAGAACGTAAAAAAAGGGAGTTGGAGCCTGTACTAAAAGTGTTAAATGAATTATCTGCTGTTACAGGTGATGAAAAAGATCCCGAATTGATCACATTTAAAAAATCAGTTGCTGATATCAACAAACTCGCGGGTAATGTTGATAAGACATTGGAAACCATGTTAAAAGCCGAAGAAAGCTGGTTTTGGGGATCGGTATTAAAGGTTTTTAAATAAAGCTAAGTAAAATAGAATACAAACATAAGCCTTATATGATTATACGGCTTTATTTTTTAATCCAATCTTTCATTTTTTACTGAAAGTTTTAAAATTAAAGAAATGAAAACACTTCAGAAACATATTAGTTATCGTATTGCATATTTGTTATTCACATGGTTAGTTACGGCTTACATTCTTACTGCCTATGCACATTTACTTACCGATTATGTTCCTTTAGGAGGGAAATACAGGGAGTACCTGATTTGTGGCGGACAGATAATTTTTCAAGGGCTAATTATTCTGATCTATAAAAAAGAAAAGTTATGGGATTATCTGGGCAATATGATGATGATATCTTTTGCAGGATCAATTTTGCTCACACCTGGACTCATCGTTAATCATTTCATTGACATTCATCCTGTAATGTATATACTCTATTTTCTGTTGGTTGCGGGACTGATGTTTTTGGAACACATTAGAAGGAGCAAGTTGCTGCAAATCGGCTGGCTAATGAGTACTACCTGGGCCATTTATCGCCTAATTGTTTTAGGATTAATCTTTAATATTTAGAAATCATGCGTTATCAAAAAATTATTCTGGCAGGAGGAAATGGATATCTGGGCGGTCTATTGGCCAAACATTTTAGTAACATCACCCAAACGGTAATTATCCTAGCTAGAAAACCTCAGTTACAAAAAGGAAATATCAGCACCATTCTTTGGGATGGAAAAACTGCAGATACCTGGGTGGAAGAATTAGAAGGTGCAGACTTACTGATTAATTTATGTGGAAAAAATGTAAACTGTCGTTACACATACAAAAACCAAAAGGAGATCATCAATTCTAGAGTAGTGCCTACCCGTTTACTAGGAAATGCAATTAAAAATTTAACGAAACCTCCCAAGCTCTGGATTAATGTAACATCTTCCACTATTTACAGACACGCTGAAGATCATCCGCAGGATGAATATACTGGAGAAATAGGCAGTGGATTTTCTATTGATGTTTGCAAAGCCTGGGAAAATTCTTTTTTCGAAACAGAATTGCCACAAACCAGAAGAGTAGCTTTAAGAATGGGTATTGTATTGGGTTTGGCGGATGGTGCTTTCCCGAGGTTATTAAACCTGGTAAAGTTTGGATTAGGCGGAAAACAAGGAGACGGTAAACAATATGTTAATTGGGTACATGAGCAAGATGCAGTTCGCACCATTGAATGGCTATTTAATCAAAATGAAATAAATGGCGTTGTGAACTGTACAGCACCACACGCGGTCACTAATAACGAGCTGATGCAAACAATCAGAAAAGTTTATGGGATCTCATTTGGTTTACCTACACCGGCATGGTTGCTATCCATTGGCGCAGCAATTATCGGTACGGAAACAGAACTCATTTTAAAAAGCAGATGGGTTAAGCCTGCCATTTTACTTGATCACGGATTCGAATTTCAATACGGCAAAATAGATGAAGCTGTACATGATATTTTAAGCTTAAGGGTATAAAATAAATATGTCAGTCATTAGACTTAAAACACAGATAGCTGCATCTCTGGAGAAATGTTTTGATCTCGCCAGAAGTATTGATTTGCACATACAGTCGATGCATTCTACACAAGAAAAGGCTGTAGCAGGTAGAACTTCGGGGTTAATTGACCTGAATGAAACTGTAACCTGGAGGGCTAAACATTTTAAAGTTGCATTCAAAATGACAATTAAAATAACGGAGATGGAATATCCTAATCATTTTACAGATGAGATGGTTACAGGTCCTTTCAGTAAACTACATCATCACCATCAGTTTAAATCTTTGTGCAATAAAACAGAGATGACTGATGTTTTCGAATTTGTTTCACCTTTTGGTTTGTTGGGTAGATTTGTGAATTGGTTATTTCTGAAAAGATATATGCAGAAGTTATTATTGGAGCGAAATAGAATGATAAAAATGGAAGCAGAAAGGCAATAAACTAAAAACCCTGAATCAGGTTCAGGGTTTAATACTATTGTTTAACTTCTTCGTAATCTACAAAATCACCAAGTTTATCGGTTTTACCCGTTTGTTTTGGTGGCATGTAATCTATAGAAATCGAACCTTCGGGTTTCGATCGTCTTTGCTGCTGTTGTGTCTGGCCGCTTGCCTGTTGTTGCATTTTGCTCGCCAGGTTACCAAACAGCATAGGTAATATTAGCCGAATCAACATTCTGATGATCCAAAGTACTAATATGGCTATGAAAATGAACTTTATTAATCCCATTCCTTAATTTACTGTTATTACAAATATAGACGTACGAAGATTTATTTTGTTACTTTTTACGCCTTTGATTGCATTTCCATTACAATAGTTACGTAATAATGCCTGGTTAAGTTTTATTCTGCTACAATCTCAGCCACCCGGCCAACCTGACCATCATCTAATCTTACTTTGATTCCACGCGAGTGAAATGCAGATGAAGTCAGTAAATCTTTAACTATGCCATAAGTAATATTACCAGATCGCTGATCCTTTTTTAAGATGATTCCAACTTCTAATCCTGCGTAAATATCTTTTCTGTTTTGCCCGTTCATTATACTGTGCTTGTCTTTGGCAAATTTCTACATTTTGGCAGGAATTCGAAATTTATCTTCAACTATTTTATTTTCCAAACTTCTCTGTAAACATTTTCTCTAACGCAAACATTTCATCACGCAATTTTGCTGCCTGTAAAAAGTCCATATCTTTTGCTGCTTTTTGCATATCCTTTTTAGTGGTATCTATAGCTTTCTGCAATTCGCTTTTCCCCATGTATTGCACAATAGGATCTGCAGCAATGCTAATTTCAGCATTTTCTACATAAGCCCTGGCTTTGTTATCGCTTGCTTTTTGTGAAAAATCTAAAACAGATGTTTGTTCCAGAATGGCTTCACGAGATTTACCTACTGTTTTAGGCGTAATGCCATGCTCAAGGTTATAGGCAATTTGAATATCCCGACGGCGATTAGTTTCTGAAATTGTTTTTTCCATACTCTCGGTTATTCCATCAGCATACATAATTACCCTACCCCGATCATTACGTGCAGCACGGCCAATGGTCTGAATTAAAGACTTTTCTGATCTAAGGAAACCTTCCTTATCAGCATCCAAAATTGCAACTAAAGTAACCTCTGGCAAATCCAGTCCTTCACGCAGCAGGTTAATTCCAACCAACACATCAAACTCTCCTAAACGCAAACCACGAAGAATCTCGACACGTTCTAATGTTTTAATTTCAGAGTGGATATATCTTGTTTTAATATTTAATCTATCCAAATATTTTGTAAGCTCCTCAGCCATGCGCTTGGTTAAAGTGGTGACTAAAATACGTCCGCCTTCTTTAATGGTGATGTCGATTTCATCTAAAAGATCATCCACCTGATTAATAGCTGGTCTGATTTCGATAACCGGATCCAGTAAGCCTGTTGGTCGAATGACTTGTTCTACTACCACACCTTCTGATTTTTCAAGCTCATATTCTGCAGGCGTAGCACTTACATAAATGGTTTGCGGAGCAAGGGCTTCAAATTCATTAAAGTTGAGCGGGCGGTTATCCAATGCAGCGGGTAAGCGGAAACCATATTCTACCAGCGATAACTTACGCGATCTATCTCCACCATACATGGCCCTAATTTGTGGAACTGTTACGTGACTTTCGTCAATCACCATCAAATAATCATCAGGAAAATAATCCAAAAGACAGAAAGGACGCATCCCTGGCGTTCTTCCATCAAAAAAACGAGAGTAATTCTCAATTCCGGAACAATAGCCCAGTTCCTTCATCATTTCAATATCGAAGTTGGTCCGTTCTTCCAAACGTTTGGCTTCCAGTAAATGCCGATCAGCAATTAACTGATTTTTTCTTATTTCCAGTTCTTCCTGTATGCCCCATATCGACTGATTGAATCGGTCCTTTGGCGTAACAAAAAGATTTGCCGGATAAATGGCCATATCTTCAAGTTTTTCAATTGTTTTGCCAGAAACCGGATCTATGGCAGAAAGTTCCTCAATATCATCACCAAAAAAAGAAATGCGATAAGCGTGGTCAAGATAGGCTGGATAAATATCAACCGTATCACCTTTAACCCTGAATGTACCTCGTTTAAATTCTGTAGTAGTTCTGGAATACAAAATTTCTACAAGGCTGTGTAAAAAAGCATTTCTTGAAATCCTTAAGCCTACGCCAAAACGGAACACCATTCGTGAAAAGTCTTCTGGATTTCCCATACCATAAATACAGGATATAGATGAAACAACAATAATATCACGCCTACCACTCATTAAGGAGGAGGTAGTACGCAAACGCAGTTTTTCTATTTCTTCATTAATACTTAAATCTTTTTCGATATAAGTATTGCTTGAGGCGATAAAAGCTTCTGGCTGATAATAATCATAGTATGAAACAAAATAGTTGACAGAATTTTCTGGAAAGAAGTTCTTAAATTCTCCGTAAAGCTGTGCGGCCAGGGTTTTATTATGGCTTAAAATAAGTGTTGGCTTTTGTGTTTGCTCAATTACATTGGCTACCGTAAACGTTTTCCCAGAGCCTGTAACACCTAATAAAGTTTGATAATGTTCGTTAGCATTTACACCATCAACCAGCTGCTTAATAGCGCCTGGCTGATCTCCTGTAGGCTGATATTCGGATGTGATCTTAAATTTCATGTGTAAATCAAATGTACGATTTTAGGGCTTAAGAGTTAAACAGGCAAAAGTCAGGAATGTTTCTTTTATAGAAATGAAGAGAACCAATTAGGAATAAAGTTTATGTAAATTCAAAATAGAAGTTATGTAAATTCAAAATAAGAAGATGTATTTGTATTTAAATTAATAAAATATGTTTGTTAATAGGCAGATAACACATATAATAAAAAAGCAACAATCTAAATTTCCTATCTTATCTTTAACTGGCCCAAGGCAGTCAGGAAAGACAACTTTATTAAAAGAGTTGTTTAAGGATTACAGATATATTTCTCTTGAAAATCCCGATATACGTGCTTTTGCAACGGATGACCCTAATGGTTTTTTAAATGAATATAGTGTGAATGTAATTCTGGATGAAGTACAACGCATGCCTTCGCTATTTTCATATATCCAAACAAAAGTAGATGAAAGTAAAAAAATGGGACAATATATTCTCTCTGGCTCTCAAAATTTTCATTTATTAAATAGCATTACGCAAACCCTGGCAGGATGAGTTGCATTATTTAAATTATTTCCATTAGATTTTGAGGAATTAAAAGCAGTAGAATTATTAGAAAACGACTTCCGAAAGCACTGTATAAAGGCTCTTACCCTGCTATATTTGATCGGGATATAGATCCGAAAGTATTTTACACCAACTATATTCAAACTTATGTGGAAAAAGATGTAACAGAACTTTTAAATGTAAAAGATTTAAAAGCCTTCAGAACATTTTTAGGCTTATGCGCCGGAAGAACAGGTCAGCTATTGAATATTAGTACTTTGGCCAATGATTGTAATATATCTCAACCAACTGCGAAGTCATGGTTATCCATATTAGAAAGCAGTTACCTGATTTTTCTGTTGCAACCATTTCATCAAAACTTTAATAAACGCCTCGTAAAAAGTCCTAAGTTATATTTTTATGATACTGGCCTATTATGTTACTTATTAGGAATTAGATCTCCTGATGAGATTATATTAAACAGACTTAAAGGAAATTTATTTGAAAATCTGATATTAGCAGAATTGCAGAAAAAAAACTACCATCAATACAAACATCTTGACTATTATTTTTGGCAAGACAGTAATGGAAATGAAATTGATATTTTGTTAAAAAACAATGGTGGTTTTGATGTTTTTGAAATAAAAGCGACTGAAACTATTTCTGCAGAACTATTTAAACAAATGGATAGATTCAGCGATTTAGCCGCACCAGAGGAAGTAAAAAAAACATTAATATACGGCGGAAGGCAAAACCAAAACAGAAGTAAATACCAAGTGCAATCCTGGAAGGACATTTCTTTACAAGAATAAGCAGTACATAAAACATCCTCGCTAAAATCATTCAGCGAGGATTTTTTTTATGAGGCAATAACTGTTAATATTTACTTACCCGCAGCGACTTTCATTGGGTTTAAACCAACAGACTGCCCCCTCACTGTGCCTCCAGCTTTAGCTTTAAATGTTTTAAACTTGCTTTCTTTAGCCTTTCCACCCCAGGTATTATTTGAGGTATCAATATCAGCAGTTTCTCTTAATGGATCGATCAGAATGGATTCAACTTCTTTATCTTTTACATAAAATTTAGAGGTTTTCAGCTCGTTGTGTCTCCAGATTTGCGCAGGAATCCGATCTATTTCTTTCGTTCCGTCCTTATATGTGAATTCTACAATAATCGGCATGACCAAACCTCCTCTGTTGCTAAAGCTCAATTCGTATAAAAACTTATTTTTATACTTATCCTGCACTGAATCCGGCACGGTTTCTAAAGACATCCCTGTTTCTACTTTGTTGGTTAATGTGGTATCAACACTAACTAAACCCCTATCATATTTATAATAAAAATCTTGTGCAGCAGGATTTTTATCGGCGTAGAAATTGTCTTTTCGCTCTTCGCGGTTTCTTATTTTTGAAATATCTTCAAAAGCATTTACAGCAGGTTTATCAATTTTAAGCATCCTAGATCTTGCTGCAGGTACTTCCTTCGGAAAATCAGCTTTAGCAAATTTCACACTATCCAATGCAATATCACAAGGATCGGTTCCATAAAACCATCCTCTCCAAAACCAATCTAAATCTTCGCCACTGGCATCTTCCATGGTACGAAATAAATCAGCTGGCTCAGGATGTTTGAAAGCCCATCTTCTGGAATATTCTTTAAAAGCATAATCAAATAATTCTCTACCCATAATCGTTTCGCGAAGGATATTCAAGCCAGTTGCTGGCTTAGAATAAGCATTCGGACCAAAACGAGCAATATTTTCTGAGTTGGTCATGATTGGTTCCAATTCATCCTTTGGTAATTTCATGTAATCAACAATGGTATATGCCGGGCCTTTTTTACTTGGAAATTTGTTATCCCAAAGCTCCTCTGTTAAGTATTCAACAAAAGAGTTTAACCCTTCATCCATCCAGGTCCACTGGCGCTCATCACTATTTACAATCATTGGAAAAAAGTTATGGCCAACCTCGTGGATAATTACTCCCAGCATACCATTTTTAGTACTTTCGCTATAGGTTCCATCTGCATCTGTACGGCCATAGTTAAAACAAATCATTGGATACTCCATTCCATTTGCAGCTTCAATACTTTGTGCAACCGGATATGGATATGGAATAGTGAAATCAGAATAGGTTTTAATGGTATGTGCTACCGCTCTTGTAGAAAACTTACTGTATAAATGATAAGCCTCTTTACCATAAAAACTCATGCACATTACCGTATTATTATTTGCCTGAATTTTTTGTGGCATGGCATCCCAGATAAACTTACGGGAAGATGTCCATGCAAAATCACGCACATTATTGGCATTAAATACCCAGGTTTTTTTTGCTGTTGATTTTTTAGTTTCGGCCGTTTTAGCTTCTGCTAAGGTTTGAATTTCTACCGGGGCCATAGCTGTTTTAGCTGTATTATATCTGCTTAACTGAGTAGGGGATAAAACAGCACTGTAATTAATACATTCGCCGGTTGAACCCACCAAATGATCAGCAGGAACAGTCATTTGTACTTTAAAATCTCCAAATGTCAAGGCAAATTCTCCTCTGCCAGTAAACTGATGATTCTGCCATCCCTGAAAATCGCTATATACACACAAACGTGGGTACCATTGTGTCATGGTAAATAAATAGTTTCCATCAGCCGGAAAATATTCATAACCCCCGCGGCCACCCACACTCATTCTATCTGTTATTTTATAATTCCAGTTGATGTTGAAGATGAACTTTTGTCCGGTTTTTAAAGCTACTGGCAAATCTACCCGCATCATGGTTTTATTTACCGTGTATTTTAAATTTTTACCAAGCGCATCAGTCAGTTTGGTAATGTTAATTCCATCGCCATTATCTCCCTTGGCACTTAACTGATCTAAACTTTGTGTTGTTCCAATTGCTGGCATTTTAGTGGCATCCTGGTAATTGGCACTTTTACTGGTGCTATGCTCATTTTCATCCAATTGCAACCAAATATAAGTTAGAGGATCTGGCGAGTTATTAGTGTAAGTAATGGTTTCAGCACCCGTTAGGAGTAGATTTTTCTCATCCAGTTCACACTTAATGTTATAATCGGCACGCTGTTGCCAATATTTTACACCAGGCGCACCACTTGCAGTTCGCTGCTCATTTGGCGTTGGTAAAATGGTACCCAATTGCTCAAACTTATTTCCATGGTTACTACCAGGATTATTCTGAATGTTTTGAGCCATGGCCAGGCTTCCAGAAAAAAGCAGCAGGCCAGATAATGTGAATAATTTATTTATCATTCTTTTAGTTAAAAGGAATTCTCTCTAAAGCCATTTTTAAAGCCAGGCTAAACACGGCTGCTGATATAAATAGAACCCAGCTGATTCTTTTTATTTTGGTGTAATTGAAAACAATAAATGTAACGATCAAAATGATTAGTACCATAAAAACCTGACCAGCTTCTAAGCCTACATTAAAACCAAACAAACCCCATCCAATATTTTGATCTTTTGCCAGCATCATCCTGATCGAATTTGCAAAACCCATTCCATGGATAAGGCCAAACCCCAGAGCTAGAAAATAATTTACCCTTACAGATTCCATGTTAAAATTCTTTCTGAATAAATTACTTAGTGCAGTGATTACAATAGTACATGGAATTAAAAATTCAACCCATTTACTATCAAACCTAATGATATCTAAAACACTTAAAAGTAAGGTAGCTGAATGACCAATGGTAAATGCCGTAACAAGAATTAATACCTGCTTGATATTGGTATAACTGTAAATAGCTACAAGGGCTAAAATAAAAAGCTGATGATCCAAAGCATCAAGGCTTATAATGTGTGCCCACCCTAACTTAAAGTAAAAAATAAAATCCTGTAAAGGCATGAATTAATTAGTTTTGATGAAAGCGAGGGCATTTAAAGATATAAAATTATCTATTTTACCGGATAAAATTCAACGTACATTAAAAAAGAGCAGCAAAACACCAAATTTGTTACGCATTTTGAAATTGAACCGCTTAATAAGAACCGTTAAGCACACAAATCTCCTCATGATAAGCACATTTATATCCTTAACTTTGCTTTCATAACTTGATAGTTTTATGTTTAAACTTAAATACCTTCTACCATTATTACTTTTTATTTATATCAATCTGGGCGCAGGATTAAAACACCCACTTCACGTAAGTACTACAGAAGTAAGTTTTAATGCAAAAGAAAAATCATTGGAAGTTAGCTGCAGGATATTTACTGATGATTTTGAATCAATTTTGGTTAAATTATATAAGAAAAAAACTGATCTATCAGCACCTGCCATGAAGGATAAAATGGATGAGCTGGTAAAAAAATACTTAACCAGTCACCTTCAAATTAAAGTGAATGGTAAACCAATGGCTTTGAAATATATCGGTTTTGAAATCGATCATGAGGCAACAAACATTTACCTGGAAGTTGATCAGATCTCATCATTTAAAACCGCCGAAGTAACCAACACGATATTATATGATCAGTTTGATGATCAAATGAGCATCGTACATCTTGTAAATGGGAAAGTCCGCAAAAGCAGTAAAATACTTTTTCCAGATAAGACCTTTATGGCAAACTTTTAGATGTATTTTTTGTAATTAATATTAAATTGACGTTAATATCGTTAACTTTAATATCCCGTTTACATGAATTTCATCTCTGTGGGAACACTATTAATAATCTTAGTTATACATTGTTCAATGGTTTAAATAAGTATGAATTTAATTGTATTCTCTACAATTCTAACGCCTCGGATAAAATATATCTTTAATTTTATTTTTAAAGATATCCTTAAAGAAGAGGTTGAATTTACAGGAAATAGTCAGCATTTTTTAAATAGCGTACAAGCAAAAATAAGTTATGGCGATGCTCCAATAGCTGATGAATTGTTTTTTAAGAGTTCCCCTTTACTCTTTTCTAATAAACTGGAAGAATTTAAAATTAAAACCATTCCTTTTGGAGAATACGAGGTGCCTTTTCCTGTTGAAAATTCCATTTTACCCTTCGATGTTTTTGCTGCCTCATTTTTTATAGTGAGTAGATATGAAGAATACCTTCATCATCAGAAAACTGACGAAGACTTTACTGCAAATAAGAGCTATCAATTTAAATGGAAAATTTTGCAGCGCCCTGTTATAGATGAATGGGCTTTAATTTTAAGGAATATCATCCAGACCAGATACCC
>Ga0116227_10015572_pt1 | contig 11223 bp, 14 predicted proteins | sample S1TSphgellanicum_FD_89693 | JGI IMG/M metagenome (GOLD analysis project Ga0116227, IMG submission 89693) | Host-associated microbial communities from peat moss isolated from Minnesota, USA - S1T2_Fb - Sphagnum magellanicum MG | ecosystem: Host-associated > Plants > Peat moss > Unclassified... | reverse complement strand
TGTCCTGCAATCGAGAATGATCAACAAAGCCATTATGTGGCACGGTGGCGTTGTTGCAGTCTGCGGTGACAAAGGTCAGACACTTCATGGAATCAGTTGCATACCGTGAACTCTGATCGATAAGACTCAACCGTGTGAGGAGTCTGTCTTCTGATGGACATGATATAACTAGGAACGCAGTAGGTTTGTATTGCGTCTGTAAATAAAGTTTTGAAGCATGAAATCAACTCTGCCAGATTTGTGTGATCGAAATCAATGTTTGTAAATGATCAGTGAGTGCACAGGAGAATGCTTGATAAAGATGCCAAAGGAGCTTTCTAGTTTGGGAATAATGAAGCATTCACCTGAGTTCAGGCGACTCATGTCATCCAGTCTGTCTGTGTGGTTTTAGTACCCTCCTTTTTTGGTTACACATTTAAAGGTGCATTCACACTTAATGTTAAGTCAGTGTTAAATAAAAATCTAGGTGGCATCTTAGGTGGCACCCAATGTTAAATGGGTGATTGTTTAATATTAAGTGAATGTTAACTTAACATAAAATCTTCATGGCAAATATGTTGTTTAGGTCTTAAATGACTAGCTTGATGTTAGGGGACTTAATACTAGAGCCCTTAACACCATAAGTGAATGCACCTTTAGAACAATAAACAAGACAACAACCATGGAATGTCTGTCCATTTCAATTCCACACTATTGTGGCCTATGCTGTTGGCCCAAGTATTACCACATCTTCAACTGATTTTTCCTTCCAAAACCTGATTTATTTGAAATTTTAGTAACAAATATAATAGAAAAATCAATATCTCCCACATTCTAATCCAAATCTTATTAAATAAATTCCATTAAATCTTGTTCATCAAGATCTTTTCAAGAACACCAAAGGCACATTCCACTTCCTCTGAAATTTTTAGCTACAATTTAATTTAATTTTCAATGAAGAAATCATTCAATATTCAAAAACTTCTACATTGCAAGTCTAAACACCATGAAACCAAGCTGATGCACCCCTCATCCTTGAGAGCTTTCCAAAGACACCAAAAATGTGATTTGAAGCATCCTAGTTTAGTGGATCTCATCAATACAAAATAAAACAAAAGAAATAAACTACTATTAGAGCAATGACAATGGTAGTGAGGGTTTTGCTACAGTTTGGGTGGCGATGGGAGTGGTGACAACAACTTGTTACCACTACTGCCATCGCTTCCTTGTGTTCATTAGTTAGCACTGCGCAAGAAAAGGAGAGAGAGAACGACATACAAAGAAAGACAAATAGAGACAAAGAAAAAAAATTGTAGTTGGGGGACTTGAGGAAACATGAAAGAAAAGTTTCAGTTCCATTAGAGAGATTAGTTGTAAATCTACTTTCTAGATTTCCATGGCATGGTGAGACATATGAGAACAACCACTTTTTGGAGTAAAGGAGGAGGATAATGACAAGAGTAACAGTAACATCAACATGCAACAAGATAACAAAGGTGAAGAGGTTAAGTGAAGATGGGTTTTGTGTTTTTTGTTCTTTTTTTTGTTTGGGTTTTGTTTTGTGGTGGGTCCTTTTTTTAATGCTTTTGTCAAGCCTAGAAAGTTTTTTATCACCAAGAATCTAGTCATTACTCACAAATTAAGCACAATGGAGAGTTTCTATTACAAAGAGAAAAACTTTACCACAATCTTGGTTTTTCTTGGTTTTTGTCATAGTCTTGGAGAAATAACAAAGGAAGAAAAAAAAGGAAAAAAAATTAATTAATTAAAAAAAAAGTGTTATAAGTGTGAATGTGTCAATAATTAATAGTTAGTCATTCACCAATAATATGTTTTTTAGGTTTTTTTTAAAAAAAGAAAAAGATGTGTTTTTCTGTTATTGAAGTTGGGGTTCTCCAAAGAATAAAAGATTAGATGTTTTTGGGCCCCTAATTCTTGCAAAATAGTTTTTAAAAAAGTGTATAGGTTGTGTTAAACCCAATAAAGTAAGGATGATGGTGTTAAAGGTTATTGCAAAATTAAAGTTTAATTATCTTTTGAAACAAAACTTGCTTGTTTATGACAGTTCATTATATTTTTCCATTTGATCTATTTAGTCTTATGTGGTTGGCTTTATAGGTTTAAAATTACCATGTTGAAATATGTATCTTTAAAACATGGGACCTATTTGCAATTGCGCAAATAGGTCCCATTCTAATATTTTTGCATTAGAGTGTTTAAGTCTTGTTGAATCTAGTTGATTAATGATCGTGGCACCCAAGCTTATAGCAAAGTTAGGGTTTGGCCTTGGCATAATGCCTTAGCAAAGGACTCCTTGGAAAGTTTCCTATCTTTTTTCATTCATTTTGCTTAGTATTATGTGACACTACTAAAATTCTTAATTTTTTTTACTAGAAATTTTCGCAAAAAAAAACTAATTTCAGACAAGTGTAAAAAAAACCTCTATCTCATTTTGGACAAGTCGTTTTGAACCTGTCCATTGTGACTGGGCCATGCACTTTTTTGACTAAACCTAAGTTGGCATTTTTGACTAGTCATTTCGATTAATACTTTTGACTAGTATTTTTTATTAGTCATTTTGATTAGTCAATATAACAAAAAATGATTTTTTAATTGGTCAAACACCATTTTGATTAGGCAAATGCCATGTGGCATTTAAACAGTGGCCACCCAAGTGAAGCCATGTGGCATTTAAACATTGGCCACCTAGGCTATGCCACATGGCATTTAAACATCAGCCATCTATGTTATCCCACATGGCATTAAAACCTTGGCCATCCATGTTATGCCATGTGACATTTAAACATTGGCCACTAGGTTATGCCACGTGGCATTTAAACCTTGGCCATCTATGTTATGTTATGTGGCATTTAAACATTGGTCATTAGGTTATGCCACATGGCATTTAAACATTGGCCATTAGGCTATGCCATGTGGATAAAACCTAAGCAACCTAGGTTAGATTTAAAATTAGATAACTACTCGTAAGATCCCTATCTTTAAAAACCTATAACCTAAACTCCTAGGTTTAAGTTTAAGAGCCTATAACTAACAATAAGATATAAAAGCTTAAAGTATGCTAAGGCAACCTAAACTATGACTTTTACTAGGCTTAAATGTACACCACCTATATAAAGCCTTCACCTAGATGACCTAAGTAGGAAAATCTTATTTCATTTTGAATTTAGCTTTTAAGTTTGCGCTTTTTCAATTGGATCATCCCAAGTGGCCTTCTTTTTAAAAATATTTCTTATGTTTTGGATGCTTATGGTGCATCTATTTATATTGCTCATCATTTGGAAGGGATGACAAACAATATGGGACAAACTTTTGGGAAGGAAAAATATTTTCATGTCCACACGACATTAAAGCCTTTTAGTTCACACAACATTGTTCCTAAATAACTATGTAATATACATAAATTAAGTAAATAAATAAATAAATAAATGAAAAGGTACGTAAATGTGTATGTTAATTAAGTTAAAATAAAAATTAGTAATACTTAATGTCTAGTTATTTAGTGATGATTAATAATTAAAACCATATTATAAATCCTTGACTTATATAAAATATCAAGATAGTTATAATGTACTATATGGTTGATTGATAATTACAACCAAATTATAACTAATCCTTACAAATTTGACTTATCTCATCATATATTATCAACAATGTATTTGTAATAATTAATATCTAACTATTTAATTACACATTCATTAGTGTATTTTAAGTAAATAACTAGTTAACCAACTAGTAATTTATCATAGGTATATAAATGGCCTACCCTAGCCTATATAAATAGGTTACATATAGGCTAAAATATAAGTAAATAGGAGTATATGTAGAGTATGTATAAATAAATACACCTACATATAAGATAATTGTATTTAGGTTATTTAACCTCATACTTACATTACATAAGTTAAATAGGTGGTTAATTTAACTTAGGAGAGATTAATTATAACAAAATTAATGATTGGTAAAATAATGTTAAACTAACCACAACTAAAGTAATTATGAAAAAATTAATGATTATTAAACTAACAATGGCTAAACCAACCAAAAAAAAAAAAAAATGTGAACAAATAACCTTGATTAAATTAATTATGGTTCAATTAACCATATTTAAATAAATATAGTGAAACTAACCATGAATAAAGCAAATAAGGCCAAGCTAATCGATGAATAAATATGGCCAAATTAATCATAAGTAAAGTAATTACGGCCAAACTAACTAATAAAAAATATTTTCTGTCTAAACCAACCATGGCTAATTTAGAAATGGTTAAACTAACTAATGAATAAATATTTTATGACTAAACTAGAAATGATTGAATTAACCATGAGTAAAGTAAATATGGCCAAAGTAACTAAAGAATAAATAATTTCCGGTTAAACCAACCATGGCTAAACTAGAAATGGCTCAACTAACCATGAATAAAGTTAATATGGCTAAACTAACAAATGAATAAATATTTTATGGCTAAACCAACTATGCATAAATTAATTATGGCTAAAATAAAGATGAATGAAGTAATTATGGTTAAAATCAAAATGGTTAAAATATTTACAGCAAAATTAACTATGGTTAAATTATAAATGGTTAAACTAACAATGAGTAAAAATTTTTGGTTAAACTAATTACTAATAAACTTAATATGGCTAAACTAACTAATGAATAAATATTTTATAGAAAAACCAATTATGCAAACATTAATTATGGCTACAATAAACATGAATGAAATAATAATGACAAAATTAACCATGGCTAAATAAAAAAGGTTAAACTAACCATGAGTAAATAAATTTGGTTAATTAACCATTAATAAAGTTAATATGGTTAAACTAACTAATGAATAAATATTTTATGGAAAAAACTAATTATGAAAAAAAATTACTTATGATTAAAATAAACATGAATGAAATAATTATGGCTATAATCAAAATGGCTAAAATATTGATGAAAAAATTAAACAAGACTAAATTAAAAATGGTTAAATTAAACATGAGTAAATAATTTTCATAAATAACCACTAATAAAATTAATATGGCTAAACTAACTCATGAATAAATATTTTATGGCAAAACCAATTATGAAAAAAAAATGATTAAAATAAACATGAATGCAATAATTATGGCTAAAATCAAAATGATAAAAATAATTAGAGAAAAATTAAACATGGTTAAACTAAAAATGATGAAACTAACCATGAGTAAATAAATTTGGTGAAACTAACCACTAATAAAGTTAATATGTCTAAACTAACTAATGAATAAATATTTTATGGTGAAACCAATTATGCAAAAACTAATTATGATTAAAATAAACATGAATGAAATAATTATGGTTAAAATCAATATGATTAAAATAATTATGTCAAAATTAAACATGGCTAAACTAAGAATGGTGAAATTAACCACAAGTAAATAAATTTGTCTAAACTTACCATTAATAAAATTAATATGGCTAAATTAACTAATGAATAAGTATTTTATGGCAAAACCAATTATGAAAAAAATAATTATGACTAAAATAAACATGAATGAAATAATTATGGCTAAAATCAAAATGGTTGAAATCATTATGGCAAAACCAACCATGGTTAAAATACTAACCATGAGTAAAATGAATTTGGTTAAATTAAAAGAGTTTAAAATAATTATGGCAAAACCAAACATGGCTAAATTAACAAAAATTTAAATTAATTATGAGTCTATTGATTATGGTTAAATTTATTAAAGTAAAATAATAATATTTTAAAAATAAATATAGCTATTTTAGTTATGTTTATAATAACCATGGTTAAATTCATTATAGCAAAACCAACAACGGCCCAATTAGTAATGGTTAAATTAATTATGCTAAACTAATTATCATGACTAGATTTACTAAGGCTAAACCAACTATTCTTAAGTTAACCATGGAAAAAATATTTATAATCGTTAAATTACTTATGGCTAAATTAGCCACAATTAAACTAAATATGGCTTAAAAAATGATGAAATAATTAATTATGGATAAATGAATCATGGTTAAATTAGATATGGCTAAATTAACCTTGGTAAAACATATACAACTAAACAAACTATGGTTAATTGAACATGATTAAATTGACTATGGTTATATTAGTTATGGTTAGTTTTAATTTTAATTAATTTTTTCATAAGTAGTTGAACGATAATTAATTTCAATATAATCAATTTAAACATAGTTAGATAAACCATATATACATGTAATTAATTTAATCATAATTAATTTGGTTATGATTCATTTATATTTTTCAATTTTTTTTCTAATTGGTCAAACATAGTCAAAATGTTAAATGTAATCCCAAGATACCTAATTAGTATTAAAATTTGTAATTGGCCTTTTTAACTAAGCCATTGTCCACTTTGATTAAGCCTACTTAGTTAGCCCTATTGATTGAGTATAATAGGTGTCCTTGTTGACTAAGGCACTTGTCAATTTGACTAAATTGGGTGGTCTTATTGAGTAGGCCACTAACCAATTTGACTAGGTGGTATTTTTAAGTCCAATTTGACTAAATATTTGATTAGACTAGTTGTCAAATCAATCATTCTAGTCAAATTGATTAGTCAAAAAATACTCATTGTCATTGAAGCCCTTGGCCTTTAGTAAAAAATACATGTTTTCTAAAAAAAAAGACCCATCTAGTCAATTTAGTTAGTTTGAAAAAATAGGAATCTTAGTAATTTTGTATATTAGGATTATTTTGTAGCGGTAGGCAATTTTTAGAAAATGGGGTTCATGTTCATAATAGACTTCTTACTTCATGGGCACTAAACGTCCCATGTCCCCTAATTCATCACGTCTTATCAAACTTCATAGTTCTTATTGCCCATTCGCCTTATCATGTGCCACCACTAACCTATCTTCCATTTCAACCCCCATGCAAACCACAAACCACCACTAGTTACCTTTTTAATTCTAACAAATCACACATCACCTACAAGTTCCCCCTACTAGCCCCTAGCCCTTCATGCGAATTTGGGGTCCCAACTTTACATTTTCCCAAACCCCTTCAATCATGCACAACTAGGACATTTTCCCCCTCCCACTTTGTTGGGCCCTACAATTAGCCATGATCATACCCCTTAACCTTCCCCCATTTTTTCAACATACCTTTAATCTTCACCTAAAATCTTATGCCCCACTTGTGAGCACCAATTTATTAATTGAAGGTTAGCTCGTCATTAGCATTCTTGTCAAACATCCAATTCATCTAATCCGACCTTGTGATCATCCTAGTTCAATACCTTCCTTTACTCCCACCCCGCTTACATCAACTTGGACATGGGTTTCAACATTGTATGTTTTCGGGTCCTTTCATTTAGGCCTTTCCCATCTTCGATTATAGAACATCCCTACCACTTTACAACATGATGTATAAGTGGCATTTTTTTTTTCATTGGATAAATTAATATAAGACTTGTATAATGTGGTAGCTTGGCATTTACTCCTCTTGCTACCCCAATGGTGTTTTGTTTTACCTTTTCATGGTGGGGTGACAAGGCATAGGGAAACGCGGATTCGACTCAAGTGCTTTTTAGAAGGTGACTGGGAAAATTTGAAGGAATTTTTTTTTGCAAGCCCAAGCTTTGGTGGCCAGTTTGAACTCAATCCTTTTTCCCTAACATGATCCTCCAACTCACAAACACTTGCTTCGTAGTTTAGCCCTTGGGCATGGATGGGAATATTTTTGGGTAGCTCACGCTTTGGCACCATTTTCTTTCGCACCCACATCTTATGACACCACCTCAATTCTCATCGCATTACACCCCAAATTAGATGACTACTTGTTACTTTTCCTCAAAGACTTCAAGTTAGACTAAGACTTCAAACTTTCTTTTGATTCCTTCAAGTTAGCATTTCAACACATGTTGCACTTATAAGGAAGTGGTCCTTTTGAAATGGTTTTTGAACACCTTTGGGATTATTTTCACCTTGAAGATTCAACAAGTGGATTCCTTCAATTGTTTCAATTTGTTTTCATATCACACATGGTCACATTCCACCCCAAATTACATGCGTCCTTGGAGTGGCCCACCTTTTAACCATAACCAAGCCTAAAGATGGAATTCATCCCATTACAGTGGGGGAAACATTGTATCGATTCACAAGCTACGTTAAACCTTTAATTTTGTGAAGCTTTTGTAACACATTTTTCCCCACACCAATTTGGAGTTACAACTAAGGGTAGTTGTGAAGTAGTAATTCATGGCATTAAGTGCACTTTAAACCTTCACCTCGACTAGGTTGTTTTGTTAGTTGGACGTGGAAAACGTTTTTAATTTAATGTCAAAAGGGGTCATATTTCAAGAACTTCATGTAGAAGGTGGGGACATCATATAATTCATCTCCTTTGTTCATGCATTCTATGCATTTGAGTTTCCTCTATTGTACAATCATCGTAATCGTGAAGGTGATGTCACAATCATCCCATCTTCCATGGGAACTTGCCAAGGTGATATTTTGGGGGGCCATTATTTGCTTTAGCCCATTTTAAGGCTTTATGTTCTAATATTAGTCATTTCCCCTCTTGTTCATTTCCATCCATTGTAGATGACATTCACATCATAGGTCTTCTTTCAATTGTATCACTTGTATATGAGCATTTTTAGACCGAACTTCGTGCATTAGGTTTTTCTATCCAACCTAAAAAATGCATAGCATGGTCACCCTTTGGCCTGCAATTAAACTTGAACACCCCATCCCAATTTGCCACCCCATCTAAAAAAGTTAGAATCTTGGGGGTTTCGTTGCGCATCTTAATTTCACATCATCCTTCATCAAAGATGCCTTGTTAAAGGACATTCAACATGTGGACCTTGGGTGATGTTCATGTAGCTTTTGGAATTTTAACTCATTATTTTGTGTAACATGCATCATATTTTTTATGATCCACACTTCCATCTTCTACCTCCACATAATTTTTTATTTCTTTTGATTCTTCTTTCCTTCGAATGTTTATATGCTTTTTAGGTCTAGGATCCTTTAATGGCCTAAAAGGATTTTTAACTTATAAACAAATTTCCTTCCTAATAACTTTCAGTGGTGTTAGGCTCATATCGACATCCCCCATCGTCCTAATAGCCTATTAGGGAGTTGGGCCCTTGTTGCTTCATTCATAACTGCTAGGTTTATGGTTGATCAACATCCCTTCCTTCTTAAAGCCTTAGTATGAGTCGACAACAACACATTTCTTTTCTAGCAACACTTCAAAGTGACATGTGATCTTCTACCACCCCTAGCTCATGTTTATCTTCTTCCATTTGAATAACTCATCAAGTAACAAATGGTTCAACTTCAAGATTCCATCTTAGAGCGTTTGCACCATCATACCCTTTTCAACATGTTTTTCGATGGGATATCTAAAGCTCATCATGTTCGAATTTTATCATGTTTTAGCCTAGGGGTGTGCGCTTGGTTTATAGTTCGGATGGTTTTCCCAACCTTTCAATTATCTTCCTTAATTTTTTCCATAACACTTCGTATGCGATTTAAATTATCCCATCCCTCAATTGCACACATCTCTTGATGTGTGTGTACACATCCCATTGACGTTGTGTTCATGGCAATGAACACACTGGAACTCATGATGCAATTCGCGACACCTTTGCCACCATTGCGTGAGATGTTAACTTTCACGACGAAAACAATTACATGTGCTTCCTTCAACCACATTCAACTCCTTTTGTCGATGACTCGACATTATGCTTACCAAATATGACATTTACACCCTAGTCAATGTTGTCATTACTGACCCAATGCGATTGGATTTACTTCTTTAATCTTGTGCAACTCAAAGGTTTGCCATTTTTGATGTAGCTCAAGCCAAGGAAAAGAGCTATTGCAATTGATACCGCACTAGTCAATTCCTCCACTTAGCAATTGAGGTATTTAATTCTACACAAACATGCCAATGTGTTTTTACACAATTGTTTTAATGCCATTTGGAGCTTGAAAAGGTCAAAAGGTCTTCATTTTTCTACCTTGGTCACTTTTCTTTGTAAATTTTTTTGATCACATTACAAAAGATGCAAGTGTCTTCCATCTCAAATCGAGTGGTAGCTATAGGCTTAGTTACTTCCCAACTTCCACCCCTTCAAGACACACCTCCCATCACCATGGTCGATCTATTGCAAGTTCTTGGTTTTTGACATATAAATATGACCGACCTACCACAGGCAGTTGGTTATGGGCATGGAAAGATTTTGACACCTGCTTCGAGCCAACTTGACGTCCGCTCATTTCTCCTTTTTCTTTAATTTTATTCCTTTGTACATTTTCGTAATCTACCATGTGATTTTTAATAAAGCTTTATAGGAATGTAATAATAATAAAACTACCTTGCTTCATAGATAGATCACAAAAACTTAAAGAACATGGAACATGTTCCACAACTTTTTCATCAAAAAAGAATCCACACAAAACCAACCCTAAAGACCTGAAAAATTGACATTGTAACCTAAACTTATTCACACATACTTAAATGGAAAGAAAGAAGCAGTCTCACATTTGAATTAACATCTTATATATAAATTCACTTAGTCCGTCCGTGACTGGGCGTTCTGCTTGCGTTTTCTACGGCAGAACCGGCCCGGCCTATAACTGACCACCGGCTAGCATTTTCTATGGCACAACCGGCCCGGACGTCTGTGACCACTGCACGGAGAGAAAAGTGACGGTGGACGCAGAGAAAAGTGACGGGAAAACTGGACGCGGGAGAAAAGTGACGGTGGACGCAGAGAAAAGTGAGGGGAAAAAGATAAGACGACCGTAGGATGGAGAGCTTTCGAGGTCCTGAAACCCAGGTCCTCAGAGTGAAACCGAGTGTCCGTTCATCGAGGTCCTGAAACCCAGGTCCTCAGAGCCAAATACCGAGGTCCTGAAACCCAATGTCCTGAGAGCCAAATGCAGCAACGCGGGCTTGCAGGCACGGGCGGATTGTGTCCGTCCGTCCGTCCGTCTGACACAGGGCGTTCCGACCCGTTAACGGTCTATGCGATGCCGATTCTGCAACCCCCCAGAAATGAGCCACAGAGACCGATTCTGCTACGTATTTGCTTTTTTTTTGGATTTGTTTTTTCGGATTTTTCTCCCCTTCTCTTAAATTAACAAAAAAGAAGAAACAAAAATAAAAAATAAAAAATCGGCAGAAAAATCTAAGGCTACGTGTTTGCTTCTTTTTTTATCTTTTTTTTTTTGGATTTTTTTTTTCG
>Ga0116227_10015568_pt1 | contig 11226 bp, 8 predicted proteins | sample S1TSphgellanicum_FD_89693 | JGI IMG/M metagenome (GOLD analysis project Ga0116227, IMG submission 89693) | Host-associated microbial communities from peat moss isolated from Minnesota, USA - S1T2_Fb - Sphagnum magellanicum MG | ecosystem: Host-associated > Plants > Peat moss > Unclassified... | reverse complement strand
TATCTCACCCACGGCCTTTATAATGTTGCCCGCATGCTAGTCATGAGATCTAATAGTAATGGGAGGTCCAAAATAAGCATCACCCACCAACATAATATTCCTTTCTATAGCAAAGGTTAAAGCAAGTTGAAAAGCAATACTAACATGCTACATGCAAAATTGAATGCAAGAAAACAAGGATAAATGACCTTCCTTTCATTTATCGTGGAAAATAAGAACACACTACCAAATGAAACAATCCATATCATGCCCAAGTGTGTCATGCACCTCCATGGCCATCGGAATAAATTGGTGCCTTTCATGAAGCCCTCTATACTTGCGAATATTAGCAATGGCATTCAGTTTCATAGTTGCACATGTTAGTCAACTAATGACATTTGAAACCACCATCTCTCGCGTTGAATCAGTAACCATCACATCAACAACAAAAACTTAGTCTTCTCAGGTCATGTAAAGATCATCTCGTAATGAAAATCTTGACATAAAGGCATGCCATTGCTCTCTCCATACAACGTGCCCACTCTTTCGAACAAAAACATACATGACATTTTAGATGGTGTCATGTGTTGTTATTTGTTGACCTCCAAACATGCAATGAACTAAGTGTGTGCCAGATGCATCCAACTTGTGTCCACACTCACATGTGAAAAGACTAAATGTTGAATGTTAAATCAGACCGAGAAAAAAAACATAACGTTGATGTGAAAGTAGAATGTGTGATGTGAAATAAATAGATAGATGGCCTAACAATCAACCATAGCCTTGCCCCCTTGCCCAAACAAGAATGAATGCAGGTTTTGGATGTTGAAGAAATGGAGTCGTCCTCCAAGATAGACTTAAGGGATGTATCATGGTGGATGTCCATTAAAGATGTCTATAGACTTGGGGTGCCGGTAATTGCCAGACTTTCAAAAGAAATGTGCATTTCCTTAACTTCATGAAAAAGGTCATTTCGCGTTACATGTAAGCATGACTAAAGCAGGTGTGGGTCCCCCCTTCAACCTGAGAAACATACTCCTCCAAAATGGGTTTATTGAAAATATGAAACATATACCACAAATACAAACCCCAACTCCTTAAAAAAGTGGATGGGCATAATCCTCCATAGAGATAAGGCCTATGCCAACAAAGGATACAGGTAGTTGAGTTTTATGCCTCACTAAGGGGCCTTGAAAAGACTCCCATGCTCATGGACCCATAATGTCCCCACATACTTGCATAACTTTCTTTTCGAAACCCACCAAAAGAGACAAGAAGGAGCCAAAAGGGAAGCTAGAAAGAGAGGGATGAAGGGATAAAGAGTCAACATTTTTTTGCATGTTATGTGAAAATGCACTTGTTTTGAAAAGGCCTTTCCTGTAAGTCCTATGTGACTATTGCCATTACACTTTCTCTTTTCATTCATTACATGATTCTATAAGTGTTTTTTTAAAGGAATGGGATTTTTTCTTTTGTTGTTGTGCATCATGCTCATCTCTGTGATTTTTCTTTTGTTTTCAATGATTTTGGTTGGTTTGGAGAGATATAACTTTAGTTTGGAATTTTTTTGGATTTTGGAAAGAGGATACAAGTAGTTTATTTTCCTCATCTCCTTTTCCTCCTCTAACATATTGATGTCGAAATTGAGAGTGACAAGAACATTTCTTGTGGTGATTTTCTTCATATATACTTCAAATATTCCTCTCCTTCAAATTTTTCGATCCTTTCAAAGGAAATCAAAAGTCAAGGTTTTTAGAATTGGAGCATGAAACTACACAATCATCATGAATGTATTACTTGTGCAAAAGAAAAAAAAAATGAGATTGTAAATGAAGGAAGAGCAAATTGATGCAACATGGTTAAACATTGATCTAGTTTTTTGCCTATGTTCTAAAGATTGTTATCACATAAGTATGGAAATTGGCATGATTCAAGAATGGATGAATCCCTACACGTTCATATAACCATGGAGGAATTTGGGTTTAAGCAACATTTTCCATATAAGTTACCACATTTTTTTCTCATACAAAAACTAAATCTTGTAAACCAATTATTGTTGAATAAATCATGTTTATGTGGTACTCTTAACTAAAGGCTTGCTCCTCCTCATCTTGTTTTCTTACTATAGAAGCAAACTAGTCATAGCTACAAGGAGGGGAAAAGAAAAATAAATTCCTACAAGTTGTTTGGACCCAAAGCAAGATGGCACCCATGGTGACAAACACTAAGTTAACATTAAGAGGTCATGTGCTTGGCATCCAATCCCACAATGTGCATGTAAAGACCAAAGTGCAACAACTTTATGGTCAATTTACAAGATGGAAATTTTGCAACTTGTGTGATGGTAGTTTAATTTGTCAATTGATGTTTATGGGTTCCTTGTTCTAAAGTTGCCATTGTTGTATTCTATAGTCATCTTTTGTGATTATTGACTACATCCATAAGTTGCAATCTCTTCATGCACCCATGTTTCTTATACCTAAGGAAAATTATTTGTAAGCCTAGTTTTGATCACATAATCTAATTGTTTATTGTTGAAAGGTTATGTTGGGAACTAAGTAGTGACAATGTTTCCACTATAGTTATTAGGGTTTGAGGTGGATCCAATCAACTATGTTCAATTTTCCAACCACACAAGCATGTTTACATTTGGTTTTTACACTCCTTTTCCATTCTAATGAAATAACTCCCATGTTGAATAATAGAGGTCAAAGAAATATAAAAAATCAAATTGCACAATAGATATTCTTTTTTCACTTATATTGCAAAATTGTTCGACTATACTTTCAATTTTTTTTCTTTCTACTCTTCAAGGTAAGATTACCTTCCTACCTTACCATCAAATCACCACACTAGGGAATCTTTAAATAATGGAAGACCATAAGTTGGGGGAGAGACGATAATGCAAGTTATGCTCATGTGAACGGCCAAGTGCTTGATGTGAACAAGTATGGACATTCATTGAAGGCCTTGAGCCAAATGATCTCCATCATTACACCCATATTTTGATAGGTGTTGTTTCTATTTTCTTTATTGGACTTGTTATGACATTCATCTTTGACCAAGTCAACATTTTGCATTATTTTCCACAAAACTTCTAGTATGTAATTCCACCACATTTATGTGGCCAACAATCTTTCATGCTTAGGTTTCTTGCTTCACATTATCATTTTTTTTAGTGGATTGTTATGATGATTCTTATATTAACCTGCATATTTCCTCTTGGATTTTTTTCTAATATTATATTATTCAATTTTTTTTGGGTTATCCCTCACGATGTTTTTGTGCCTTTCAGTGTGATCATATTGGTTAATTTTACTACCTCTCATTTTTGACATTAAAATCATTTTAAACCATATTTTTAATTGTCTCAAATTCTTTTACTATTACTCTAAAGTTTTCTTTGAAATATTATAGATTTTTCTTCAAATTTTTGGGCATGGTGTTTGTCAACTTCTTTACTTCTGATACCTTCTTGTTGAACCATGGAAGTCCATTTATATAACTATGAATTAGAGTCTAAAAGATTTGTTTGTTTGACCAAATTAGTACTCCTTTTGAAAGGAATCTATAATATAAGCCTAATGTTTTTTATATTGTTGGTCTATGCATCCTTCCTATGTAGAAAGGTCTAATATTGATCATTTTTGTTTCTTAATGCAAGTTATAGTGCGTCTATTTCATTTCTTGAAATGGTATTACGTGTTGTTGAGAAGCAATGATCTATGAACCCCAATCTCATTTATGGTTTGTTCAATGGACCTATAACTAGAGACCGTAAATGATCCCTATTGATTGAATTTGTTTGAAAGGTTTTATGCATTGTTCATTGACTTAGCAACTACTGTATTTGTTACATATGAAAGCTCAAGTTAACAGGACTTAGCTAAATATTGTTTCTTGTTGGGTTGCTACATCCAAATGACTCAATTGTTATTTTCATGAATGTCAAACAATGGTGATCCTTGGGTTTTTTGCTATTACTTTTAATAACCACTAGTATTATGGAGAGACAAGGCTCAATTGGTGTTTTATGGTGAAAATTTAATATTTATTTTTCTCAATCTTCCTTTTTTTCTTTTTTCTTTTTTCAATTCATGACTCTTCAAAGTTGATATTACATCAAACCAAAAGTTTGCTAGCAAGGAAAAAAAAATATTTTGGTGTTTCTATGTTTGGAATATCAAAATTATCCTTGCAATGGCACCTTTTTAAATGGGTAGCATCTAACCAAATATTTCTATTTTATGTTTAATTTATTCACCTTAACATAACGTCCTTCATATCCTACCTCTTCTACCTCACATTATTTGTTATACTGCTCTTATCATTCCAAAAGGTCATAGATAAGTTTATTTTTGTCAATAGATATTACAATATTACCAAAGAAAGTAATGAGGCATGTTGGTAGTATTGAAACAAAGGCGCAAGCATTGGAGGCTTGTTGTGACCTTCATGCTTTAGGCCCAACAAAGGTAAACCTTTCTTTTTTTCCTAACATCATTTGTAATTTATATGTTAAACATATGCATGTCAGTAAATCAAATTGTTATTATTTGTTGCTTGTGCTTCATCTTTTTGTCTACATTAATCCTTTTCGTTCATGTTGATATGTCAATGAGTTAAATTGATGTGCCTACCAACATCTCATTAAGGGATCATCTAGAACACCTTGATATGTACTTCATAACTTTCAAGGTTGAAAAGATTTGCATGTTACGGAACCAATGGTGTTTTTCTTCTTTGGTTTCATTGTATTCGAATGATAATTACTAGTCTAAACATTAATGACAAATTAATGATAATAAACAACCATGTACAAAGTAACACAATATCTCAATTCTCCATTTAGTTTATCATTGAATTATTTTTTAGCTCATATATAAATGAAAGAATTAATCTTCAATGTGAGCATACCTACAAATTGTTTTATGGAATTTTTCATTAGAAGAATTGGAGAGACTTGGTATTATGATGTAGTGTTTACAATATGTGGTTCACGTAACTTTGTAACTTTTTCATATGTGTACTTACAATGTTCAAGTCTCTTTTAGGTTAATGTTTATTATAGCCTCAAAAGGGTGTTGATAATAAAAATGTGAACTAAACACTTATTAAAAAAAAATCAACAACGTGCAATTGATAAAATGCAAGTTGGGGGCATTTATAAGCCTTAGTCTCATGTAGACTTTTTGGGTTGGTAATGTTGGGACAACAAACTATAATGTTTCTTTGAGATCTAATAAGCTTTTGTTTCAACTTGGTCTACATAACTTTTGAATACCAAATGAGCAAGTCTATGTCAATTACAATGGAAACAATTACATATATTGTTTCTCAAATACTCTCCTTTCCTACTCCTTTGCCTTATTGCTCTTGTGCACTTGCCACCCACATTCAAAATGTCATGATGTCAAACAATGAATGTGGTTTTGGGGGTGTAGGTTGATGCATTTGCTCAAAAATTGGGCTATGTTGTGCCATTGCAAGTTGGTTTGATCAAGTTAAAGGTATAGAGTAACTATGTAACTTTTTTTAATTGTCACAAAAATTTGCAATCTTTACCTAGGGAGATCATGGGCAATATTCAAAACACTTGTATTGTCCCTTCATTTCATAAACTAATGAGATAGGAAATGATTACAAACCAACTAGGAACCATGCTTTTAGTCATGAAATATCAAAAGTAACAAATGAAGTGAAGGTGGAAGGGTTACACCAAGGGCAGTTAAGATTTGAAACAGTAGGTCCATAAGCTGGAAGTTTTGGTGGTTTAGGAAGTTAAAATTTGTCTACTATATAAAGAAGCCACTATTGTAATATATTCTTGTATTTTTTTTGCATTGTAGATGACATAAAACTTCATAAAAATGGTAATTTTTTAAGAACAATAAAAGAAATTTAAGAATAATGAACTTCACTTTTTGAATTGAAAATTATGAATTCATTGATATGCGATTCAAAACAAGGTTTCATTATATATTAACAAATAAAAAATCAAACAAACAACTTTTTGTAACCTTTGTTGGATTTGCAAATTGTGTAAACTTAGGAGAAAAATGGAACTTAGGAAAATTTAGTAATGATGAGAATAAAACAAAGTATTCAACCACTTTGCAAGAAATTTTTTATTTAGAGGATAATCATGAATTATTAAACCAAATATCATCTAAATTTTATGTGGGAAGAGAATTTACATGGACTAACAATTGAAAGTTAGATAATGGTCTTATGATCTCAAAGAAGTTATTAAGGCTTTCATTTGATGTTGAAAAGAATGAGAGTGGTCCATCTTTAAAATTTTAAAAAATTGACAATCGTAAGAAGAAATCTTGTCCTTTTACAAGTTGTAATGTTTCAAAATGTCTTTATGGATCTAAAGATATTGAAAGAAAAACAAATCTCTTAATTTCTTTCAATGTCTTTTGGAATCTTTGTCTTTTCAAAAAAAAAGTTGAATATTTGTGTATTTCCAATTTCAAACACATGTTTACATGTAATTTCATACAAATTTAAATACAAATTGTTATTTCATTTGAATATGTTCAGATTATTTCAAGAGATTAACATTTTATTTTTCTTTGAGATTAAGCTAATTTTCAATAAAAACTTATCCCTTAAATATGTAATTCAAAGATTTAATCTCCACTTGCTTAACTGATTTAATGTTTATCCACCCTAATTGCTTCCAAAATTTTAATGAATTAAAAACAGGGATGGTTCGTTAAATCTCCCCTTGGATGATAATTGGATGATCTTTTATATAATTTGAATCCTATATATATTTGAAAATAACAAGTTTTCAAATGTAAACCCTTTTTTTTTTGTCATTTCATCATCACTGGTAGTGCGTTGCAATGTAGAGCCCAAGTATTTTTTAGACAATAATTTAAATATCATGTCATGAATAAATTTTTAAATATATTTCTGTTTAAATTGACTTACAATCTTTGTGAATTCAAAAATGTTATCATGAAATCTTTAATAATAATTCCATTATGTAAAATATGTCCATCCTTTTTATAATCGCAAGTTTTTATTTTCCCCAATATGATTAGGTACAAAGTTATTTATTTATTTTTGCAATGTTGCTAAAATGGCAATCATCCATTAAAAGATTTAACCACATTTGGTTATAGACAAGTTGTCGAGTTGGAAACTTGTTTAAATCCTTCAATATTATGGCTAGGTCCTATAATTTATCATAAAATATTAATGGTATATATTTTAAATTTTTTAAAAAATGATTTAAAAAAAAGAATTCTTTGTTAATATTGTTACCCACTTAAATTGGCAAAAATGGCCACAAGAAGAAATTTTAATTAAATAGTCCATATAATCATTTCAATACCATATTTGTTTAACAACACATTTTTTAATATAAATGATTACTCATAAAACTTGAAAAAAAATTAAAATTAATGATGTAAGAATATATTTTACCTTCATTTCTTTTGGAAAAGTAAAAGTAACATAATTTGGTGAAAGTTTGGCATTAAATAGTTGGATTAAACCCCCCTCCCCAACCAACATGTTTTTTTTGGTTTTGAATTTCCTAACTTTGGCAATTTTCTTGTTGGGGAAAAAATGGAAAAAATGTGCAAATTCAAAGAAAAATGTAAACTATAAAAAAGTTGCCAAAAATTTGAAATCAAAAATTTGAAAGAACAAAAAGGTTACTCCTAATGAATAAAGATTTAAAACTAACTATATTAAATCCAACTTTAAACACAATTCCAACATCAAATTTATTTGAAAAAATTTAAGCTCAATCTTTGAAATCACTATAAACTCTATCCAAAGTTTTTGGAAACATTAAAATAAATATTCATGATGTAATTAAATATTCTTTTTGGTGGTGAATTTCCACAATTTTGCAAACATAAAAAGGGGCCATCAACATCAACAAATTATATATATATATATATAATTTTAAATTAAGTTTTTAATGATATAATATACAATGGGTTCTAGTACTTGTAGCCAAAATAAAAAATATTTAATCAAATTTATACCTCCATATACATGGTCTATAGCCAAAACATAGTTAAATCTTATTGTGGATGATCTTGAAAAAATACAAAAACAAAATTCATTCATTTATTTAATTCACCTCTAAATATTTAAACATATACTTATAATAAATTAAGCCCTAAAAATTTGATAAATCATGTTTAAAATACAAATAAAAAGTAAAAATATTTATAATCTATAATAATAACAATGATACATAATGTATTGTATAAATTGGTAATCATTCTGTATTTAAGAAAATAAATACAAATTAAAATTCTAATTTTAAAAAATCATTTTTTGTTAACATGTTTCTTTTTTCATACACCAAGAGAAAAAAATGGGGAAAATATTAGGAAAAATCATAGATTCTAATTTACATAAATATATAAGAATTTAATATATGAAAAAATTATAATTTAGAAGTCTACGTGCATCCTAGACTTGGCATGCATGAGCATTGGACCTAAACATGAACGTATTCAAATATAAATGTGAGACATGCTTAATTTTTATAAATCCATTTCAAAAAATTGTGGTGAATGTAAAATGTAATTTGTGAATAATGGATTAACACATTCAAAGTGAATGATTCAACTCATGTGCAAATGTTGATAATTCAAGAGATGTGAAAAAATTCACTAACTTATTCTTGTTTATGTCTCAAATACTAATAAATGCAATATGCAACATTTGAATAATGGTTTCAATTAGTTCAAAATGAATGATTCAACTCATGAATAAATGTTAATAATTCAAAAAATGTGAAAAATTCATTAAACCATTCAAGTATAATTGCAAAACATTAAATTGCATATGTTTCAATCTATTTTAATAAGTGCAAGATGCAATTTTGTGAGTAATGGTTTTAACATATTAAAAAATGAATGGTTTAACTCATGTACACATGTTGATAATTGAAGAAATGTGAAAAAAATCACTAATTCGTTCCCATATAAATTTGGGGTTTTAAATTGTTACACGTGTTTTAATAATTTATGGTAAATATAAAATGCAACTCATAAATAATGATTTCAACATGTTAAACGTTGATGGTTCAACTCAAGTACCATGTTGATAGTTGAACTATCAAAAAAGTAATAACCCATTATAATGCATTGTGTAAATAAAGTTAAAGGTTATCTCAATTTTCAAATTAGCAATTCGAAATATATTAATGAATAAAATAAGGTCCAAATTATACTCATAAATGAACAACATAATGCATGTAACAACTATGAATATATTGATAATTAATTAATGCAACAAGCCACTTGCAAACTTAAAATGGCCAAATGTAATTGAAATGTAGTCAAATTGAACAATAGTCAAAAGTGTGAAGGTGGAAAAAACAAGATTACTTATGAATTATAGTAAAATAGAAATAGTGGATGGCAATGGAGATAACATGGATGGATCAAAAGTTCAATCTAGGGATTTAGTAGCTATTAGAAGTAATGTTGGATATTATAAAACTTTTATTGACAAAAAGATGAATCATGGTATTTCGTAATTTCTTGGTGTCAAGATATTGATGTGAAAAGCAAACGTGCAAGAATGAGAGGTCGCACAACATGTTGTACTTTGAAGTAAGTAAGTTATATAATTTGAATGCCTTGATAATAAAAATGTTTTTTCCAATATATATGGGAAAAATATTATTCATTGTCAACTAACACATTGTTGAATGCTATAATTATGTTGTAGGACATTATAGGAATGAATAGGCATGTTTTTTGTTCAATTTGATGTACTTCAACTCAATAACATCCTTCATAATCCTAACAACATGAAAATCCAAGCAGCTAATCCTAGTTACTTTGATATACAAAATAGTTCCAACAACAATTGAGTAATCTTCATTCACTATAGGGTGGTTGCATACTACAATGGACCATTATGGAAGTCACAAGCAATTTTTTCTGGATTTAAGAAATGTTATTACATACAATTTTTAACTCTTATTGAATATAACAAAAGGGACTCACTTATGTGAAGGTAACACATGAAGTTTATAAACATTAAAAAAATATATCAAAATCATGAATGCTTAATTAGTAATGGACTTTATAATCTTAGCGAAACAGAGTGTCACAAACTATAAAATTTTGGATATGTATTTTCATCTCACAATGTGTTTATGCAATGTATGTGAAACTTTAGGATGTAATATATTTCAAGTTTAGGACATTAAAGGTTCATTTAGTGAATGAAACATTGTTTTAACTTTTGTGTTTTATAACATCAAATTTGTAGCCTTTGAAATATTTCGCAAAGTCCATACAACCATAAAAAATGTTGATTTTTTTGAATTTTTAAAAAGAAAACCTTTTAAATGGTTTTAAACATGGTGGCCCCAAAAAATTTGGAAATTTTTGAATTTTTGGAATGAAAGTTACATGGTCAATTTTAAGCCAATTTTGAATACACTAGAAATGTATTTTCAATTGGGATTTTGATTTGCTAATTTTGGTCCACTTTAATATGCTTTCACCCATATACGGTGGTAACAAATGCTTCGAACATTAAATATGAAATTCCAATAATCAATTCCCTACATTTCCATTTAATTCACTAAAATAATATGTGTGAACAGTTACAATTTGTTAGATTACATTATTAAGATGATCAAGTGTTATTAACTATTGACCTAACAAACGTTTTTTCACAATGTGTAAGGAATTTATTTACAAACCTTCACCTAATTAGTTTAATGTTAATAATAACCATTAAAAATTTCTAAACGTATTTCTAAATATTTGTGAAATCCTGATTAGTCATAGTTTGTTATTTTGTGAAGAATAATTGTATGTTTAATCTAACAATTCGTACTTGTTCAAATGAATTAGTGATGTTGTTATATCATTAATTGGGTTGAATGTTGACCAATGTCGCAACCCTAGCTTTGGGCTTGCGACCAAGGCAAAGGGGGTTGCAAGGTTATGGGTCAAGAGGAAGGAAGCTCGGGAATCAAGGCAAAGGCATTGCAAGGGTGCGAGCCAAGAGGAAGCCAGGGAGTCACATCACATACTCTTGGGAGTGTTAGAAAGTGTGAGGGAGTATGAGGGAGTGAACCCTCACATTCCCAAAGCAACTTCCACTTTTGGAGATGGAGTCCCGGTGAACTCTCGAAATTTTAGAGAGAAATTGCAGGGGTCAAACCTCAATGTCTTGTGGCGTTCTTTATATCATTGGAAAGCTCTTGAAGCGTAGATGTCTAAAATGGGCTCGCAT
>Ga0116227_10015566_pt1 | contig 11228 bp, 9 predicted proteins | sample S1TSphgellanicum_FD_89693 | JGI IMG/M metagenome (GOLD analysis project Ga0116227, IMG submission 89693) | Host-associated microbial communities from peat moss isolated from Minnesota, USA - S1T2_Fb - Sphagnum magellanicum MG | ecosystem: Host-associated > Plants > Peat moss > Unclassified... | reverse complement strand
AATAAAAAAAAAAAAAAAAAAAAACCTTGGAATTGAATTCAACTCCATCAATTAAATTAGAACTTGTTTCAAAACCTAAGTTCTAAAACTTAAACAAACCTCCTAAGTTTAACACAACAAATCAAGAAACCTCTGAACAATAGGCAATAACCTTAATTACAATATGTAAAATGTTGAAATACCTAATATCAAACTTTGAAAAGTTTGATTTAAATTGAAAAGATTGATTAAAAAGTCAAATAAAAATAGGTTGGTTCAAAACAATAAAGCTTGTCAAAACAACAAAAGTTAAACAATTTCATTTTCCCTTAAGTTCAGTTGAGTCAAGGAGAATGTGATTGTTGTTATTATTTTCCACCATTTTGGGAATTAATTATTAAACACTTACTTGAAGAATTGGTGATATGGTAGTTGTAAAAGTATTATTGGTATCTTAATTTTCAATGTATCATGAAATATTTTTAAAAACCTTAATAGAGAAAGTAATAATATGAATATTTCATGTATTTTTCACAAAATGATTAAATTGCAATTTTTGAAATAAGAAACAAACAAACATGTTAATAAATTTAAAAACGTTGCTTAAAAAAAGGGTGTACATTACATGTTTATACCATTAGCACAAGTATGTGTGAATCTAACAACACGGTTCACAACAACAATACAATTTCCATTGGTCCCTTCCACATGAAATCACCATTCATGACACTTTTAAGCAATTGTTTACCTTAGTGACAATAATTATGTGTAGACTCAATCAAGATTGACAAGTGTTTTATACGCACCACGGTCATCAAAATGACTAGAAACCCAACAACATTGATACAACATAGAATACAAAAATCATAGACACCCATTTGATTCATATTATCCAATGACAAATGACACGAGTGAATATCACAAAAAAATCGGGCATACAAAAAGCAACCCAAAGCTACTTTGTTGAACTTGCATCATGAACACTCAAGCTTACACATTGATGGTAAGCATTGTGTCAGATCCGGCAAAAGAAAATGCAAACATGACAAGAAATGAATCTGGTCATCATAACCTTTAACATGTCATGAAGTATCAGATCATCACCATCATCATCAATGCTAGTACATTTGCATGGCTCCCATTTGAATTGATCAGCTCTCAGCGGCAGATGTATATAAAACTACACACAAGAATCTCCCCAAATTTCAGACAAAACATTTTTGCAAAAACCTGACTCAAACAAGAAGATTCAGTCATATCATCAGATACAATTCAAGAGCAATTGGTAATAAAATCAAGGCTCAATAGTATCTCTGTATTAAAACTAAGCAAGCATTTGAAAGTAAAAGCTTCATTCCATGTAAGTTTGCTCCTGAACAAGCAAAGCATCTAACGGGGCCATATGGGGCCACCCACAAAACCAGATCCAGGTCTTAGACATGTATCTCAAACCTTAAATACCATAATTTCAGCTTCTGCAAAACTTCAACAATAACCACTGCACAAAGACTTTGTTCTTTTGTGTAGGATTACTGAATATGCACCAACCACAAACATGGACTAATGCACCCATCTGCACCCCCCCAGGAATCTTCCTGAATTTCATGTTCCCTCAAAGTAGAGCCTTATCCGGGTTTTATTTTTTATTTCCTCAACTTCTTGTCACAAACATGGCCACCATAACTCCCTTGATTTCCTCCAATGATTCACGCATCAATCCACAGTTCCCTCATCCATATGATGGTTTTAAAGTAAACTGAACAAAAGAAATTTTATGCATTCATGTCAATTGCACATGTTGGTGGATATGATTTGCAGTTAGAATGATCATTGTACCAACTCTAGTGGGGCATTCATGTCAAAGGCATCACACCTTGGAACATATAACCAGGAAAATCCCAATAGATAATCTAGATATATGTTCACTAACCACACTCTAGATTTGTGTGAAGACAAAATTATGTCTCAATCTCACACATGGTACTGATTTTCAGAGGGAAAAACTCCAGCCTGTTTTGATCACAATTCAAAATTTGTAATCCGCTTTGATGAAGGTGGAATCAAGGCTCTCTGCAAAAACAACAGTCCAATTGAGGATATCAGGTTCACAACATTGATAGTAACCAGCAAATTCTTGCCTGAGATCATTGGGGCTCTCTAGTTTGGCTCATCTGCAATTTCATGGCATCTAGGAGCTCCAAGTCCTTTTCACATTCAACAGGCAGTTGCAGACAGGCCAAGGAGCTGGGATAGGGGTTAGGGCTAGAGTTGTTAGTAGAAGGGTTTTCACAACTTCCATGTGAAAGTTGCTAAAAACTTACAATTTCAGGGTAGTCATAGTCAATGCCAACTGCGAGAATTTTGCTTCTCCGTTTCTGATCCTTCTTTACCAGAGCCTCTAGCAGCAGCTGCTGCTCCTCAGGAGTTCTGACCTGTCACATGGAAAAAGCCCCACTGAATTTATCATCACAGGCCAGTGAGTCTCTCAATGTCACATGCGACACATATCTTTATCCCTCTCCTATACATTGGTAACTTCTTTTATGATTCCTTCTTCCTGTCAGCAGACCCACCCATCTTTCGCACTTGCAGAGAGCAATAGAACCTGATCTTGAAGCACAAAAAGAACTAACCCGGTTGTGATGCTGACGTTCCAGTTGTTGCCAAGGGACGGTCTTGAACTTCTGGTTTGCACCAATCCAACTGTTTTGTGCAAAACCCATCACATGAATATGATCATGTTAACAGATGTGGATCATGCAACTGCATCTAAGAGAAAAAATCTCAACTCATGAAAGAGAAAAAAAATTTCAACTCCTGGTCATGACCCAAAAGGGAATTAAGTAAGTACTTACAAGCGTGAGTGGATCTTCTCCAATGGCACCAACTTCACTTGCAGCATTGACTCAAATAACAGATAGTTATGCATTGCTTCTGCAACAATGTGTGCTACCTGGCACATCCATGCAACAACACATGAACAACCTACCGGAGGGCTGGGCTTGACCAGGACACCACATTCCACAACCTCAATGTCATCACCTCTTGTCAGGCAACTAGGCCAGTTGGATAATATAGCAGGTCAATGGGCATTGCAGGATCAGCTGCTTCTGCATATAATGCTAAAGGGGCTTTTGCACTAGTTCTTTCTGAGAACCCCCAGAAGAACAACGTGGAGGTTCAGGCAGCAGTTTAAGGATACAACCTTTACACAAGCTCACATGTAGGTAAATGGTCATTTGGTTCATTTGTGTAGCAAAACCCAGCATGCAATCATCTATTGCTTGGCATATAAAGTTTGCTCTAGGAAACACCCAAGACCAGCAGCATAAGCATTTTGCAACAAAGAGAACAGAGAAGATGTGAAGGTGTGCCCACCTCAGGGGTCTCAAACTCAATGAAAGCATAGTGCTTCGACTTCCCTGTCTGCAACAAGGAAAATTTCAACCCAAGCCACAATTCAGCATCACAAGAGTAGTAACACAAAAGATTGCTAATACTCAGGGTGTTCCAATAATTCCTCTTGGCTGCTTCCCCACCATTTTACAGGTAATAAGACCCAACCCTAGAAAACAGCACAAATGCCCTATGGGAGGAGAACCCACACAGAAGTTTAGGAGATGGATCACTCAAACAGATGATTCTCAGAAGAGAAACAAAAAATCTTTTCTGAGTTGGAACTTCAAAGTTTCTGAAGGAAATGAAGTCTTGCAAAGAAATTCTTGCACAGTTGCACAGACAGCTCACAAACCACAAAGTTCGTTGCCTCCTTCAACACTTTGACAGACTAACTTTGTGGAGACTAAACTCAAAACTAAATATATGGGCAAAGAGTTTCAAAGCAACAAGAGAAAAAACTGAAAACCGTGAGGCCTGTAAAACTAGGCAAATTCAATCTGAGTGCAATAATTTTTTTTCAAAAAAAACACTGACTATTTTTTCACCTTCTTATTTCGAGATAATCGGAGGCGCTTAATAGTTCCAAATTGGCCAAAAAACCCTGCCAAAGCAAAACAAAACAGTGAGGTTGTACAAACACCTTTGGGCGAAGAAGAAGAAGAAAACAATTGCATGCAAGCAAGCAGAGACATTCACCCGTGCAAGAAAGGTTTGTGGGCAATGGGAAACGGCTACCTCTCATCTGATCCTCGTAGAAGCCATGTGGTATATGACCAATGTACAGTACCCCTGATGTTGATCTGCTTGGAAGAAAACCTGAGGTGACTGTGCCGACTGTTGCATTCAAACTAGCTACCTTGTTGTTCTTCTCCTTATTCTTCTTGGTCCTGTGTTTTGATAAAGCTTCTTCATTCTGCACTGGTCTATCCAATGGCTGCAGGAAAAAAAAAAATATTGCACAAGAAGTTGGTAGGTGGGGGGTGGGCGGGGGGGTGGTCTTCTGAGCTCGTACTCCCCTTCTGGCTTGAGAAAAAAAGAAAGAAAAGAAATAAAGAGAACGAAAAGAGATCGGTGCAAGTTAAGCCTTTTTACCATGAAATCAGCAGCAAGCACCACATCCTTTGGCTGTCCAGAGACAGAGGGTGCAGCAGCAGCTTCTTCACTGGGCACTGGCGGAGGAAGAGGAGTTGTTACCCCTGATGCCAAACCAGAGAGTGCAAGTTGTTGCTTCTTTTTGGCTTGCTGTGACAAAACAGCAACACCCTTCCTCTTCATGCTCTCATCAGGCAATCCTCCCAAACTGTTCTTCTTCCTATCCTTTCCTTTCTCCTCTACTACCATTTTCTTCGTTCCCACCATCTTTCGCTTCAACTTCTTTTCTCCTGCATCTTTCTTCATCATGCCCTTCAAGGAAAAACTCTCACAAAGCTTGCTGTGTACTTACTTGCAAACAATAGAAACTCTTCTTCTGCAAGGTCTTCTTGATCTCATCCCCACTTACCAGAAAACCACAAATTAGGGTTTAAGGTTTAGGGTTAGGGTTTTCGGCTGGGGTTAAAGCTCATCTGGTCCTCAATTACAGAAAAGAGAAAGAGAGAAGATTCAGGCTTAGGGTTTAGGTTTCCACAGGGAAGAAGAAGAAGACATATTGCATGTTCTAATGCTGAAAGCTCAAGACACCCATCAATCTAAATCTGTTTTGTACCATGCAAGTCTTGAAAGCAAAACGATGTTACAACATGGAGAAGAAGAAGAAGAAGAAGAAGAAGACGACGACGACGACGACGACGACGATGATGATGATCAAGAACAATGCGGGGTCATTTTGTTTTGCAAGTTACAGCAAGCAAGGGACCTTTACCAGAAGAAGAAGAAGGAGAAGAAGGAGAATGTCACCAAAGTCTGTCTGAGGAAAAATAATACTTCAACCCAGTCTGGATTTCACAAAATTTGAACTGATTTCAATTCTGTGAAATCAAGAGACGATGAAGAAGATTAAGTGCTGGTTTGCAGGTGAGTATTTTACTATCATGTGTCCTCATCCCCCCCCACGACTGCAAGAAATCTTGCATCACATTTCTAAAGGAATTTCAGTTTTAGGGTTTGGAGCCCTTTGTTTGCTACACAACAATTGGTTTTCTTTTTTGTATCCTGAAAAACTGGGTTTCTTTGTTCCTCAGAAATTTGCCCAGTTTTTCCTAACAGTTGGTGCATTCAAATCAGCAAAAGGGTTTTTTGGTACATTCTAAGGAACCTTCCTGAAGAAGGCAAATGAAGAATTTCGTTCTTTAGGGTTCGGAGCTCTTTGTTTGCTACACATTTGTTTTTTTTGTGATCCTGAAAAATTGGGTTTCTTTTCCCACATGAAATTAACCCAGTTCTTGCAAATACTTGGTGTGTTCAACTGAGCAAAAGGGTTTTCTGGACAATCAAAAGAACCTTGCTGAAGATAAGTGAAACTTTGAAGAATTTTTTCAATGGGGCAAATGAAATCTGAAGAACCTTGCGGATATTGCAGACAATGGTTTGCAGAATATGGGATTTGATATTCAACATGGGATTTTTGTTTTTCATCAAGGTACTTTGATTTGGGTTGTTGGCTTTTTAAAAAGTTCTCAACAACCGTTGTATTACATGAAGTCAATCAATACTCCTTCATGAGGTATATGATAAGAAAAATCTATACCTGTATTGTTCTCATAGAAACACTTGCCATTGAGAAATGTTTTGGTCATCTATTTTGAAAACACATCAAAGTTTTGTGTTTCAAATCAGCATTATTGCACGTAGATATTTTTCTTTGCGTCATGTTAACATGCACATTGTTGTCGCATGTATGTTTTGTATTTTGCTAAAAGGCAAAAAAAATGATTAGCAATTTTCATCAAAGTCATAACTTCATGAAACACCCCAGTAACATGAAGTTAAAAGAGTGCCTGCAAGCATCGGATTCATGTCTACTGACCTTAGACAACTGACCTTAGACCATGGAGGTGGAACTGTGGAACCGTGATCACTGGAATGTGGGTGTGACCAAGCGGGGTAGCTTGGAAATTGGGAATGGAGGGATATCTAATAAGGTAAAGCATGGGCAGATTTTGTAACGGACATGTGGGTATTGGCTACACTTTGCTCGCAGATTAATGACATCCTTGTCAGTGACATCTTTGCGTTGCCAAATTCTAGTCTCAAGAACTGTTCTTGAATTCATCTTGGCTTTCCTCATCACGTTTAGGTCTTTAGAGGCAAACTTGGGGCCTGTATTGATGCGACTTCTGAGATTCAAATGGGTAAGATAATCAAACCTTTCTCGTTCCATGAGAGAACAATCTGTTGTTGCTTTGAACAGCATCAAGTGTATCCGTTTCTGTTCTGCGACTTCTGGGTTATGTCTCACAATGTCCATAGGATACTTAGGTTTTCTCATTTTCTTCTTGGGTTTCTTGACCTTTCTTGCAATTATTATGGGGTTATTATCATCTGCAACAGGAGCAAGTGTTTCACTCTCGGGTTTGTTTTCTATGTTTTCAGGTTCGATTTCAGGTTCAACTTTTGCCATTGATGTATCAGCATTGTCAATAGGATGACTATTTTCTGCTGCTTTGGGTGCTTCAGGTTTCACTACCAAATCCGACTTTTTGTATGGCTTTAGTTTCTTAGATGGTTTCCTAGAACTTTTCCGCCTTTTGTCAAGTGGTGGTGGTACACCTCCTACCCAATCTTTCCCTACCATGCTGATTAATCTTTAAAATAGGAGACCTTGGAGCTGAACTGAATTGTGAGCACTTCCAAAGACACCTTGTGGTGGTCAAGGGAGGGGTGGGGAGTTAGAGTCTATTTCCTGCAAACTAAACATGCATGTCCGCAAAGCATCTAACAAATCATGTAAGATTGAAAAACACAAAGTCTTCTCTCAAGTTACTAGAACTTATATCATTTTTCTTTTGTGGGTGGGGGGTGGGGAGGGGGGGAAGGGAAGGACTTACCTTTTTATTGTCACACTAATATGCAGGTGTGGAGATTATTATTTGATCTCCTCTTGGAAGATCCTTCATGAATGTGCCAAGTGAAGTAGCTTTTGCCAAACTTTTGCTTTCGCCTTTTGATAAGAACTTCACTAGGATACAAGGTTGCAAAGAAATGGTAGAGATAGTGAAGTGGCCAACGATTTGTGGTGTCTTGAAAGGGTGTGGCTTTTCACTTATTAAACCACCAGTTATGGGTATAGGTAATTTAGGTTTTCAACCTTGAGAAAACAATGGATAGATGGAACTTATAACAACCATCTTTGGTGTATTTGTTGAGAAACTTGAAACATGCATGATGTCCACTTTCTATTTGCAATAGTGGTTAGGATTGGGCTTTGGTTTTAGAGTTTCACCCTTGCATCAAAGGGCACTTTTGTAAGAGCAACTGGATCTTCAACCTAGCTCCATGAAACTTTCCATGTTCTAGGTAGTTGAACTATGAAGTAATTTCGTGGAATTTTGTTGTTAAAACTATTAGACATGAATGTGATTGATGGGTTGTCTTCACCATAGGAAATGTGAATGAGCTCCATTGATGTTGTGAATGTCACTAGGTCGTTTGTTGGAAAAAAGTATTGAACATTGTTTCCCATTATAAAGGTTATGAAGTGTGTATAGGTTTATGTTCGTTCTTGAAAATGTTTGAAGTAATTGCAATACATTCAAGATGCAAATTGAGTACCATAGATATCAAATGGATTATGCATATGACACAAAGAAATGAGATTGGTCATGTTAAGCCATGGTGAACAAATTCCACTTCACCATGATATAATATTGAATTGTGCCAAACATGTAAACAAAAAGAACATTGTATTGCAAGAAGGAAATTGAACAATTTTCCCTTGAAGATTAGAAATTAGAATGTGTGGAAAACAAGGAATGGATGCATTACTTGAAAGTGATAAAATGATGAAGGAAATAACAATATCAATTTACATTTTACATCTTTAATGTTTTGGGTATAGGGTTTGTGGTGATGGTAATCCTATTGAAGGAGTTGGATCTTGCTTATGCTTGCTCAATGCAACAACATAATTAGCATATTGTAGTACCTTTTTAGGTTTAACAAAAATTAAATTATTTTTTAATTAGTTGAATTTTTTGGATATTAATACTTAGTGATGACGAAAATTTAAAAAATTCATGCAACCAACCAAGCTTTCAGCAATAACTTACTAACCACCTAACCACAAAAGCATTAAGCTTTTCTTCTATAAACATTTGGTTATGATAAATTTAATACAAAGTGCTGAAATTTTCAAAATTCAAATTTGAACCGCTGAATTAAGAATTGAGAATTAAATTAATTATTCAACACCTTAGTGCTAAACTTGAAAAGGTACTACAATATTGAACAAAGATAAGCACTCCTTCAAGTAACCTTACATTCTTGACTATAACATTATGATCATTCATTTATTATTTTTGTTGTGATTCACATAAACAAATTTTTACATTATTGTAATACCTTTTAAGTTCAACATTTAGGGGTCAAATAATTATTCTATTTATCAAAATCAACTTCAACAATAAAAATATATATACAAGACTTTGGCAATAAATGTAAGTAATTTTTTTTGGCACGTTTTTTAGTTTTTGAACCCTTATCGTATTGAGACCTTTTACAACATTTATTATTACTTAATTTTGCAAAAATGGGGAGAAAGAATATTCGATATTATAGGATAGACAAATGTAATCAACAACCATGGAAACCATGTAGGGTAAGTATAATGGATTTAAGTTTTGAAATTTAATCATGTCAAGCCAATAAATCCATGATCATCATGTGTTCAGTGTTTATATAACAACCATTTGTTGTGTAAAAAAAATGATGAAAGAAATCATATTTAATATTATCAAAGCCACTACTTTACTTTGTTTTAAAAAATAATAAGCTTGCCTCATCTAACCCCTTATATCCCCTTATATCGGGAACACCAATACCTAAGCACTTTAACCTACATTTAAAACATTTGGAGAAACTTCCTAAATGTATTTGGAAGGTACTTTAGATATGTGAATATCCTTCCAAGCAAAGAGGAAAGATTCAATGTTCACACATGTTTTTATGAATAGAAAGGATCTTACACCATCTTCTAGGTGTGAAAACCCTCTCACTCTTAAGGAATACACTTTAAAACCTCCCCTTCTTACACCTTGTGATTTTTTTTTAGGATAAAATCTTATGGTTTTTTCAATCTATTTTTTTGTAAATGGAATGTTAAAACCTTTTTTGGGTGGAGTTTTTTTTTGGTGGAAATTGAATGGAAACCATCATGAGTGGATTGCCATAATTTTTTATAAGTGGATTAGGGCCATTTTGGACTTAGAAGTTTGAGTAGTTGAAAAGTGTTTTCAATTTTGAGTGTGTGTGTGTGTGTGTTGCCTTGCACACTACTAATGGAAGACCACTTCCACTACTTTCATGAATCCTAGTCTATTCCACTTAGTTGCACATAACATTCAAAATCCCACCAAGGTAAACATTTTCATGCAATAAATTTGGCATATTGTCATTCCATAAATCAAGGAAATTACACACAAGATGGAATGTTTGATGTAGTAAAAAAATCAACAAGTGTCAATATGATGCCAAAAATTGTCCTTATTAATGACATGGTCTTTAACTACAACATATTATGATGGGGGTATATAAATGTCATCTCCAAAAATGTTGTGTCTAACTAGGTGTTACCACATGAAATTCCAATAACATGCATTCGCTTGCCCACATGACATATGTGTTGTTGATTATTGGAGGCACACATGCTTCATCCAAAGTTTGAATATGGGTTACACAAGGGTTTTAGCACCATGAGTTCACATTTCACTTGAATACCTTGGTCACCATCACCATCTACCATCCCTTTACACACAATTGTGCCAAGTCCATATTCCCAATGCTCTTTCATAAACAATTACCCTTGCAATCCCAAGTTTTCAATCACTTTTCTTTTAAACTTGGGATGAAAGATGGTGCATTTTGTGCCAACTTTTAATGGAACTAGTTACCATCACACATTCAAACAACATGTTTATATGCAACATGATAAGGTTTTTAATTACATGTGTTAAGGAACATCAAGTGGAGTACAATTATTTACATTACAAATGCTCCAAGGTGTAACATATTCACTTCATTTATTCACAACACTAATTGGCAAAGCATAGGAACATTAATGCCAACTAGTTTTAGATTGGGTGTTGTTGCAAAAACATCCCAACTTAGCTTGAACATCCCCTTGTTTGTCACTACTAAACATAAACTTTGAAAATTCATATCTTATTGAGATTTTGTTCAAATGAAATGATTTGAGTTTACTTTTTTTTTAAATTCAATAATGTACATAATTACATTTATTTATTTTTGAAAGTTTAAAATCATTTGAACAAAAAAAAAGTTGAATATCATTATTCAATAACATTTCAATGACCATTCTTTTGAAAAAAAAAGTTTAATAAATGGATTTTTTTTCTTAAGATAATAATACTACCTATGTTAAACCACTTTCAATTATTATATGACTATTTTTCATTAATTGAAATTATTTCACCCTACATTATTTTACGGCTATTTATGGCTATTTTTAATTACTTTTGGTTATTTTAAGTTATTTTTGGCTATTTTAATTTATTTCACCTTAAGCTATTTTTAGCTATTGTAAGTTTTTTGGGTTATTTTATGTTATTTTTGGCTATTGTAAATTATTTCAATTTAGAATACTTGCAGTTATTATAAATTACTTTTGGCCATTTTAACTTATTTCACCTTAGGCTATTTTCAGTTATTGTAAGTTCTTTTGGCTATTCTATGTT
>Ga0116227_10015565_pt1 | contig 11230 bp, 9 predicted proteins | sample S1TSphgellanicum_FD_89693 | JGI IMG/M metagenome (GOLD analysis project Ga0116227, IMG submission 89693) | Host-associated microbial communities from peat moss isolated from Minnesota, USA - S1T2_Fb - Sphagnum magellanicum MG | ecosystem: Host-associated > Plants > Peat moss > Unclassified... | reverse complement strand
CCTCGGCGAGTTCCGTCGCGACTTTCAGAATCTCTTCGGGCGATGTCTTATTGCGCGGCGCCATCGGGAACTCCATTGGACAAGATAGACACTAATATGAACAGTGTTCAATATCAAGTGCCATTTTGTCCGCTGATGCCGGCGTCTCAAACGCCGTCAAGGGAACGTGGGCTTAAATGCTCCCAATCCCATCAGATGGGTGACCGCTCCTACGTCAAGACCCGGTGCGAACCATTTATATGAGTTGCGGACTGACCTTATCGATGCCGGCTTTAGAACAAGCCTCGTCCTTGTCGCCACCCGGCGCGCCCGAAACGCCAACAGCGCCGATCACGTCCTCACCAATCTTGATCGGCAAGGCGCCCTGCGCCGCGATCACTCTGGCAAGATGCACAGCACTAAGGGCCGGGTTGTCTTTCAGCTGCTGAGCAAATTCACCGGACGGCTTCTTGAAGGTGCGGGCCGTATAGGCTTTGCGTTCGCTATTCTCAAATGTATGTGGCGAGGCACCGTCACCGCGTATTGCGACGAGGACTTCCCCGTCGAGGCCGACAACATGAACGGAGACGTGATAGCCCTGTTTCGCGCAAGTGTCGTAAGCAGTTTGCGCAATCGTCAATGCGACCGTCGCCGAAAGGCTTTTTTGCGTGAGAATCTGTGCATTCGCAGGCGCAGCAAAGGCACATGCAAGGCTGACAGCGGAAACAAACTTGGCGCGTAAGAATTTCAAAGTGCTCATTGCATCCTCATTGCAAGGTTTAACATCGGACTCACAGCCACAAAGGGGCCTGGGTCGATGCTGGCTAAGAAAGAAAGCGGCTCTTCAAATCGAGCATGGCCGCTTAGGCATTCATTTTGAGTGCTGATCGTGCCAGTCGCGCACGATCGCGAGCGTGTTTTCAATATGCTTGTCGGGTTTGGAATCCGTGTAGGTGTAGAGAATCTTGCCATCCGGCGCGATGACATAGGAGATCCGGTCTGAGACAGTATCCCCCGAGACCGTTGGTGCGATTCTAACCGCATCATAGGCATGGATGACGGAGAGATTTGGATCGGCGGCGACGGGAAATTTATCGCGGCATTCCTCGGTTGAAAATTTGCGTTGGGTATCGATCGTATCTTTCGACATGCCAATCAGCGTTGCGCCCGCGGCCGAAAAACTCTCTGCTGCTTCAGCGAACTCATGCGCTTCAATCGTGCAACCGCGCGTAAAAGACTTCGGATAGAAGTAAAGAACGACCGGTCCGCGTTTCAAAGCGTCTGCGAGCGAAAAGATGAAGTCCTTGCCGCCGACCGCTGCTTGCGCGGTGAAGTCGGGCGCAAGATCGCCCGTCTTCAACGCTGCCAAGGCGGGCGGCGCGCATAGGCCTGCGAGGAGAATGGCTGAGGCGAGGCACTTCATGGAATCACCGCTTTTCTGGCGTGGCCGCGATAGGAGCGGCGGCGGCTTGCGAGGCAGGTTTCTCGATCAGCTTGATCGTTCCACCTTGATTCACGTAATCCAGTACGCCGATAGCGCCCGCCACCTTAAAACCATGACCCGCCAGAAGATCTCCGGCCGCGCCAGCGCGATGAGCCCGGTTCGAGACGACGACGATTGTCCGGTCTTTGGGCACATAAGCAAGGTTTTTTTCGAGATCGCCGACCTGAATGCTGAGATATGCAGGAAAGCCGCCGACCATGGTCAACTCGTCCGGTCTCCTGATGTCGAGCACGAGCAAGCCTTCCGGCTTGGCAAACAGCGCATCCAATTCAGCGCGGTTCAGCCTTTGCGTTTTATATGTGTAGTGCGGATCGGGTGCATAGGTGTAGTGCGGATCTGCTGCTACCGAAGAGCTTGCCTTGCCAGGCTCAGTCGCTTGCGCGAGCGGTACGGCCAGAATAATGGCCAGTGCTGCATAAGCCGATATTTTCCTCATTTTGACCTCATCTTTTAGGACCCGCGGCTTTGCCGACGCAGATCATCACATCAGCTTACAAGATTGGTTTTGAAAAAATTTACCGTGCGTTGCCAAGCGAGCTTCGCTGCCGCTTCGTCGTAGCGAGGCGTAGTATCGTTGTTGAAGCCATGTTGAACGCCTGGATAGATATAGGCTTCATATTTGACCTTACTTACCTTCAAAGCAGACTCATACGTGGGCCAGCCCGCGTTGATGCGGTCGTCAGCCCCAGCGTAATGAATCAGCAACGGCGCTTTAATATTCGCTGTTTCTTCTGCTGTCGGCTGAGCTCCATAGAAGGGCACGGCACCCGCGAGATCTGGAACACGCGTTGCCAGAAAATTAGCGATACCGCCGCCATAACAGAAGCCAACAGTACCTACTTTGCCGCTGCTGTTCGGCAAATCCTTCGCGAATCTAGCTGCCGCGAGAAAATCCTGATGTGTCTTTGTTTGATCGAGCTTCGGAAAAAGCTCGCGGGCTTTATCTTCGTCACCGGGATAGCCGCCGAGCGGTGTCAACGCGTCGGGCGCTAAGGCAACAAATCCATCGATCGCCAGGCGCCGTGCAATATCTTCGATATGCGGGTTGAGACCTCGATTTTCATGCACGACCAAAACAGCCGCGAACTTTTTGCCGGCGGGGGCCGGCTCAGCAAGATAGGCATGGAGCGTACCGTAGCCCTCGGGAGATGGGACGTCGAGATAACGTGTTTTAATGCGCGAATCGTCCTTGGCAATTTGTTCGGCCTCGGCGAAGCGCGGGCTCAAAGCTTCGAGCACACCTGCGGCAGCCGTCGCACCTGCGACGAATTTCGCAGCACTGTCGATAAATCCCCGGCGGCTGATGAAACCATGAACGTGGAGATCAAAAAGCTTGAGAATCTCCGGATGAAAATCATGGATTGTCTTGCGCGTCACGCACGATCTCCTTGGGTTTTATTCACTGCTAAAATTATCATCTGGACACGCGAAGCGTGTCTGAGCCCGCTTCCACAAGCCCTTACAGAGCTGGATACGTATGCAGCGATGGCGATGCCGAGAACACGTTTCACCATACGCCATTGAGTTCACATTTAAGTTAGTGCACCTTTTATGTCAATTGACATTATCGATAATAATAGTAGGAATATAGCTACACGGCGGCAGGACATTACAATTGGGTAGTTATCCAGATCAATAGCTATCTATCACCATAACTTGATCTATTTATAGCTAAACTATGACTTTGGCGTGCAAGGGTTTACCGCTGCGGCCAGCACGTGCCTGGAGTTTGGGGTCGACGATGAACAGATCACTGAAACAAGCATTTCTCTGCGCTTTATTGGGTCTCGCTACGGCAACCGCGATGGCAGACGATAAGATTGTCGACGGTGAGGTCAAAGCACCGAACCGGACGTCGCGACTCCCTTACGCATGGCAGGCTTTGCAAAAGCCGGTGGAACCAGCGGTTAGTCAAAAAGATTGGGTGCGGACACCTATCGACGCTTTCGTCTTATCGAAGATTGAAGCGAAAGGCTTGAAGCCATCGCCGGAAACCGATCGGAGCGCTTTCATCCGCCGCGCTGCACTTGATGTATGGGGCCTTATTCCTTCGCCGGAAGAAGTCGCAGCTTTTGTCGATGACACATCACCGGACGCCTATGAGAAGCTCGTAGATCGCCTCTTGGCCTCGCCTCGCTACGGTGAGCGTCAGGCGCGCCGCTGGCTCGATCTCGCGCGTTACGCCGACAGCACCGGATTTCAGAACGATCAGACACGTCCCAACATGTGGCGCTATCGCGATTATGTGATCAACTCATTTAACGCGAACAAGCCCTACGATCAGTTCATAAAGGAACAGATCGCGGGTGATGAAGTCGCACCCGGTAATCAGGACATCATGGTCGCGACAGGTTTCCTCGCAGGCTATCCTGATAACTACAATTCTCGCGATCTTGTCGATCGTAAATATCAAATAGCGACCGATATGACAGATACCGTTGGGCAAGCAATGCTTGGCACAACAGTCGCCTGCGCGCGCTGTCATGACCATAAGTTCGATAAATTCTCCCAAAAAGACTATTTCTCGCTGCAGGCTTTCTTTGCCAACACCAGCGAGGCAATGAAGCTGCCAGCTGCGAAGGGTGATGTAGAGAAAGAATTTGATAAACAGCAAGCGGCTTATCGTGAAGCGACTAAGTCTATTCGCGATCGGCAAAAGGAGCTGTTAGCGCCAATCCGTGAAGCCGGTATGAAATATCATAAGGAGCGGTATTTGACGGATAGCCGCGAATCGCTCTTTAAGGCAAAAGACGAATGGACACCGTTTGACAAATGGATCAATCACCGTCTGGAAAATGTGACCACGGACCAGGATATCGTTGGTTATCTACGCGAGATCGCGGAGAATAAATCAGATCCTGCGTACAAGCCCGAGAATGAAGAGAAGTGGGCCGAATATAAGAAACTGACAGAAGAGTTAAAAAAATTCGATAAACTGAAGCCTGCCAAGGGTTCCGACACATTTACGTCTATGATGGAGCTTGGCCCGGAATCGCCGCCGACTTTTGTCTTCTTCGGGGGCAATCATGAGCGGCCGCTTGAGGAAGTCCAACCGGCGTTTCCTGCCGCGCTCACAAGCACGCCGCCCCTCATTAAGGCTACCGCGATGTCGTCAGGCCGGCGCACAGCGCTGGCAAACTGGATCGCAAGTGCTGACAATCCGCTGACGGCCCGCGTCTACGTCAACCGTCTTTGGAACGAATATTTCGATAAGGGCATCATCGCGACCGTTAGCGATTTTGGTAAAGGCGGTGAGAGGCCGACAAATCCCGAACTCTTAGATTACCTCGCAACAAGTTTCGTCGAGGGTGGCTGGGATATCAAGAAGCTCCATAAACAGATCCTTTTATCATCCGTCTATCGGCAATCTTCGGCCTATCGCGCGGACGTGCACGAAGCAGATCCAGATAACAAGCTTCTGGCTGTCTTCCCTGCGAAGCGGCTTGACGCGGAGCAAATTCGAGACTCACTCCTCGTCGCTTCCGGTAGACTGGAAGAAAAGGTCGGCGGCCCCAGTGTATTCCCTCCCGTGCCTTCGAATCTCGGCGCGGGCAATGCCTGGGAAGTTTCGAAAGACCCGCATGATTGGAACCGCCGCAGCCTGTATGTTTTCACACGGCGCAGTGTGCCTTATCCTATGCTGCAGCCGTTCGATATGGCGTCCGCACAACAGGTTCACAGTAAGCGCGATGTGACAACGACGCCTATGCAGGCGCTGACACTCCTAAACGACGAGCAAGTTTATCAGTGGTCCCAAGTCTTGGCAGGTCGGATTGTGCGTGAAGCTGGCGGAGATCCTTCCGCTGAGCTTGATCGGCTCTATGAGATTTTATTCTCACGCAAGCCGAACGAGAACGAAAAATCTCTTCTTCTCGGTTTCTTTGTAAGTCACGAGAAAGTCATTCGCGAGAAAGCCGCTGAGGGCAAATTCTCGATCGCGGTACCAATCGACTACAAGCCGGCGGAAACTCTCGATCCGATCCGCGCTGCCGTTCTCGTCGATCTCGTTCATGCTGTCATGAATTCCAACGACTTCTCTTACCGCTTCTAACTCTTTTTCCTAGAAAGGATGTCACCATGAGGTCCCATTCGCGCCGCGAAATGTTGTTCAACACGCTTTCAGGCGTAGGCGGTCTGACGCTTACCGCACGCATGCCGGGAGGCGGTATCTTCGCCACTCCGGCGCTGGCTGAGAGTTTCTACGATCCACTGACACCAAAGCAGCCGCATTTTCCTGCGAAAGTCGATTCCGTTATTTGGCTTCACATGGACGGTGCGCCAAGCACCCTAGACCTTTACGATCATAAGCCGGAGCTCATCAAGCTTGCGGGACAAGAGGTGCCAGCGTCGTTCTTGACAGGCATCAAAACCAGCACGCAGGGTGGTGTCGGGAAACTCTTCGCGTCTAAGCGCACCTGGAAACAATATGGCGAAAGTGGCGCTTGGTTTTCCGACCTCCTGCCAAATCTCGGACAACATGCGGATAAGTTGACCTTTATCAAATCGTCAACAACCATCGGCGCCACGCACGATATTTCGATCCTCAAGCTGAACACGGGCGATCTTCGCCCCGGGCGTCCTTCGCTTGGCGCATGGGTCACTTACGCGCTTGGCTCGGCCAATCGCGATCTTCCCGCCTATGTTGTGCTCTACGCTGGCAAGAAGGAGCCTCGTGCTGGCTCGGTCAATTGGAATTCAGGCTTCCTTCCCGCGGTCTATCAAGGTGTTGCGTTCAGGCCTGGCCCATCCCCGATCCTCGATCTTGCGCATCCGGAACTTATGGGCCTCGCCGAGCAACGGGATGATCTCGATCTGCTGCGCCGCCTAAATGCGCAGGGAGGTGCCGCACACCCTGAGAATACAGAACTGCAAGCGCGTCCGCGTTCCTATGAGCTTGCCTATCGCATGGAAGCCGCGGCTCCAGAAGCCGTGGACGTTGCTAAGGAGCCGGAGGCAATCAAAACGCTTTATGGTCTCGATGATCCCGGCACGAAGGAATATGGCACGATACTGTTACGCGCGCGGCGTTTGGTCGAGCGTAAGGTCCGCTTCATCCAGGTCGTTTCGGGTGAACTTGAGGCAGCTGGCAAGGGCGAAGCCAGAAGCTGGGACGCGCATGAAGATCTCGAAATTAATCATGGCGCCCATGCGAAAGCAGTCGATAAGCCGATCGCGGGCCTGCTGACGGATCTCAAGCAGCGCGGGCTCCTTGACCGCACGCTGGTCGTCTGGACCTCCGAATTCGGCCGCACATCTTACGGCCAGAGCGGTAATGGCCGAGACCACAATCCTTGGGGCTACACGCAATGGCTCGCAGGCGGCGGCGTCAAAGCCGGCACGACTTTCGGCGAGACCGATGAGATCGGGCTGCAGTCGCAGGGCAAGAAAGTCGATACCTACGATCTTCATGCGACAGTGCTTCAGCAGTTGGGTCTGGACCACCTTCAGACGATTTATATGCATGATGGCCGGGCGGAACGCCCGACTGTTGTGTATGGCTCCGTTGTCCAAGAGCTTCTCGCCTAATCTGGCAGAACCTAGACACCGAAAGTTGATGACGCCGGAAGCCTGCTTCCGGCGTTTTTCATGAGTGGGGCGTCTCCCCGGCGGGGATGGGATCGGGCGAGCGCTTCATTGACTGCACTACAAGAGAGCGCAAATGCGCATAATGGAAAGATCCTATGATTCGCAAACTTGTCATTCTTGGAGCTATGGGCGGCGCGATCTTGAGCGGCCTAGCTTTTGCTGCGCATCGCGACATCGATCTTAAGGATTATGACGACGATCTGATGCACGATGTAGATCGCGCCATCAAATTCTTTGAACCAGATATCACCGCGGGTAACGCTGACGGTGCATTGGATGATGCCAGCGTCATCCAAGACGGCTTCAAATATTCAGCGGGCTATTTTGCTAAAAAAGGCGATGCGCAGGATGCTGTAAAGATCGCGCAGGATGGGCTCGCCTTGATGGAGGCCGCCGTGAAATCCGTAGAGGCAAAAGATTTTGTCGGTGCAGCGACGATTGCCCGGCAAGTCCCGGCGACGTGCAAATCTTGCCACGAGATTTATAAGCCGCTCGTCAAGAGATAAGCCGGAGCACAGAAGCCCAGCCAGGTGTCTCAGTTTTTAAAGGGCCCGCTCCCTATGAGAGCGGGCCCTTTAGATTTTCTTGGCTTTGCACGCAACAGCTAGTTCCTCAGAATCTCGCTCTGAGCGTGACACCATATTCAACGGGATCGCCGACAGTCGCAGTAATCAGACCGCCGGAGGTTGGGGCAGCAATGGCCGTATAGTAATGTTTGTTGAGTACATTATGGCCCCATACTGAGAGATCCCAGCTGTTATCATCAAACTTGATACCGGCATGAATATCGAGCAGACCATAAGGATGGATGATGGTATAGACGCTGTCCGTCGTGTCAGAAAAATATTCACTCTGCCACGTGAAATCCGCGCCGGCATAGGCAATAAGCGGCTTATCGAAAAATGGTTTGCCGGATGCAAAAGGATTAGTCAGACCCGGCATGAGATTCGCCGGCAAGAGTTGCTCGGGCAGGAAACTCGCAAGGGGCCTGCTATATTCACCACCGAAAACGACCGTCCACTTAGGCGTATTCGACAGCGGCTTGCCTGTCAGATTGCAATTGACCTGCCCTGTGACTTCGAGCGGACATGCGGCATTGTTAAAAGACGCATAATACGTGTCGTAATAGGTCATTGAGGCGTAACTGGTGAGTCCCTCGATCGGCTGCGCGCGCAGGTCAAGCTCAACGCCGCGGGAATTCGCTAATTTGGCGTTGGCAAGATAGGTGGCCGTGGTCGATCCGAGCTGGCTTGATTGATAAGTAATGTAATTATGATCGACCATCACGAAAGTTGCGAGGTTAGCCGTCAGCTTCTGGTCGATCCAAGAGCTTTTGATTCCAACTTCGAAATTATCGAGCCGTTCCGCTGCCACTGTTGTAGGAACACTCGAAGGCAGGTTTCCTGTCGCCGGGTTCGGACCACCAGCGCGTCCACCTTGCGACACGGTAACATATCCAAAAACATCGGGGGTGAATTTATAGGTCGCCGTCCCGAGTGCCGACACAATTCCCTGATGGGTCGAGACGTCCCAACTCCTCGGCGCGCCCTTAGAACTATTTTGCGCGGCTGTGACGGCCGCCGCCTCCGCAGCCGTAAAGCTTGTAGGAATTGGATTCGTGGTGTCGAAATATTGGAAGAAGCGGCTATTCTTGTAGTTATAGGAATAGCGGATGCCAGTCGTTATATCCAGGTTCGAGGTCGCGTGCCAAACATCCTGAATATAGGGCGCAATCTCTGTCGTTGTCGGATTGTCGTAGCCGGTCTGCCCAAGATAATTCAACGCGGTGTTGTTGATCGCTGTGACTTGCGCCGGAGTAAAACCCGTGATCGTCGGGCTGCCGTTGAAGGCGCCTGCCAAGGGGCCGTTAGCACCGTTACCTGTACGGGCATGGTCGATAAGAAGGTCCCAGAGGAAAAAAGTGCCCGCGGTCACATCAACAGGGCCGCCTTTCGGCGTAGAAATTTTGATTTCTTGCGTCACCGCCTTGGCATCGATTTGCGAGCCTTGGCCACCCAAAAGCAAATTAACGACACCAGGCGTCGCGCTATAACCATTGTGCGGATGAAAGTCCCAGGCCGTTCCTGCAGTGACCGAGTCAAGCGTAAAGCCGTTGAACGTGTAATCGACCTTTGCAGAAAGTTGATAGGTGTCCTGGGATGTCTGCTGCCAGCCTGCTCCATTTGTCGTGTATGTTCCTATAAATGTTCCTGCTGCGGGAACGGGAATGCCAGCTCTTGCTGCTCGCGTGTAGAAATTATTCGAGATCGCTGTGCCGTTGGTATAATTTGTGATCGCGCCCGCATAGCCTGAAATACAGCAGCTTTGTGTCACCGTCGAATAATTAGCTGTGATCAAAGCCGTCAAATTTTGCTCGGGCTGGAGCAACACTTGGGCCATACCACCCTTGGAGTGTTGGCCATTGTACTTATTGCTATCCGTGGTGCTGAGAAGATATCCTTCCTGATCCTTGTCGAAAAAGGAAAGCCGGAAAGCAGCCCAGTCTGAGCCATTGATTGGCCCTGTCACGCTGCCCTTTTCCTGGAATTCATTGAATCGGCCATATTGAAACTCATAGCTTTGTCCAAGCGCGAAGCTCGGCAGGGCGGTCGTGATATTCACCACACCGCCAGTATTGTCTTGGCCGCCTGCCGTCGCCTGCGGACCTTTCAACACCTCGACCCCGACAAGATCCGGAATGTTGAACACTGCCTGGCCGACGAAGGGCTGATAGACGCCGTTGAGATAGACCGGCGTTCCGCCGAAAATCGCATCTGTCGCGCTCGACGAGGCTGCGCCAAACCCGCGGACATTGATGGCGATGTTGCGGACATTTTGGAATTTGATATTGAGACTGGGCTGCAGCTTTTGCGCTCCTTGCAGATCAGTGATCTGCGCCGCTTGTAATTGCTGTTCGGTGACGATCGTCGCTGTGGTCGATGTCGATTGAACCTTTTGCAGCTGCTGCTCCGTGGCCGTCTGAGGCGGTGCGGACACCACGACGTCCTGCACGGTGCCTTCAGCGGCAGGTTGCGCGGATTGCGAAGCAGCTTGCGCCAGAGCTCCAGTCGATACTGTGAGACTGAGCCAAAGAGGCAATCCAAAACCCACCGAATATGAGCTTCTTGTTTTATACTGCGGCACCCTTCTCATACGCGACACTCCAATAATCTTGTTTCCGGCTACGACGAGAACGCTCCCGGAAACCAAGGCCTCATATGTCGCTAAAGTCTATCAATTATGTCAATTATTAAGCGGGCCAGACTCGCAAACTGATAAAGGTCTTTGCAAAAATATCACACGGGTTCAGGAGAATACGGGGCCCTACCGGCATGTTGGCAGGGCGGGTTCAACAGATGTCAGTTCGGCACGCTATGAGAGCGTTAAATAGCATCGAAATCCGGGATTAGTTCTCCGCGAAATTCATGTAGGACATCACGAGATAGAGCACTGCTTCGGACGATCCGAGATTGCGGTAGCTATGTGGAACGTCGCCATCGAAAACCATCGCATCGCCTTCTTCGAGACGCTGCGGTCGTTCTTTGCCTGCGACGATCTCAACATGCCCACGTGCGACCACGACACTTTCACGCGTGCCCGCGCCATGTGCCTCGGATTCCTCAACATGCGATGGTGCGATCGTCAATTCGTAAAACTCGACAGGGCGCTGGTCGTCATGAGGCAGCAAAGCACGTGTTGTGAACCGGCCGTCCGTCGATGCGATGACCTGTTTCGCAGCTTTCCGTAATACGACCTCATCGCGTGTCTTACGCGAGGAAATCAGGCTGCAAAACGGAACCCCAAGAGCATTGGCCAGCTTCCATAGCTGGCTGATGGTTGGGACAGTCTCGCCCTGCGCCAATCGGTCGAGTTTCTTTCGGCCGAGACCGGAAAAGATGGCCAAACTGTCGAAGGAGCCCCCTTTACGAAGCAGCAATGTCCGCAAACGCTCCCCTAAACCAACTCCGAAATCTCTCGTAGTTTCAATCGCGTTAGGCCATTCTTTTGGGGGGAGTTCTGTCACGGGATATATATCTTAAGTTAGTCGATAATATTTATGTACTTTAAATAAGCCGTATGGAAACGATGCGGTCAAGTACCTAGAACGGGATGAGAAAAATCGGAAGCCGGTTTTTCGCCCGCGTCCCGCTCTAAACTATT
>Ga0116227_10015562_pt1 | contig 11232 bp, 8 predicted proteins | sample S1TSphgellanicum_FD_89693 | JGI IMG/M metagenome (GOLD analysis project Ga0116227, IMG submission 89693) | Host-associated microbial communities from peat moss isolated from Minnesota, USA - S1T2_Fb - Sphagnum magellanicum MG | ecosystem: Host-associated > Plants > Peat moss > Unclassified... | reverse complement strand
TTGGAAACTGGATCATTTTGATGGCAACCACCAATGGTTTATACAGGAAGCTATCTGAAAATAGATTTATCGAAAATTGCGAAGATACTTTCCTAACTATTTCGATATCAGGTTTTTTTATAAGCCACCTCATCTGGGTGGCTTTTTTTATGCCAGCCCTTTGCAGCGATGCTTTTCCTGCAGCTGACATAAATAATTAATTGCTTTGTATTTACTTTTATAAGTGCTTGTAATGCCGAAGAATTGATTGGCACTTTGCTGCGCGAAATTAAAAGAGAAAGTGTATTTCTGATGACCAAACCCGGTTATTTGCAGGAATATCATCAGCGGATATTGTTAATACCTACAACACATTTCCCGCAATTTTCATTAGTTACCTGGGGGCGACTTTTACAGCATTCATCCAGATGCATAAAATTTCTTTTAGAGGCCTCATTAAAAAGACTTAACACAAACTATATTGATGGTTTTTTTCTTCACAACCCTCATTATTTTGAGCCAATCTTCAGATTTTGAACATGTCTTATCAACCGCCTTTGAATTTTTGGAAGAAATGGTAAAAAAAGGCATTATCCGATATTAAGGGATCAGTTCATCAGGCTTAAACATTGGACTTCAATTAAGACTGCGGCCACGGGCTTCACTGAGAAGGGATGCATCTAATAATAGCTTGTTATTTTTCTCAATATCTTGAAGTAAAGCTATTTTTCACCTGAGTTCCATCTTATCTATGACCTGACGGGTGATGGTTGGCACCGTATTCTAAGACCTTTGCAAATCGCAATCATTATGGTTAATCGAGATTATTGAGCTTATCAACATTATAAATTGTCTGCTAAGAATATTTTTAGATCAGCCGGTGAAAGATTGCGTTTAATAATTCGGCCGGTTCTATCTAGTAAAAAGTTAGTTGGAAAGGCATTGATTGAAAGCTTGGCGGTTTCTATGCCATTTATGTCCCAGTATTGTGCCCATAAAGGTTTATGCAAATTAATCTGTAGCAACCAGTTTTTTCGATATCTAGTTGCATCAGTGGTTATGCTGATAATGTTAAAGCCGGCAGGCCTGTACTTTGTATAAAGTGCGTTTAAGGCAGGGAATTGGCTGATACAAATACCGCAGTGGCTATACCAGAAATCTACTAGCGTATATTTGCTTGTTTTATAGTAGTCCCAATTCAGTTTCTCGTAATTTTTATTGACAGATGAGATGTAAGGAAACTGGCTACCTTCATTTAATTTACCTTCAGCCATTAGTTTGCCGAGTAGGGTTCTGCCTGTAAGCGTATGTTTTAAAGAATCGGAGAAATGCGCATATATGCTGTCAAACCAAGGATGATAGCCGAAATTGTTAAGCTTAACTAATGTCCATAGTCCCCAATAGGAATTTGGATGAGCAGTTACGTACCGTAATAATATGCTATCGCTTTTAGCATCTATCGCATTGCGTTGTTGATCAAAGGTGGTCTGAAGAGTATCAGGAAACTTAGAAAGATATTGAGCATATAACGGATCCCATTTGGCTGAAAACGCCCTGCTTTCTGCGCGCATTTTTACAAATGCCGGGATGTAATGTTCGTAATATTCACGCATAGCGTGGCTGTCGCTTTTGGGGACTTCGCGAATTGAGTCGACGTTAATATTCACTCTTTGAACGCCAGTGCCAACTAAAAAAGGAGCGGATATATGAAATGGTTGCAAGGCAATCGCGTAAGCTTGAGGATAAGGTATCTTCCCGTTTATGGAGAACTTTCCATGTTTAATTTTCGCACTAAAATTTCGCGCTGATTTCGGGTAATAACTGGTGTCGTTAACCAAAGATAACTTGATAGTGCCAGTATCTACATTTACGTTACCTTCGACAACAAAAGGGTAGCTCATGGTACGCTGCGCTAACAAATTGGCAATTAGTAGAAAGTTAAGTAATAAAGTGAGATAGAAATAGCGCATAACTAAATATTTATCTTTTCGGTAAGAGATTCGCACTGCGAAGATAATAAGTGCAAAAGGGACTTTAATAACAATTCAAGCAATAGTCATGGTCCATCTTAGCGCAACCACAAAATTCAGTTCCATTCAGAACCTGTAAAGCATATATAAACAGTTATGTCCGCTACGCTACCTTCGCTGCCCTTTACAGAACCCGCCTGGGAGCTGCTGCGGTGTTTAAGCGTTAGGATGCTACCCGTCTAAGCTGCATATTTCGCCAATTTAACATTGCCTGATTGCCGGTTTATAAGGGCAAATATGCGGGCTAGAATCTTATACGAAGAACATTTATCGTGCTCATCTTGCTTTTGCCCCCGCTAACCCTTCTTAAATAATAAGCCCTTAACTCTTTGTTGTGAATAATAGCACTGATCGCAGCTAAGTGAAGCAGCTTTTTAAGCTGTTTATTGGCCAAATGGCTAACCTGCGTTTTTCCTCTGACGCTTGTACCGGATGTATGTTCGAATGGAGCCGTTCCAATATAACAAGCGAACTTTCGCCAGTTGATTTGTGTGCTCAAGTGACCAATCATGTTTTGATAGACCTCGAACAACTCTGCATTGTCGGCTATTCCTAATAATAAACGCTGTTCTTTATAGGTTGCTTCAAAGCCGCCCCTGTCACGTACCAGGCGGTCGCGCAAGGTCAGCAGCGTTTGAAGTTTGAGTATAACTTTGGTTGGCATTACGGATGGTTTGATATCGTCCCGGTGTGCCAAGCATAATTAGCAATGCGTTTAGCATCAATAAAATCGCTTTTACCCAGGTGCATACCCAGTGACTTCTTTATCTCAAGTGGAGAAATCATTGCGAATGAAATATTCGCTTCCTGCAAATGAATAGCAAGCCCTACGCTATACATACCCGTATGTTCAAAGCATACAATAATACTGTTTTGATCAACGCCTGGAAGTACATTTTTAATCCATAGCGCAGCGTTGTGAAGCCCTTGGTGTTATTAGCAAAGGTTTGAAAGCATTGCTTCCCCGTAAATGCACATCAATGGCCAGCTTGGAAACATCTACGCCTATAAAAGTTTGCAGATGGTTAGTGCGCGTGGTTGCAACAGATATTGCCCGCCATGATTAGCCATAGGTTTTATCATTTATCGATAAAATAATAATATATCGTACGCCATTTGGAGCGGTTTTCACTGTTACAAGAGAACATTCACCATATTTTTATAAGGTGGTTTTTACTGGATTCATTGTTGTTAAACCTTATAATTTCCTTAGAATTCTCTCAGAGCAGAAATCATAGTCGCAGCTTTGCTAATTTTAAAGCCTAATGTTTAAACTGTTGGAGAAGTTCGATTGATGAGAGCTTTGCTTGTTTTTTTTATTTTAATTTCGGGTCCAATTCAAGCCCAGAATATCATAAGAGGCAAAGTCTTAAATGAAAATAAGCAACCTGCCGACTATGTTGATGTGTCCTTGTTAAGAACGTCAGATTCACTATTTGTAAGAAGTACACATACAGACCAAACTGGAAAATACGAGTTTGGTCATGTTGCATCCGGGTGCTATCGTGTAGTGATCTCGTCGCTTGGCTATCAAAAGAAAATTTCTGATGTATTCGTGGTACAAGGAACGGGCCTGACATTAAGTGATCTCCGGATTTTCCCCAAAAAAAATTTGTTAAAAGATGTCGTCGTAATAGGTAAAACCCCCTTTTTAGAACAGCGTGCCGATAAATTAGTAGTTAATGTGAACGGGGCACTGTCTACCGGTGTAACCGCTGAACAAATTTTACGTCGTGTACCTGGAATTAAGGTGTTGAATGATAAGGTTACAATGACAGGTAAAAATAAGGTTGTAATTATGATCGATGGCCGTTCCACGACCTATCAGGATGTTAACGCCGCCCTCCGGTCTATACCTGGTGGCAATATTTCGCGAATAGAGGTGATCAGCAATCCATCCGCAAGTTTTGATGCCGAGGGAGACGCGATTATCAATATTATCCTAAAACGGAATAGAGCTGCCGGAACGAACGGTACAATTGGCTTGGCTGCCGGTGGAAGTTACGAGGATCTTTATAACGTAGATAGGCCCCGTCAATATTACAGCAGGTATAATCCTTCTGTTTCCATCAATCATCAGGAGGGTAGGATGAATGTTTTTGGAAACTACAATTACATGTACCGTAGCCAGTTTGAAGTGAACCTGATTAACCGTTATCATGATGGCAGTTATTACGATCAACGCAATTATAACCCGTCTCAATATCAAACTCATACTTATCAGCTTGGAGGCGATTTTAATATAGATAGCTTAAATACTATTGGAGCCCTGATTAATGGCTTTAACCGTAGAGGAAGAGGTGAATTTGCCAACAACTCCGTTGAGAAGAGATTAGTGAACGGAGACGTGGAGGATGAATTTAATAGCAAAAATGATCTTGAAAATAAAAACAATAATTTCGCCGTCAATTTAAACTGGAGGAAAAATTATCGAATACCGGGCAAACGGTTTTCGGCAGATTTTGACCTTGTCCGCTACAAGCTAGAAAGCGCAAATGATATTATGGTCTCTCCTGCCTTAGGGCCGGTGATTAACAATTTTCAGCAAATTAACAATCCTGTGAATTTTGAAACTGTAAAAGCCGATTTTATGGAGCCCATAACTCAAAAGATGAAATTGGAATCGGGTGCGAAATTCAGTTTTTCGAAAATAGGAAATAATCTCTTTTTTGCCGAAAATGGACTAATGGATAAGCACAGATCCAGCACATTTAACTACCGGGAAAATATTAATGCAGTATATACTAATCTTTACTATAACTGGCATGCTTTTGATTTGCAGGCCGGTATTAGGGCAGAACAAACCATAGCAAATGGGTACTCTTATGCTGCTGACTTAATAGATCGTAATTATTTGCAGTTATTCCCGAGCTTACTTATATCTCTGCACTTAGATACCGCAATGGCCATAACAGGGCAATATAACAGACGGATAGGCCGCCCAAGTTATCAGCAACAAAACCCATTTGAGGTTTACCTTGATCCGTTAACATATACCCAGGGCAACCCTTTATTAAAGCCACAAATTACCAATACTGTTAAGTTAAGTCTTACCTACACTGGCCTGCCTGTGCTGGCTTTTTCTTACGATAAAACGCGAGATATCATAGTAGATTATGCCCCTCAACAGAAGACTATAATTGATGCAAACGGTGTCACTAGGCTGGTTAGCTTTAGCGTTGCAGATAATCTGGCGGCCGGCGATAATTTTACCGGGCAGCTTAACTTTCCTTTGAAAACCGGAAGCTGGTTTGATGGTTATGGTGGCATTATCACCTCGTACCAACGTTATCAGGCATTTTATCTAGGAACCTATTTTGAGGGATGTAAATGGAACTTTACTTTTTTTGCGCAAGGAGACGTGAAATTTAGTTCGACCTGGTCTGGACAAATAAGTGCTTATTACGCGACGCCAAGCCAATATGAATTTATTAAAGCCGGTAAAAATAGTAGTATCGATGGCGGAGTTTCTAAAAAATTAATGAATAACCGACTTAAGTTGACACTCAGTTTTTCGGATATTTTTTGGGGCGATAGAACAACAGGAACGGTGAACTATCAGGATATAAATCTCAAAATTAAACAATATAATGATACCAGGAATGTTATTTTAGCCCTTACCTACAGTTTTGGAGGCAAGTTTGCGAAAAAAAGTGAAGAACATCACAGTGGTGCAGAAGAAGAAAACAAGCGCGTTAAACTCAATTAAATTTTACACAATGACGCAACGATATGCATAGGATACTATTGCTCGAAGATGATTTTAAAATGGCTACTGAAATTAAGCTATTTGTCAATAAACATGGCCACCAATGTGATATCGTTTATGACGGTGCTTTGTTTTTTAAGCAACTCGACTTAGCTGGCTACGATGTGTATGTGTTGGATGTTAATGTACCTTTGATTAATGGTTTTGAAGTTTGCAAAAAAGTAAGGCAGTATGACAGGTTAACACCCATTTTGATGCTGACAGCCTATAGCGCTATAGAAGATAAAGTAAATGCGCTGAAGTCGGGCGCCGACGATTACCTGGTAAAGCCATTTCACCTTGATGAATTAATTGCCCGGATAGAGGCGTTGATACGCAGAAGTAATGCCTCGAGGACTGAAGACAAAAGTGTATTTGTAATTGATGATTTGGTGATTAATACTGCAGACTTGAAGGTAACTCGTGGTGGGAAGGAAATCGTTTTAACACCTAAAGAATATAAATTACTAGAGTTATTGGCATCAGCCGAAGGTCGAACGGTTTCCAAGCAGACGATTGCAACAAAAGTATGGGATATTAATTTCGAAACTGGTACTAATACCATTGAGGTATATATAAATTATTTGCGCAACAAAATTGATAAAGGTTTCCATCGGGCGCTTATTCATACCCGCGCTGGTTTTGGATATTTTATCAAATAGAGATGAATTTAAAACAGCGATTTTCACTGCTATTCAGCTGCATATTCTCGTTGATTTTGGCGATTGTGATGCTGGTCGTTTATTTTCTATTCGCAGATTTTCGCCAGGACGAGTTTGTAGACCGTTTGGCAGAAAAAGCAGAAACTACCGCAAAATTATTGGTGGAGGTTAAGGAAATTGATTATAACATGCAAAAGCTGATTGATAAAAACAGTATCAGGAAGCTTTACAAAGAGAAAACGCAGGTGTTTGATGGCAATCTGAAACTGATCTATAGTAGTAATGATAAAATAGATGTAACCTGGCCACCAGACGAGTTGCGAAAAATTAAAGAGGAAAGACAAGTTTTTAGAAAAACAAAGCAGTTTGATGTGTTGGGCTTGTATTATGCATTTCAACATAAGGATTATTATATCCTTATTTCTGCTGAGGATACTTATGGTTACCGGAAACTGGATTACTTAAGATACCTTTTGCTAGGCGCTTTTATTACGGGTACCACTTTGGTTTGGGCAATGTCTTTTAGCCTAAGTAAAAAAAGTTTGAAACCATTGGATGATTTTCGAAAACAAATTCAGGAGATTACCGATAACAACCTAACCATCCGTCTTTCAAAAGCTAAGCGGGAGGACGAAATCAATGCCTTGGCCGGCTCCTTTAATCAAATGATGGATCGTATTGACCGGGCCTATAATCGCCAGCGTGAGTTCACAGGCCATGCCTCTCATGAATTGAGGACACCCGTGGCCAGGATTGCGGCGCAGCTTGAAAACCTATTACATACCGATGAGCTTGGTACTACAATTAAAAACCAGTTAACTAGCATGGCTGAAGATGCTTTTCAACTATCCGAAATCATTAGCTCGCTGGTAGCATTAGCGGATATCAATAATCAGCAAAATAATATTTCACTTACGAAGGTACGTCTCGATGAGATCTTATTTGACGCGGCAGCAGAGTTGTCAGGCACATATCCCGATTTTCGGCTGAAGTTTGAAATCGAGAACATTACAGAAAGAGACACTGACATAGAAATACGGGCGGATGAAACCTTGCTTAAAATAGTGGTTATTAACCTGCTTAAAAATGCCTATCTATATTCAGATAACCAGGCAGTAGAGTCTCTCATTAAGCAAGGAGACCAGTTTCTTCAAATTATCATAACCAATACCGGTAATGTACCCAACGTAGATGATACCGGTATTCTTTTTGATGCTTTTTATCGTGGAAGTAACGTTAGCAATAAACCAGGTAGCGGTGTAGGTTTAAGTATTGTTAAACGCATTGTGCAATATCACCAGGCCAAGATTTCTTACCATATCATTGATCAAAACACGAATCAAGTGGTTGTAACATTCCTGTTATGAATTCTAAGCTTATTCTAAGGTCTTTCTAAGACGATCCTAAGCATGTTGTTTAATATTTGTGAAGGCAGATAAGGGCGCCTTGATTATCTCTTGCCTGTTATAACTATTGATTAAACTACAAACTAAGAATTCATGAAATGGCTTTTTCTACTGGTGGGTATCATTTTCGAGGTGTTGGGTACCATTTCCATGAAATATGCCGAAGGGTTTACTAAGCTTTTTCCCTCTATTCTAGTATTTATTTTTTATGGCACCAGCCTGGCCGCCTTGGTTTTTGTACTTGAAAAAATGGAGGTAAGCATAGCTTACGCCATTTGGGCTTCAGCCGGTACAGCTTTGATTGCCATTATTGGTATGCTGTTTTTTCATGAACAGGTATCGGTAGTTAAAATTACAGCAATATCCCTAATCATATTGGGCATACTTGGACTGGAGCTATTTGATTAGCCTAATTAATTTAAACGATATATGGAAATATTTTTAACAGGAGCCACAGGCCTGGTTGGAGGTGAGGTTTTGGTAAATCTTTCCAAACGAAGGGACGTTAAGAGAATTTATTGCCTCATTAGGGGTGCCTCTGTTGAGGCAGGACGGTCAAGACTACAAAATATTTTCAGTCTTCATGACGATGAATTTGATGAAACCAGGATTGTACCGATTATTGGAGATCTGTTTGATGAGGATTTAACAAGAGAACTCACTCATAACCCGTTGTTAAACAACATAACCACGGTTATACATTCTGCTGCTAATACTTCGTTTGCAAAGGTGAAGGACGATTTGGTAGAAAAAGCGAACATCGGAGGCCTGACGAAAATATTGCTTTGGGCCAAACAGGTTTCCAGTTTAGATACCTTTATGTATGTTGGCACTGCCACAATTTGCGGAAAGGATGCCAAACATAGGTTAATTACCGAAGATGAGTCTCCGTATTTAGAGGCTAATCACCTGGTAAAGTACACTTATACCAAAATGATGGGCGAAGTGCTTGTTAAACAACATATATCTGGAGACAAAGTATTAATTGTCCGGCCATCTATTATTATGGGAGATAGCAGGAGGGTTGAGCCAAGATCTCCAGTTATATTATGGGCGTTGGCGACGATGAATAAGTTGAGATTGGTTCCGGCAAACCAGTTTGCTTCTTTAGATATGGTACCTGTTGATTTTGTTGCAGGGGTGATGACACAACTATTATTTGTTAAAAGGAGCTACGATACCTATCATATTTCAGCGGGTAATGATGCTTGCACATCGGCACTACAACTTGCGAAGGTTTTTGACGATCATTTTGATGATCTGATTCCACATCGTTTCATAGGCAAGGACATGCTTAATCCACTTAAGCTTTGGGCGAAGGGCAGGCTTCCTATTGGTCATGAACTATACAAGTATAAAGACTACCTGGAGTACCTAGAGCATAGTTTTGAAGATATCACTAATCTGAGGGTCTTGTTTGCAGGTTTGGATCCTTATCTGGAGTTTGCCGAATTAGGGCAGCGGTTTGACAATACACGTATTATTCAGGATTTGGATATATCGCCATCACAGCCGGGGCATGTTTACATTCATAATTGTCTGCATTATATTGAAAGGATCAACCTCTTAGAAGGTGCTATTGATCCGTGATTAAGAAATCTGTGTTTAAATGATGATTTTAAAGTGATTAGTTAACCAACACAGAATGGCAAGAATATAGGTTGGGTTAAATTCGTTTTAACCAACCTTATTCTGCCTTTAAAGGTGGCAATTTTATCATACTATCTGGAAGATTTTATTCTATCTATCGCATTTCTCTTAATCGGCGTCGCGCGCCTTTATCAATGAACAAGAAAGTATCATTTTTTACTAATTACAGATTAATTTGCCTGCTTTGGATGGCAGTCGCAGTATTTTGCTGGCAATACAAATATTTTCATAATCGCTATAATAATTACCTGATTTTCAAGTATGTATACTTTCATGCCGTTGAAGAAACTAATCTTTATAGTTATTATCCGGAATATGTTGACTCTAATCATTATGGGCCTGTATTTAGCTTACTGGTTGCGCCAATGGCAGTTATGTCAGACGCCTGGGGTTTTTTGGTCTGGTCTCTGATCAATGGCATTATCTTAATCTGGGCTATTCAGCTATTACCCATTTCTCAGAAGAATAGAAACTTGTTGCTATTACTTAGTGTCATTGAATTTGCTAATGCTGAACACTATATCCAGTTTAATCCGATCGTGACCGCCTTTATTTTGTTAAGTTTTATATTGGTGGAAAAGAAACGGGAAGAGTGGGCCACGCTATTTATTGTATTGGGTACGCTTGTTAAGCTTTATCCTATCGTTGGTTTCGTATTTTTCCTTTTCGCAGAAAATAAATGGAAGTTTGTTTGGTCTACCCTTGTGTGGTCGGGCTTGTTTTTGGCATTGCCTATGGTTATTTCTAGTCCACAATTCATCCAGCAGTCTTATATCGATTGGTGGCATTCTTTACACGAGAAAAATGGATTCAATGTGGGGCTAACTTCATCCCAGGATATTTGCCTGATGGGCACAATCAGGCACCTTACAAGGGATTCAACTATTCCTAATACTCCCTTTTTAATAGCGGGGGCCGCCATTTTCGGAACCGCATTGTTGAGGTTTAAGCAATATGCGTCGCAAAAATTCCGGATGCAGATTTTGTCGTCGGCTCTGATTATGGTAGTTATTTTCAGTACAGGTTCTGAGCACCCCACTTATATTATAGCGGTGCCCGGTGCCTTTCTATGGATGTTAATACAAGATAAACCATTCACCCGAACCCAAATTATATTATTGGTTTTGATACTGGTAATAACAAGTCTAGGTCCTACAGATGCCATCCCGGCAATCATCAGGCGAGGTTATATAAATAAGTATGTGATGAAGGCATGGCCTTGTATTATAGTGTGGTTTATGATTTCGTATGAATTATTGTTTAAAAACTTTTCAGAGAATAACCCTGCTGTAAGTACCTCAAATAAAACTATTATTATAGATGATATTGAAGTTGCCGTAAGTTAACATGATGTTATGACAATTTGGAGTTGTTTAAAGTTCCTGGTGGTATATTTTCTAAATAAAAGTTCATTACAGGAAAATTGGAGGTCAGATTTATGCCTGAAAACAAGTGTTCACCTGTCAACGGAAATTCGGTCAGAGTATTCCTTGTTTAGATAGTAAAATATAATTAATTGGGTAACGCTACCGAATTAGCCAAAATGCAAAAGAGCCTGTTTCTAATATAAGAGACAGGCTTTTTGCAAAAGAAATTATAGCTATTTTATACCAATAATAACGATGTTGTCCAGGCGCATACACAATGTATTGGTAGCGGCAGAGCCCGTAAATTCAATCGTATTGGTTGCCTGAGTGGAGATTATGATGAATGAGACCACACCATTTCGGCGCAAGCTGACCCACTGTTTCGGGGCA
>Ga0116227_10015561_pt1 | contig 11234 bp, 7 predicted proteins | sample S1TSphgellanicum_FD_89693 | JGI IMG/M metagenome (GOLD analysis project Ga0116227, IMG submission 89693) | Host-associated microbial communities from peat moss isolated from Minnesota, USA - S1T2_Fb - Sphagnum magellanicum MG | ecosystem: Host-associated > Plants > Peat moss > Unclassified... | reverse complement strand
CGGCGATCGAGGAGATCCTCGCCAAAACGGGCATCTCGATCGACCAACTGGCCTATGTCGGTGACGACATCGTCGATCTGCCGGTGATGCGGGTTTGCGGGCTGGCCATCGCTCCGGCGAACGCCCGGCCGCAGATGAAGGCTGCCGCGCACTACGTGACGGCGAATCCGGGCGGGTTCGGCGCGGGGCGGGACGCCATCGACTTCATCCTTGCGGCACAGGGATCGCTCGACCGCGTGATCGAGGAGTATCTGGACGCGGACAACCCGGCTGCCGCGGCGGCGGATATCGGCAGCGGGCAGGCATGACCGCGGAGGGCCTTACGGATACATCGAATCGCGCAGCAGTGTCATTCCCGCCTTCTTCGCCGCGCCCTCATCGAAGGTAAACGTCTCTGAGCAGCCAGCGTGGCGGGCGGTCGAAGCGATGAGAAGGTCGGTAAACTGGGCGCCGGTTTTTTGATACGCTCGCACGGCGGCCGCGAACACCTCCGGTTGTTCGATCTCTATATCCCTGGAGATCATCAAGTTGGTGAGGACCACGAGGAGCTTCGTCTTATCGAAGTCGTACATTCGCGTGAGAACCCATACAAGCTCGGCGATCACTACCTGACTCACATAGCCTGTTTCATGACGCAATCGCTCTTCCAGGAACTGTGTTGCCAGCTTCGACTGTTCCGGATCATCCTGCGCGTAGAGTCGCACAAGGATGTTCGTATCGATCCCGATCATCGTGCCGCCTTGAACCTCTCGATAGCTCCCTCAGCGATAGCGTCGTCCATCTCCTCAAGACTTACCGGACGATTGAGCTTAGGCACGATTCCCTTCATTGCGAGAATCGAACTCGTCACAGGAACCAACGAAAACCTTCCATCTTCCTCTTGGAGAAACCGCACGCGCGTCCCGGCCTTCAATTTCAATGCACTCCGAACCGCTGCGGGAATCGTAATCTGTCCCTTGGAACTGATCGTCGCTTCTGACATTCTGTCCTCCAGTCGCCCTCGTGCATCAATTGTAAGGCAAGGAAGTAAGGAGACCGCGCCTTTCGGTTCTTCGCGCGCGGAAGAGCGAATAAAGCACGAAACCTCGCGCTATAATCCCTCATGGTCACCGAACCCACTCTCGGCTGGGCGCACCCCGTTACCGCGGAGTGGTTCCTGGCGAAGTTCGGCTCGCCGACCGAGCCGCAGATCGAGGGCTGGCCCAGCATCGTCGCGGGCGGCGCGACGCTTATATCGGCGCCGACGGGGTCGGGAAAGACGCTGGCGGCGTTCCTGGTGGCCATCGATACGCTGCTCCGCCAGGCCATCGCGGGGACGCTGGAGCCGCAGACGCAGGTCGTCTATGTCTCGCCGCTGAAGGCGCTCTCGAACGACGTGCGGAAGAACCTCGAACAGCCGCTGGGGGAGATCCAGCAGCTCGCGATGCAGCGCGGATATCTGTGTCCGGAGATCCGGACCGGCGTCCGCACCGGCGACACGCCGACGAAAGACCGCGCGGCGATGCTGCGAACTCCGCCGCACATCCTCGTCACCACGCCGGAGTCGCTATACCTGCTGCTGACGGCGGGCAAGAGCCGCGAGAATCTGCGGCGCGTCCGGACGGTCATCGTGGACGAGATCCATGCCGTCGCGGACGACAAGCGCGGGGCGCACCTGGCGCTGTCTCTGGAGCGATTGGACGCGCTGGTGAAGGGCGAGAACCGGCTCTGCCCCGGGGCGTGGCTTGGCGGGATGCAAACGCCGCCGCAGAGGATTGGGATTTCAGCGACGCAGAATCCGATCGAGCTGGTGGCGCGGTTTCTTACCGGCACGCATCCTGACCGCAAGGCCGCGACGGTCATTCAGGTTGGCCAGCGGCGGCAGATCGACGTGGCGATTGAGGTGCCGAGCGACGAACTCGGCTCCATCACGAGCAACGGCATGTGGAGCGAGATCTTCGACAAGCTGGCGGCGCACGCGAACAACCACCGCAGCACGCTGGTCTTCGTGAACACGCGGCGGCTGGTGGAGAAGATCGCCTTCTCGCTGGCCGAGCGGCTGGGCGCGGAGCACGTCGCGGCGCACCATGGGTCGCTCTCGCGCGAGCTGCGGCTGGACGCCGAGCAGCGGCTGAAGGCGGGCGAGATCAAGATCCTGGTGGCGACCGCGTCGCTCGAACTCGGCATCGACATCGGCGACATCGACCTGGTCTGCCAGATAGCGAGCACCCGCGCCGTTGCGGTCGCGATGCAGCGCGTCGGCCGGGCAGGGCACTGGCGCGGAGCGATCCCCAAGGGGCGGCTCTTCGCGACCACGCGCGACGACTTGTTAGAACAGGCTGCTCTTGTGAAGAAGATGTGGGCGGGCGAGCTCGACCGGCTGGAGATTCCCGAGCAGCCGATCGACGTGCTGATGCAGCAGATCGTCGCCTGCTGCGGCGCGGAGCCGTGGGAAGAAGACGCGCTGTTCGAGGTGCTGCGGCGGGCGTATCCGTATCGCAATCTGACGCGGGAGCTGTTCGACGAGCTGATCACGCTGCTCAACACCGGCATCGAATCGAGCCGCGGCCGATATGGCGCGTACCTGCTGCGCGACGGCGTGCAGCGCCAGTTGCATCCAAGGCGCGGGGCGCGGATGATCGCGATTGCGAACGGCGGCAGCATTCCGGACAACGCGCTCTACAACGTGATTCTGCAACCGGAAGGGTTGCAGATTGCGACGCTCGACGAGCACTTCGCGGTGGACTCGCGGCAGGGGGATGTGATCCTGCTGGGCAACACGAGCTGGCGCGTGCAGCGCGTCGAGGCGGCGGGAAGGGTGCTCGTCGAAGACGCGCATGGCGCTCCGCCTAATGTGCCGTTCTGGTTCGGCGAGGCTCCGCAGCGGACGGCTGTGCTGTGCGATGGAGTGGGCGAGCTTCGGGAGACGATCTCCGCCATGACGTCGAACGTGCCGCCGGGATCTATCTCGGCTGCGCAGCCGGAGGTTGCGGCCGCGGTCGCGTGGCTGATGGAGGAGTGCGGTGTCTGCGAGAGCGGCGCGCTCCAGCTTGTGGCGTATGTTGTGGCGGGACGCGCCGTGCTTGGGGCGGTTCCCTCGAAGACGACGATCATCGCCGAGCGGTTCTTCGACGAGGGCGGCGGGATGCAGCTGATCATGCACGCGCCCTTCGGCGGGCGCATCAACAAGGCCTGGGGACTGGCGCTGCGCAAGCGCTTCTGCCGGGGCTTCAACTTCGAGCTACAGGCGGCGGCGACCGACAACGGCATCAACATCTCGCTTGCCGAGCAGCACAGCTTCCCGCTCGCGGACGTCTTCCAGTTCCTTACAGAGCACACGGCGAAGGAACTGTTGGAGCAGGCGGCGATCGCGTCGCCGATCTTCAAATCGCGGTGGCGCTGGGCCGCGGGGCGCGCGCTGCAGCTGCTGCGGATGTCGAAGGGCAAGCGCATCGCGCCGCAGGTGCAGCGGACGCTGTCCGAAGACTTGCTGGCAAGCGTCTTCCCGCAGGCCGCGGCGTGCTTTGAGACCATCGTCGGCGACATCGAGATTCCCGCGCACCCGCTGGTCGATGAGGTGATGAAGGACGTGCTGCAGGAGGCGATGGACCTCGAAGGGTTGATCGAGGTGCTGCGCGGCATCAAGGACGGGACGATCCGCTGCCTCGCTGTCGATACGCCTGTGCCGTCGCAGTTCGCGCATGAGCTTTTGAACGCCAACCCCTATGCGTATCTCGACGAAGCAGGCACGGAAGAGCGACGGGCGCGGGCGGTCTCGCTTGGGCGCGGGATTCCGGCGAGCGTGCTGGAACAGGCGGGGCATCTCGACCAGGCCGCCATCGATTCGGTGCGGCGCGAGTGCTTCCCCGACCTTCGCGATGAGCATGAACTGCACGATCTGCTGCAATCGGTGGTGGCGTTGCCGCTGCGCTTTCTGGATCGCGAATCGGCGCGCGACTGGCCGGTGTTCTATGAGCGGCTGACGCGGTCGGGGCGGGCGGGGACGGTGGATTGCGCGGGAGCTCCGTGCTGGGTTGCGACAGAAAGGCTTCCTCAAATCGAGGTTTTATGGCGTGGTTCCGAAAAAGCAACTGTGGAAGTTACAAAAAAATCGGCGCTGAGGCAATGTGTTCAAGGCTGGTTACAAATTCTCGGGCCGGTCACGGCGAATGCGTTTGCGGCGCTTCTGAGCGTCGATCCGGCGGAGGTCTTCAAGGCGTTTCTCGCGATGGAGATGCAGGGATTGCTGATGCGCGGCGCGTTCGAGCATCCGGCTACGACGGAAGACCATGCGATCGAGTGGTGCGAGCGGCGGATTCTGCAGCGCATTCATCGGCTCACGCTCGGCACACGGCGCAAGCAGATTGAGGCCGTCACTCCTGCTGTGTTCCTGCGCTGGCTGATGCGCTGGCAGCACCTTACGCCGCAGTCGCAGCTTGCGGGCGAGGAGGGAGTGCTGCAGGCGCTGCGGCAGCTTGAGGGCTTCGAGGCGCCAGCGGTCGAGTGGGAACGGACGCTGCTGCCCGCGCGGGTCGCGAACTACGATCCGCGCTGGCTCGATAACCTGTGCCTGTCTGGAGTCGTCGGCTGGGGGCGCATCTCGCCGCATCCGGCGTGGGCGGCAGGGGATGGCTCGGCCCCGCGCCGGGTGATTCCGACCAACGCCGCCCCGATCACGTTTTACGTGCGAGATACGGCGGAGTGGCTGCCGCACGCGCTCGCGCAGCAGAGCGTCGAAGAAGCCAAGCTCGCGGCGGCTTTATCGCCTGAGGCGTTACAGGTCAGGGCTCTGTTGCAGCAGCGCGGGGCCTGCTTCGCGAACGATATCCAGCGCATCGCGTCGCTGACCCGGCCGCTGACACAGCACGCACTGTGGGAGCTTGCGACGGCGGGACTTGCCGCGGCCGATGGCTTCGACCAGCTTCGAGCGATGATGGACCCGCGCCGCAAACACGCCGCCAGCGCGGTCGAGAAGAAGACGCGGAGCTCGGCGGGCCGCTGGTCGCTCTTATGCGAAGAGACGCCGTCCGCGCCCGCACCCATCGGCGGCCCAGACCGCATAGCCCAAGCGCAACGCACCGATGCCGCGCTTGAATCCGCCGCGAAGATGCTGCTCGCACGATACGGCGTGGTCTTTCGCGACCTGCTGGCGCGCGAGTCGAACGTCCCGAAGTGGCGCGATCTGCTCGGCGTGCTGCGGCGGCTGGAGGCACGGGGCGAGGCGCGCGGCGGCCGGTTCGTCTCGGGGTTTGGAGGCGAGCAGTTCGCGTTGCCGGAGGCGGTCGAGTCGCTGCGCCTCGCGCGCTCGCTCGATTGCGCGGACGAGGTCAAGGTCGCGGCCGTCGACCCCATGAACCTCGCGGGCATCCTCGTTCCCGGCGAGCGGGTCGGGGCCGTTCCGGGCAAGTGGGTGCATTTCCGCAACGGCCAGGTCGTGGGCCAGGCGATCGATGAGCAGCCCGGCATAGCGCCAGCGCTGCTCAACGCGCACAGCGCGGGAGACGTTTCGCTCGCGCACAGTTCTCTGTTCTAAGCGGGATGGCGGCGATTGTTGACTTGCGGGAGATTGCTTGTTAGCGTTTGATCGTCGCCGCAAGCGAGGAGAAACAATGTCTCAATTTCAGGATTTGTACGCCAAGGTTTTGTCCGACTCCGACTTCAGGAGCTACCTGGTCTCGGACCCGTCGGACGCGCTGGAATCGGTGGGCATCTCGCCGACGCCGGAGATCCTCGATGCGCTACAGGTCGTAATCGACTCCGTGACGGCGCTTGGGGCGGACATCGATGGCGCGGGCCTGGGCGATGTCGTCGGAGCGCCACCCTACGTCTCGTGACCGAGGTTGCCGCCTTGGCTGACGGCTTTCTTGCCGCGGCCAGCGACGCGGCAAGATTCGCCACGGAAGAATGGCGCGGCGGCGCTTCTCCGCTCTCCGAGCACACGCGTCGGTGGCTCGCCTCGCACTGCGATCTGGAGCATCCCGAGCGGTACTTCCTGCACGAGCAGTCCCTGGCGGTCCTGGGGTTTCCCTGGTGGCTGGAGGAGAGCCTGCGCGGCACGGTGGACGCGGAGTTCCAGAGGGACCTGATGGTCTCGACCATCAATGCGTACTTCTTCACGCGGATGCTGGACGACATCATGGACGGGCACGCGATCGAGCGCGCGGCGATGCCGGCGCTCTATCCGTTGCACATGCGGTTCGTGCGACCGTACCAGAAGCACTTCGAGCATGGCGGCGCATTCTGGAGCGAGTTCGAGCGGATCTTGATGGTCACCGTCGAGGCGGTCTCCGGCGAGGCTTCGCTTGCGGCGGTGAGCGCCGAAGACTTTCTCCGCTTCAGCGCCCGCAAGCAGGCGGCGGCGGCGATTCCGATGGCGGCTGTCTGCGCGCGCCATGGCCGGCCCGAGATGCTGGAGCCGTGGGAGAATGTGCTGACCTCGTTTGCTCGATGGCATCAGATGCGGGATGACGTGATGGACTGGAAGAGCGACCTCGAGGCCGGGCAGCCTACGTGGCTGCTGACCGAGGCCGAGCGTCGCCGCGATGCCGGCGAGCCGGTTGCCGCCTGGATGGGGCGCGCGGGCTTCCGCTGGGCGAGGGGCGTGATGGACGGCTGGATTGCGGAGACGTTGGAGGCGGCTTCTGGATTGCAAAGCCCGGCGCTTATGGCGTACCTTCAGCAGCGGAACGAGCTGTTCTCGCGGCAGATCGGCCGGATGATCTCCACGGCAGACGCGTTTGCGGGGCTGCTGGCGATGGACCGGCTGTGATCGCGAACCTGGCACTGTTCACGGGGAGGCTCTTTTGCGCGGACCCGGATGCCGCCCCGGAGGGAGCCGCGCCCGGTGCCGCGGAGACTGGCTATGCCGCGATACTGGAGGCGGTCGACGAGGCAGCGACTTTGCTTCGGTTGGAGTTGCGGGAAGGTGGCGATCTTCTCTCTCCCGAGGCTTGGAAGGCGCTGCGCGACGGCCTCTCGGAGTTCCTCCAACACCTGCTGCTGATCGATCCAACCCGCGCCCGCCGGCAGGAGTTGGTCCGCACGTGGGTCGGAGCGCAGCACGAGATGCTGTCGCGGCTGGCCTCGGACCGGGAGGCGATCGGCGCGTGGCTTTGCTCGGCATGCGTCAGGGTGGTTGGGATTGAGGCCGGTCTCTCCGACCGGCACAACGGCGGCCGGACGGTCGCGATCTTCACCTTCGAGTCTGGCCTGCGGGTCGTCTACAAGCCGCGGGAGATGGGCATCGAAGACTGGTACTGCCGGTTCGCCGCTTGGCTGAATGAGGCGGGAGCGCCCTTCGCGATCCGGGCCGCACGCGTGCTGACCCGGCCCGGCTATGGCTGGATGGAGTTCGTCCCGCATCGGCGCTGCGCGTCTGAACCGGAGTTGCGCCGCTACTACCGCAACGCCGGCGGCCTGCTGTGCGTGCTGCACCTGCTGCGCGCGCGGGACTGCCACTTCCAGAACCTCATCGCCCGCGGAGAATACCCCGTGCTGGTGGATGCGGAGATGCTCTTCCAGGCGCAGCTCTCCGAGCGCGAGACGGCGTCGGTGACCCAGACCGGCTTGATTCCGAGCTTCCGCTTCGGGCCGGAGGGACAGCACTACGACGTGAGCGCGCTCGGATTTGTGGAGCGCAAGGCCACCCACTTCCGCGTTCCGGAGTGGAGCGCGAGCGGGGTGCGGTTCGCGATAGGTGTGCTGGAGCCGCGCGAAAACATTCCTTGGATGCATGGCGACGCGGCGCCCCCACGGAATTACGTGACCGAGATGATCGACGGGTTCACGCAGACCTATCGCTTCTTCGCGGACAGTATGGACCATCGCGAGGTCCTCGCGTGGATGCGCGCCGCGGCGGCGCTGCCGGTCCGCTGCCTGGTTCGCGAGACGATGGAGTACTACCATGCGCTGAGCTCGGGGATGGGCAGCAAGACACAAGTGGCCATTGCTCTCCCGGAGCTTGCCTCCGCGCGCGCGATCTTCTCCGGCTTGAGGCAGCAGGAGCTTGCGGCGCTCGAGCGATTGGACATTCCGCGCTTCCTGCTGGCCGCTGGAGAGCGTTCGCTGTGCGGCCTTGAAGATTGCTTTTATCGCAGCGGACTGGAGGCAGCGCTTGCCGGCATCGAAGAGCTCTCCGAACAGAACCTGGCGAAGCAGATACAGCAGATACGCCTTTCATGGAGCCTCGCGCGGGTCTCGGCCTCTCTCGGATGAGCGAAGCTGCGGCGGCTATAATCGGCATAATGATCGGCCAGCGAATCGCCCACTATGACATCGAGGAGGTTCTTGGCGAGGGCGGGATGGGGGTCGTCTATCGCGCCCGCGACGTGAACCTGAACCGGCTAGTGGCGATCAAGTTTCTACAGCCGCATCTCTATGCGAACGCAGCGGAGCGGGCAAGGCTGGTGCAGGAGGCGCGGGCCGCCTCGTCGCTCGACCACCCAAATATCTGCACTATCTATGAGATCGACACCGCGCCCGGCGGCCAGACGTTTATCGCCATGGCGTATTACGACGGCGAGACGCTGCGCCGCAAGCTGGCGCGCGGGGCGCTGCCGATCGACGAGGTGCTGACCCACGCCATCGACATCGCGCAGGGCCTGGCGAAGGCGCACAGCCTGCGGCTGGTCCACCGCGACATCAAGCCGGACAACATCGCCATCACGCGCGACGGGATCGCGAAGATCCTCGACTTCGGGCTGGCGAAGCACCTCCAGGACACGGCACAGCCGGATGCGGAGGCATTCACGGGCACGATCGCCTACATGGCGCCGGAGCAGATCCGGGGGCACGCGGACCGGCGGACCGACCTTTGGTCGCTCGGCGTGGTGCTCTATGAGATGACGACGGGCTGGCTTCCCTTCAAGGGACCGACGCAATCGGACACGCTCCGCGCAATCACGTCGGAGGCTTATGCTCCGGCGGTCGACCTTCCGCCCGAACTTGAGAAGCTGATCGCCAAGGCGCTGGCAAAGGACCCGGCGGCGAGATACCAGCGGGCGGAGGAGATGCTGGCGCATCTGCATGCGCTGCGCCACAACGTGCAGCTTATGCCGGCCGGTCTGGCGGAGGGCCGACAGCGGCACCCGAACTCCATCGCCGTGCTGCCTTTCTCGAACACCAGCGGCGACGCGGAGGCGGGATACTTCGGTGACGGCCTGGCCGAGGAGCTGATCCATCTGCTCTCGCAGGTGCGCGGCATGCTGGTGGTGGCTCGCGGCTCGTCGTTCGAGTTCAAGGGCAAGAGCGAGAGCGTGCGCGAGATCGGCGAGCAGTTGAACGTGACAACGATCCTCGGAGGCAGCGTGCGGCGCATGGGCAACAAGCTGCGCATCACGGCGCAACTGACCGACGCCCGGGAAGGCTTCAACCTCTGGTCGCGGCGCTACGACCGCGAGATCGACGACCTCTTCGCCATCCAGGAGGACATCGCGCTCTCCATCGTCAGCATGTTGAAGGTGAACCTGAAGACCGATACGGCGGCGCCGCGCTCGCGCTACGCGGGCAACGTGGAGGCGCACTCGCTCTACCTGAAGGGGCGCTTCTATTGGGACCAGCGGACGAGCGAGGGGATCAAGCAGGCGGGCGAGTGCTTCCAGCAGGCCATCGCGATCGATCCCAACTGCGCGCCGGCTTATGCAGGGCTCGCGGACTTTTACATCAGCCTGGGGTTCTGGGGCGTGATGTCGCCGCCGGCGGCGTGGTCGATGGGCCGAGACTTCGCGCTGAAGAGCCTACAGATCGATTCGCACCTTCCGGAGGCGGAGATCTCGCTGGCCAAGCACGCGCTGTTTGCCAGCTTCGACTGGACGGGCGCGGAGCAGCGGCTGCTGCGAGCGATCGAGATGGAGCCTTCGCTTTCGATCGGCCACTTTTCCTATGCGATCCTTCTCGTGCAACTGGGGCGGTTCGAATCGGCGCTGCTGGAGTTCCGCTGCGCGCGGGAGCTCGACCCGCTCTCGCTTACCGTGGCAACGGGCGTGGCATGGGCCTACTACTATGCGGGCAAGCTCGACCAGGCCGCGGAGGAGTGCCAGAAGGCCTTCGCCCTGCGCGCGGACTACTTCGAGGCGATGGGCTGCATGGGGCTCATCGCTGTCGGCGAAGGACGGCTGGAGGAGGCCGTCCAGTGGTTCGAGCGCGGGCTGGCGGCCGAACCGATCCCCCTCGGGCGCGGCTTCCTCGGATACGCCTACGCTCTGAGCGGGCGGCACGAAGATGCGCGGGCGATCCTCGCCGCTCTGAAGGCCGCGGCGGCGACGCGCTACGTCACGCCCATCGCGGCGGCGCTGATCCACATCGGGCTGGGAGACCTGGATGAGGCACTTACGTGCTTTGAAGAGGCGTGGACGCTGCGCGAGGCCTTCCTGGCATACCTGAAAGTATTTCCCCCTTTCAAGCCGCTGCACGCTCTGCCGAGATACAGAGCGCTGGTGAATGAGATTGCCAGCGCGACTTTTTCGGAGTATTTGACGGTATAAGAGAGACAATTCCTAGTTGGCTTGACCGTTGCGTGCGCATTTCAGACCGTTGCGGCATAAAGTGCGGAGGCCGAAACGCAGATTCCCTTCGGGTGTGACAAGAAATAGAGGCAGTGCGTCTATGAGAAATCGATGCTTACGCTGGGGATTTTCTGCGAAGAGGCTGGCGCCGCCAGTAAGTCAGTGAGCGCCAGATCCACTCCAGTGGGCCGCTTAGGTAAAAGCGAAGCCATATTTGCGAGAAAATAATCAGGAATATCCAGACGGCGAGAACGACGAAGGCACCCTGGAGACGGTCGAAGCGGGCAAATTTTCCGAATCCGTGGCCGTAGAAGATTGTGGTGCAGATCAGCGTCTCGAGAATGTAGTTGCTGAAGGCCATCCTTCCCACGCACGCGAGTACCGCAGCCGCGGGCCGGGATGCGGCGGTCTTCGACAGAAGCATGATCCCGCAGATCCAGGCCCAGGCCACCGCAAGGCTGCCCCAGTAGTTGAACTGCGACCCTACAAAAAAGGCGTAAGGGAAGCTCCAATGCGCGGCGAAGTCACGGTAGACGCCGCGGGAGATGACGAGAATCCCAAGCGCCAGAGCGGCGATTCCCGATCGCATGTAGCGCGCAATCGGCAGCTTGCCTGTAAGCACGCCGGTCTTGTAGAGCGCCATGCCGATCAGCATGAGGCCGAACCAGTCGCCGAAGCCGGCATAAGCTCCCAGCGTCTCGCCCTGGAAGGCGTCGGCGGCGTCCGCGCCCTGCGAGAGCCATCCGTGCTGGT
>Ga0116227_10015559_pt1 | contig 11235 bp, 3 predicted proteins | sample S1TSphgellanicum_FD_89693 | JGI IMG/M metagenome (GOLD analysis project Ga0116227, IMG submission 89693) | Host-associated microbial communities from peat moss isolated from Minnesota, USA - S1T2_Fb - Sphagnum magellanicum MG | ecosystem: Host-associated > Plants > Peat moss > Unclassified... | reverse complement strand
AGGTAGTCGATGTACTCGTTGCCATCGACGTCCCAATAGCGACAACCCTGAGCTTTATCGGCGTAGTAGGGGAACGCACCGGGCAGACTGACAGCGGGGCTGGCGTGTCCATAGATGCCGCAGGGGATCACTTCGGCAGCGCGGGCAAACAGCTCCTGGGAACGCTTATAGGGATTGTGGGGGATGTCCATGGGCTTCAAGGCTGAAGATAAACGCGCAGCCGTTCCATCACAAAATTAAGCCCGTCGGCCAAGGGAATCAAACCGTCTACCTGGATGGCGCCTGTGCCCACGGCGGCCATGCTGTCGATCTCATCCCGCATCGCGGCATACGCCACGTTCAGCGTGCTGAACACAATGCGCACATCGGGGCGTCGTGGCGGTTCGCCCCAGCCGGCGGTGTGACCCGGCGAGCCGTGATCGAACCACACCGTGGACTTCGGCTCGTTGTGAATGATGAACGCCGCCAGCCCCTTGGGAATGGACTGTAAGACCGCGATCGCCGCGCGATCGCCCTCCGCCAGCGAGTGCAGCCCCAAGCCGGCTGCGATCAGCGTGAGCCTCGTATGGAGGCGCCGGCCGGCCTCCGTGGTCAGCACCTCGGCATTGCCATTCAGCACCGCCTCGAGCCTCTGTGCCAGTCTCGAGAAGCGCGCCAGCAAGGAAATCCGCCACGCACCCCATATCGGCAGAGGAACCGCCCAGGTTTTGCCGGAGAAAAAAGCGTTCAAGTGCGCCGCGCCGACAAACAGCAGGATGACCGAGGGCCATTGCGAGGCCTTGGGCTGCCACTCGATGCGGCCGGAATCGAAGCGCAACACGGCCGAGGGTCCGCCCACCACGCGCAGTTCGATCGAGGCGTTCAGTGTGCCGATCAGATTGCGTGCCTGCGCATCCTGGTCGACCAAGTCCGTCAGGCAGGGCAACACCGCACTTAAGTACAAACGACTCAAGACCGCCGGGTTGGGCTTGGCGGCGCTCAACGCTGTAATTCGGCCGCGACGGCGTCCACCGCGCCACGCACATCGGCCTCGCTGTGCTCCGAGGACATGAAGAACCGCAGTCGCGCCAGTTTCTCAGGCACGGCGGGATACAGAATCGGCTGCGCATTGATGCCGCGCTCGAACAGCGCCTGCGACAACCGCGCGGCCCGCACCGAGCTGCCGACGATGGCCGGTATCACCGAGATGCCGCGACTGGTGCCGGTATCGATGCCGGCCTCTCGGGCGCGTTTGAGGAACAGAGCGCCCCGCGCTTGCAGTGTGGCCACCCGTTGCGGCTCGGCGCGCAACAGCTGCAAGGCGGCCAGCGAGGCGGCGGCCAGCGGCGGCGCCATGCCGACGCTGTAGAGAAACCCCGGCGCGAGGAATTTCAAATTCTCAACCAGCGCCATCGAGCCGGCAATGTACCCGCCGCAGCCCGACAGTGTCTTCGATAGCGTGCCCATCCAGATATCCACACTGTCCCCGGCCACGCCGAAGTGTTCGCGCAACCCCAAGCCGGTGGTGCCCATGACGCCGAAGGAATGCGCTTCATCGACCATGAGGAAGGCCTTGTGCCGGCGCTTGATGGCCACCAGCCTCGGCAGGTCGGGGAAATCCCCGTCCATGCTGTAAATCCCTTCGACCACGATGAGCACCCGCTCGAAGTGTTTGCGTTGCTGCGACAACAGCGCGTCGAGCGCGTCGACATCGTTGTGCGGAAATGGCAGCCGGCGCGCGCCCGACATCTGAATGCCCTGCAAGGAGCTGTTATGGATCAGCTCATCGTGCAGCACCAGGTCGCGGGGACCGAACAGATAGCCGATGGTGGTGACATTGGTGGCGTGGCCGCTGACGAATACCACCGCGTCCTCGACGCCGTAGGTCTCGGCAAGGGCGCTCTCCAACTGTCGGTGCAGCGGTCGCTCCCCCGACACCGCGCGGCTCGCCGACACCGACGTGCCATATTGGTCGATCGCGGCCTTGGCGGCGGCCGCAACGGTGGGATGTCCGGATAATCCCAAGTAGTTGTAGCTGGAGAAATTCAAGAACTCGCGTCCGCCGATCCGGGTACGGCCGCCCGCGATGCCCTCGTGATTCTTGAAAAACGGGCTGCCTATCCCTAAGCGTTGTGCGCCTTCGGACAGAATGCGCAGTTGCTGATAGCCGGGATGCAAATCGAAGCGCGTGAATTGTTCCGGGATCTCCGGCAGAGCGGCTTCGCTCACCAAGGAGGCGGCGGGTGCGTTCGTCTGCTTCAGACGGCGCTCGAGGCCTTGCTGGATGAGTTTTTCCTTGAGCGCCGCGCTGAGTCCGGGCAGCGTCTTGCGGTTCATCAGTGAATCATACGCCGCTTGGGCGCACCGGAGCCCGTGCGCAAGTGCGCGGCAAGGTGCTCCACATCGGCCGCGTCCATGTTCTCGGCATGCGTCATGGCGATACGCTTGATGTGGGCGTGCGTGTCGTCATGCGAGTTCGATGCACCCGCGTCATCGCCGCGCAGCTGGGTGATGATCCACGAGGCGAGCTTGGCAATCGTGGGGCTATCGCTCAAAGCCATGACTGGCAGCCGGGTGCCGAAGCGATTCTCGACCGCAACCACCAACTCGACGCCCATCAACGAGTCCAAGCCCATCGTCGACATGGACTGGTGGGCGTCGAGCTTGTCCGGTTGGATGCGCAGAATCTCGCCGATCTCCACCTTGAGCAAATCGGTGACGGTGGCGTGCAGTTCCTCGTCCGGCAATTCCACCAGCAAGCGCCGCAGGTCCTTCAAGCCCTCGTCCTCGGTTTCGACGGTCCCGCCGAGGCGCGCCAGTTCAACGAACTTCGGCGAGCCGGCGCTCGGCAGGAAGCGACGGAGTGAGCGCCATTGCAGGTCCAGCACACCCAAGTCCGAGCGATCCGCGAGCAGCATCGCCTCGAGCGCGTCGAGCGCCACGCTCGATGCCAAGGCCACGCCCCCCATGCGCGATTGCAGCGCGTCTTTGATCTGCGGGTTGCGGGCCAGGAAGCCCACATCGTCGATAGCGCCCCAGCGTACACAGGTGGCGGGCAACCCTTGAGCGCGGCGCTGACGCGCCAGGGCCTCGAGCGCGAAATTTGCCGCCACGTAATTGCCCTGCCCCGGATTGCCGAACAGTGTCGTGGCGGAGGAATACAACACGAAGAAATCAAGATTCATATGGCACGTCAATTCGTGCAGCAATTGCGCGCCCAGCACCTTCGGCGCCAACACCCGGCGGAGCTGCTCAGGGTTCATGTCGCGGATCAAGCCGTCGTCGATCACCATGGCGGCGTGCACGACGCCCTTGAGCGGGGGCAGTTCGCGCGCGGCTTCTTCCAGCAGGGCGGCGAGCGCCGCCTTGTCCGTAACATCGCAGGCGCGGGCCATGACCTTTACGCCGCGCCGTTCCAGGCGCGCCAATGAGGCCTGGGAGTCTTCGGTGATGCCTCGACGGCCGAGCAAAATCAGATGGCGGGCGCCGCGATCCGCCAGCCACTCGGCGGTGCGCAGGCCGAAGCCGCTCAAGCCTCCGGTGACCAGGAAGGCTGCTTCTGAGGCAATCTCGAGCGGTCGTCCAGGTGCGCGGGCCGGCAGATGCGTGGCCTGCACGCCGTGCGCATAGGTGATGACGATCTTGCCGATGTGCTTGGACTGCTGCATGTGCCGGAATGCATCCACCACATCCGCCGCATCGAAGGCGCGATACGGCAGCGGATGCAGCGCGCCTTGTCGAAACAGCGCCAGCACTTCGCCGAACAGCCTCTGCGTCAGATCCGGCCGCTCTGACATGAGCTGATCGGCGTCGATGCCGAAATAGCTCAAGTTATTGCGGAAGGGCCGCAGGCCGACGCGGGTATTTTCATAGAAGTCGCGCTTGCCGAGTTCCAAGAAGCGCCCGAACGGTTTCAGTACGCGAAAATTGCGGTTGATGGCCTCGCCGGCGAGTGAATTCAGCACCACATCGACGCCCTCGCCGTGGGTGATTGCCAGGATCTGATCGGCGTAATCCAAGTTACGCGAATCGAAAATATGCGCGACCCCGAGCAGGCGCAGGACATCGCGCTTCTCGTCCGAGCCGGCTGTGGCGAAAATCTCCGCTCCGCACCACTTCGCCACTTGAATGGCGGCGAGGCCCACCCCGCCTGCGGCGCCATGGATCAATACTTTTTCGCCTTCCTGTAAACGCGCCAGGTGATGCAACGCATAGTAGGAGGTGAAGAAGGTGCTTGGAATGGTGGCCGCCGCCTCGAAGGACAGGCCCGGCGGGATCGGCGATAGGGCCGCCGCGCGGGTGGTGACCTTATCGCCGAAACTCGACGGCGCGAACCCGACCACGGGATCGCCGATGGCAACACCCGCGGCGTCAGGTCCCATGGCTGCCACCACGCCGGAAAACTCCAAGCCTAAGCTCGAGCCGGAGAAGCCGTTTTCCACCGCTTCGTCGGACAAGAGGCCGAGTGCGTACATGACGTCGCGAAAGTTCAGGCCGGTGGCGTGTACAGTCACTTCGACCTGATCGCCCGTCAGCTCGGCGCGTGTGCGCCTTTCCCACTGCAGATTGCGCAGCTGCCCGGGCATCACGAACCCTAAGCGAACCGCGTGATCATCGCGCGTCGCTGGCGGCGTCGCCTCATGGCCAGGCGCGGCGCAGGCGCGCAGGCGCAGCGCGTAGCGTTCGCCCGCGGCCGTCAATATCACTTCGGATTCCGCATCGGGGCATTGCAGCTCCCGCGCCAAGGAGGCCGCCGCGATGTCGACCGATGCGGCGGCGGTCTCCAGATCGATTAGGCGGATCGCGCCGCTGGACGTCTCGTTCATCAGCGTGCGCACCAGTCCAGCGAGCGGCGCGTCGGCCAGGCTAAAGCGCCGCGCGTCTTCATCCATGGGCCGCGGCGGCAGCCAGTGCGTGGCCGCATGTGCGGTGACGAAGTGGCAGGTGGTGCGCGTCTGCGTGGCATCGCAGGCCTGCATGAGGGCCACGGCGTCCGCGCACCGCGCGACCTGGGCGTCGAGCAGCGAGCCGGCATCTGCTCCTGCGCGCAGAAGGCCGAGGCCGGTCATGGCGACGACGCCATCAATGGGACCAAAATTGGCGATACTGTCCTCGATCAGAGTGACGAGCGCCTGGGTATTCACGGCGCTGCCTAAGCTGATGCAATCGCCGGCGAGACGCAGACGTTGCGTCAGATGCGCTGCCAGATGCGAAGAGTAGTCGTGGGCGTCTGCCAGCAGCAACCAATGTCGCGGCGCGCTCACAGGCGGTGCAAGCGCGTCGACCGTAGCACTGCGAGCGGCCAGTATTAGAAAGCTGCCGGCCGGCACCGGGCCGGCATGCTGGTGTACCCGCAGCGAGGCGAAGCCAATCTCGCGCAGGTGTGCCTGCCAGAATTCCACCGGCTGCTGACGCGACAGGGGCGCGCCCAAGGGCGAGCCCAAGGGCGAGCCGCTCCACCAAGTTGCATCGCTGCCGAAGACGAAATCCAGCCAGCGCGAAGGATGCTGACCGATGATCATCAACACGCCCCCGGGCGCCAGCTGGTCTCGCGCATGGTCGAGCGCGCGCAAGGCATCGCGCAACAGCGGGAAATCCAAACTGACGATGGCCAGATGGCTGGTCTTGAGAGTGGGCTCGGCGGACAATTCGCTCAACTTGAGAGCAGGATATTTTTCCTGCAAGCGGCGTGCTTCTTCCAGGCTGTTTGCATCGCTGCTCACGAAGCCATAGTCGGCGCGGTCGAAATCAAGATGGCGGCAGATTTCCGTGGCCAGCGACGGGGCTCCCGCGCTGATTTCCAGCACGCCGAAGCGCTTACCCTCGGGCAGCTCGCGCAAAGTCTGCTCGATTCGTTGACGCACGGTCGCCTCGATGCGGTACATGAATGCCGCACCGGGGGCCTGGCGCAGCAAGGCGGCCATCGATACCTGCGATGGCAGCACCTGCGCCAGCGTGCGGCGTCCCTCGAGCAGTTCGGAGAGGTGCAGGCCGACGGCCCCCACGGCATGCACGATGCTGAAATGATCCGGGTAATCCCCGATCAGGCTGTTCCAGATATCCTGAGCCGATCCCAATTGTTCGGTGGCGCCGTTGAGCAGGCCGTCGTCCCGCACCAGCGTCTTTAAGTGCGCGTGAAAGGGCAGCGCTGAATCGTCCAGTATCCTCGATGAGTCGCGACAGGTCTCGGCGATGAAGCGATTGCACAATTCAGTGAGCAGCGGATCCACTTCGCCGGCGTACAGCTCATGGGCTTGGCGTATGGTCGGTTCCGCGAAAAAATCCTTCACCGCGGCATCCATGCGCTCGAGCGCGAGCATGCCGGCGGCTGTCTCGGTCGCGCCGGCTTGCGCCAGCGGGCAGGGCACCGCGGCGTATTCGACATAGCGAATCTGATCGGCGGCGCTGCGTGCCAGGCGAATGGCGCGAAACCGCACCTCCTCGAGCACGGCGATCGGCTGCTGGGCCGCATCGTACAATTCGAACTCCGCGCAGAGGGAATGGGGTCCGCGCGACAGCAGCCGCGCGCGCACGTAACGCGGCAAGCCGACGCCGGTCTTGAAACTCAATCGGCCGATGCGGATGGGTACGAAGGTGACGCCGCTGTGATCCGCCGCGCTGTCGCGCAGCAGCTGCACCACCAGCTGAAAGCCGCAATCCAAGAACGCCGGATGCAGCTGATAGCGCTGCAGATCCTGCCCACGCAGGTGCGGCGTCTGCAATTCGGCCAACGCCGTCTTGCCGTCGAGCCAGCCCTGGTGGATGGCACGAAATGCCGGACCATATTCGAGTCCGGCTGCCTGCGTGAGCAAGGCATGGCTGCGAGCGGTGAAGTCGGGCAAGCGTCTCGGCATCTCTCCCAAGCTGCGGCTCAGGCGAAGCGGCGTGGCCTCGCGCAACAGTCGGCTGACCCCATGCAGGGTCCACGCCTCCTTGCCCAATTGCTCACGCGATTTGATGGAGAACTGCCCATCGCGCGGATCGAGCGCACAACGCACCACGCGGCTGGGATCTTCGGCGAGCAGCAGCGGAGCGCGGATCTCCAAATCTTCCATTTCGATCATGGCGCCTGGCTGCCATTGATGGGCCGCGGCCAGCGCGAGCTCGGCGAAGCCCGCGGCGGGAAACACCACCGCGCCGCCGACGGCGTGATCGGCAAGGTCGGGAAAAGCCAGGGTATCCAGCGTGTTTTCCCAGGTCAGTTCGGTCTGTGCCAGCGCGAATCCCAACAGAGGGTGTTGGCTGCGCCGATCGAGCAGTCCCATCGAATCGGCGGTGACGGTGTGCCAGTGATCCTCCTTCTGCCAGGGATAATTCGGCAATCGCGTAAACCGGCCGCGCCATGGCAGCAGGCTGGCCCAATCCATGGCCGCACCGGCGATGAGCGCCTGATTGGCGCCCGAAAAAATCCGCTGGGCTGAATCATCGCCGCGGGCGCCCGTGGTCATGACCCGCCCTTTGACCCCGGCATCCGAGAGGCCATCCTGCAAGTAGCGAGACAGCACCGAGTGCGGGCCGATCTCCAGAAAAATATTGATGCCCTGATTCACCATGCTGCGAACCGCGGGTCCGAACAGTACGGGCTCGCGAATGTTGCGCCACCAATACTCCGCGTTCAGCGTCTTGCCTCCGAGTCGATCGCCGGTCACGGCGGAGTAAAATGGAATCGCGCCCTCGTCGGGTTCCAAGTGGGCCAGGGCGCGGCGCAGCTCCGAAAACAGGCTGTCCATCGCAGCGCTATGAAAGGCGTAGTCCAATCCCAAGCGCTTGAACACCATGCGGCGCTTGGCCAACGCCTTCTCGAGCCGCTCCAGATCGAGGTGAGGTCCAGCCAAAGTGACGCTGCGCCAGCTGTTGATGCCTGCCAGGCTGACACGCTCGGTCAACTTCAATTCCTCGAGCAGTTCGCGCGCCGCGGTTTCGCCGATATTCGCGGCCGTCATGCCACCGTGGCCCTTGGTGCTCGCCTGAAGCGCACTGCGATGATGGATCACGCTGACCGCGGCGGCCAGGGATAGCGCGCCCGACGCCCATGCGGCCGCGACTTCGCCCACGCTGTGACCGGCCACCGCGATCGGCACCAGTCCGCGACGCCGCAGCATGACGGTGATACCCACTTGCACGGCAAACAGCGCCGGCTGGGCCACCTCGGTGTACTCGTAGCGGTCCTCGCCGTCCTTGTGCATCAGCTCGGTTTCGAGCGAATAATCCGCGTAGCGCGAGAACAGTCGATCCACTTCGCGAATCGCCGACCGGAAGGTGGGATCCGCCAACAGCGCGCCGCCCATGCCGGCCCACTGCGCGCCGTTGCCTGAATAAATGAACGCCGCCCCCAGCGGTGCGCGCAGCGACGTGCCGCTTTCGACGCCGCCCTGGTCGGTCCCTTCCGCGAATTGCAGCAGCCTGGACGCGATCGAGTTCGGGGTCGTGCCAAACAGCACGGCGCAATGCGCGTGGCGCTCGCGGCCGAAAACCGACTGGTAGGCCACGTCGTAGAGGGCGCTCTGCGGTTGCTGGCCGATGAATTGCGCCATCTCGCGCGCCGCCGTCGATAAGGCGGTGGCATCGCGGGCGGAGACCACGATGGGCAGTGGGCTGGCCTTGGGTAGTGCCGGCGTCGCGGGCGCCTCATGGCCGTAGCTCTCCAGGATGACGTGTGCATTGGCACCGCCGAAGCCGAATGAATTCACCCCCACGATCAGCCGACCGCTGGCCTTCAGCGGCCGATTGGCGGTGGCCACTTCGAGATTCAATTCATCAAAAGGAATGTTGGGGTTCGGCGTTTCCATGCCGATATGCGCCGGCACCACCCGCTCTCGCAAGGCATACAACGCCTTGATCAAACCCGCGACGCCGGAGGCGGCCTCCAGATGTCCCACATTGCCCTTGACGGAGCCGATGAGCAGCGGCTGATTGCGCGGGCGGTGCTGCCCCAGCGCATCGCCCAAGGCGCGGGTCTCGATGGGATCGCCCACGGCGGTACCCGTGCCGTGCGCTTCCAGATAATCGATGTCCGAGGCCTCGATGCCGGCCTCCGCATAGGCGGTGCGCAACAACGATGCCTGCGCCGTGGGACTCGGTACCGTCAAACCGGATTTGCGCCCGTCGGTATTCACCGCGGAATGGGCCACCACGGCGAGGATGGGATTGCCGTCGGCCACGGCCTGTTCGAAGTCCTTGAGGAAAAACACGCCGCCGCCCTCGGATCGCACGTAGCCGTCGGCCGATGCGTCGAATACCCGGCAGCGCCCCCGCCGGGACAGCATGGTGGCTTTCGAGAAGGACACGAAACCCAAAGGATGCATGTGCAGGCTGACCGCGCCGGCGAGCGCTGGCGTGACTTCACCGGACACGATGGCGCGGCAGGCTTGGTGGAACGCCACCAGCGAGGATGAGCAGGCGGTGGCGATGACCATGCTGGGCCCGCGCAGATCGAATACATAGGACAATCGGTTGGCGGCGATGCTCGAGGAATTGCCGGTGGCGAAGGAGGCGTCCACGGCGGCCATGTCCTCGGCCAGACGCCAGGAATAGTCCACCGTGGCGATGCCCAGGTATACGCCGGTCTTACTGCCGCGCACGGTCGACGGTTGAATGCCGGCGTTTTCGAAGGTTTCCCAGCTCATTTCCAGCAGCAACCGCTGCTGCGGATCCATCAGCGCGGCCTCGCGCGGCGAGATGGCGAAGAAGCCGGCGTCGAAACCTTTGATGTTGCCCAAAGATCCGGCGGCGAAGGTGTAAGCGGACCCTGGATGGTTCTTGCTGGGATGTAGGTAGGCGGCGGCAGACCAGCGGCTCGGATCGACTTCGGTCACCAGATCTCGACCGGCGAGCAGGTCAGCCCAAAATTTGGCGGGCGTGGTGCCCGGCATGCGGAAAGACGTCGCGACTACCGCGACTTTGCGCATATTTCCCTATCGATCTGACGCATCCTTATCCCGTCCCGTCTAAATCACTGCGTGGTTGGCAGGTTATCCTACCGCGATCCATGCATTGTGATGCAGCGCACAGTGTAGCGCGTCTGCGCTGCGAGAACTGCTTACGCGCCGCTCGCGGATCGCATCGTGGTCTTGGCTTGTTGCGTCCACCAGCGCTCCACTTGAGCGCTCAAGCCCGCAAGATCCAATCCCGCGCGGCTCAAACAGGTCTCGCGCGTGCCATGTTCGATGAACTCATCCGGAATGCCGATATGCAGCAGCGGCAGCTGCACGCCGGAAGCGGCCAGCAGTTCGCCCACACCCGCGCCGGCGCCGCCCATGATGGCGTTCTCTTCGATGGTGATGAGAGCTCGATGACGCTCGGCCACGCCCAACACCATTTTTTCGTCCAAGGGTTTGACGAAGCGCATGTTCACCAAGGTGGCGTCCATGCGCTCGGCAATTTTCTGTGCCGAGTCCACCAAGGCACCGAAGGCGAGAATCGCCAGACCGCTTCTGCCTTCGCGGCGCAACTGTGCCTGACCCACCGGCAACGCCGTCATCTGCGCGACGATGGCGGCTCCGGGGCCCGTGCCGCGCGGATAGCGGATCACCGAGGGTGAGCTCAAGGTGGTGCCGGTGTAGAGCATCTGGCGGCATTCGTTTTCATCGGCCGGCGCCATGATGACCATGTTGGGAATGCAGCGCAGGAAAGACAGGTCATAGCTGCCCTGATGCGTGGCGCCGTCGCTGCCGACCAAGCCGGCGCGGTCCACGGCGAACACCACTGGCAGATTCTGCAGGGCCACGTCATGGATGAGTTGGTCGTAGGCGCGCTGCAGGAACGTGGAATAGATGGCAACGACGGGTTTCAAGCCCTCGCAGGCCAAACCGGCGGCAAAGGTGACGGCGTGCTGTTCAGCGATGGCGACGTCGAAGTAGCGCTGCGGAAAGCGCTTCGAATATTCCACCAAGCCCGAACCTTCGCGCATGGCCGGCGTGATGACTGAAAACGTCGGATCGCTTTCAGCCATGTCGCAGGCCCACTTGCCGAAAATCTGCGAGTAGGAAGGGCCGGTGGCGACTTCCTTGAAAATCATGCCGCTGGCGGGATCGAACGGGCCCGGACCGTGCCATTTGATGGGATCCGCCTCCGCCGGCGCGTAACCCTTGCCCTTGCGCGTGACCACATGCAGGAACTGGGGCCCGTGCAGTTGCTTGACGTTTTGCAAGGTGGTGTCCAGCGCCTTGACGTCATGGCCATCGATGGGGCCTATGTAGTTGAACCCCATTTCCTCGAACAAGGTGCCGGGCAGGACCATGCCCTTCAAGTGCTCCT
>Ga0116227_10015558_pt1 | contig 11236 bp, 7 predicted proteins | sample S1TSphgellanicum_FD_89693 | JGI IMG/M metagenome (GOLD analysis project Ga0116227, IMG submission 89693) | Host-associated microbial communities from peat moss isolated from Minnesota, USA - S1T2_Fb - Sphagnum magellanicum MG | ecosystem: Host-associated > Plants > Peat moss > Unclassified... | reverse complement strand
CTTTACCCGCGAATGTTTACCAAATTACACTGGTTGATCTATAAATTTTTTAAAAATTCTTTAAAATTCTTGCTTCTTTGGGCTTCCATAACATTCTCGCACCAAGAATGTCATAACTATGACCTAGAATAACCAATAGTGGATTAATTTATAATAGTTTATAATAACTTTTAATATCGGCCTTAAGATGAAATAAAATGCCCAAAACTAACTTAAGGTGGAATAGCCTTGAATAAATAAATAAAATTTAGGATGGAATAAATTAAAACAACCTATAATAGCCTAGAGTACGATAGCTTAGAATAGTTGAAAATAATCTAGGGTAGAATAACTTATAATAGCTTAAAATACAATTGTTTAAAATAATTAAGGGTATCCATTGAGAATATCTTTAAATGAAATAATTTATAATAGTTTAAAAGAACCTACATTAACTTAGTAATAGTGAAGGGTTAACATAAAAACTTTACTTATGGTAACCTACACATAGGTTAAGAAAATAATGTGAAAAATAATATGTGGTGACAAATCATTTCATTAATTTAAATAGTGATCTAATGGTTAAAGACTTGTTCTTTAAGCACAAAGGTGAGAGGAAGTGAGGAGATCAAACCTTCACACTTGCACAAATTGGTGGGTTAGGTTGAACTAAGTTCTTAGGTGCCTATTCTAGCCTAGGTTCCTAGCAATTTGTTTAGCTTAGTTATGAACTAAGTGCTTAGATCAATGAATTAACCATTAATCAATTTAATCAATTGTTAACAAATTTGATTAGCTATTATTAAATTCCCTTGTTTATAACAATTAGTTTTCATTCACTAAGGGGTTGGCAATTGTAAAATTGTGGACCCAATATAAATAAGACTTTGATAAAGGCTATTGGGTAAAATCTTCAAAAATCACAAATGAGAGGGCAATATTCAAGACCTACTAGTAAAAATGGAAATGAAAGCAAACTAAAATTTCTAACTGTCCATGGAGAGGGCCCATGAAGGTAACCACTTTGTAGCCCAAATTTTTGTACCTTTGAAAGTTATTGGTCCAACATACCAATTTTTTAAAACCTTGTTTGCACTACTTTTATTGAATTGTTATTTCCCACTAAACTACCCTTATAAGGTCAAAACACTATTGGTATACTCCTTTTGGAACTCTAAGAACTCACTCTTAGGACATTCAAATTCACCTTTTTTCATTTTTCCTATGACCTGTCTTAAATTTCCTTTTTTTTCTTATGTCAAATGAAATAATTTTGTTCCAAATTTTCTTTAAAATATCTATTTTTTTAACTTATGAAAGTAAGAATAGTAAAATTTATCCAATTTGGGCCATGTTTTATCAATGGACCAAAATTCCCATAATTTCATTTTTTGAAACTTGTACATTACAATAGAGCACTTGGTTTTTGTCACATTCATACATTTTATGTACATTAGTACCTAAGGTGTTTGTGATAAGAATCTTGGGCCAAAAAAATTTGTTTAAACATTCCTTATGAATCCTTAAATGTTTTTTTTTCAAGAGGCAAAATCTTGGATTTTGTTTTTGGACTTGGTAGGAATCCTGAAACTTGTTCAAATTTGACATGCTATGCATAAAACAATACTTTAATAATGTATCTATCCATTAAAAAACTCAAACTTTCAATATGAATGTGCTATTAAATTAAAACAACATGTTTTAAGTGAGGGGGTCCATTGGATATAAAAGGAAATGGTCTTTTTTGGTACCCAAACCATGCTTTGAACTTGTAATGCTCTTACCATCTTACAACAACTACCTTCCAACAAGCTATAACATTCAAGAAAGCAAATTCTAATTGTAACACCAAATAACATAAACAAATAGATGAAAACTACGATATTTTATAGAAAATGATGATAAATTATTATCATTTTAGAGGGGAAATAAGGCTAAAAAGAAAGAAAAGAAAAATTAAAATTAAAACATAAGAGGTCCCACAACCTTCACAAATTTTCTTGCATTGCTTTTTCTTTTTCATATAAGATTTTTTTCGTTCTTCTTTTTAAGAACTCTCCTTACAAGAATGTAGGAATCCATTTTTTGATAAACTTTTTCCACAAACCACATAAGGTGTAGAGTTCACCCAAAAAGTAAGCCCCTTATTCTAATCTTTACACAAACCCTTCTTAGTTGATCGATAAACAAATACCAATCACCATGGGCTAACCTAATGCCTTCATCTTCAAGATAAACCAGAAAAATCTATCACTAGTTAAGCCCGCATGACTAGTTAGTCTAAGCATATTTTATACGTTTAAAAATCACTTTTACCATGGTAAATTTGTTCAAGTTCAATCAAAATCTAATGAAATACGTAGCGAACTAATACACATATTGATGTAATGAAGGGAATTGAACCTTTAAACTACCCATTGTCGCACAAGTTGTTTGCAAAAAATATACAAACATACACATTGTACACAATTACAAAACTTGTTAGAACCTTAATACTTACTTATTATCCTTAACAAATAAACAAAATTCTAAGGATACATTAATCTTATTAAGTTCATGGAAGTTACAGGCCAAAGGGAAAAAATTTAGACTTCAACTTACTTAAACCAAAATTATGTGTCTAAGGCATATTGAGTTTGCATATCCTTCCAAGTTGCAATTGCTTTGGGTATGGAAAATTTTATATAGATTATAAGATTGTTGAACAAACATCCTAACCACAAGGTCCGGATGCGTTGTTAGTTAATCCAAGAACTTAGATTTGATGAAATTAAAATTGTTGAAACATCTTTCATAAATAACAAACTTTAAAATGTGCATGACAACATTATGGAACACAAAGTTCATTATGAGTCAAATTTAACTTTGATTTAAGTGTTAGATGAAGAGCATTGAATAAAATCAATGTACATAAAATATATAACTCATAGTCTTTTCACAATCACAAGATTACATGTTATTGGTTCATGACATGTTACCAAGCAAAAGAAAATTTGAAAAATAATGTAATTTTCAACTACAAAATGAAAAGATTATTATGCATTTATTGCTCAAAAAATGATTTTTAAAAAAAATGAATTTTCAACAAAAATATATTTAAACTTCAAAATGGTCCTAGATTTCATTTATATATATCAATATCATTCATCTAAAAAAACATTAGCCAAAAATTCACCAACAACTTTAGTTCTGAAATATATATGCAAAATTTCAAACTTTGTGACATATAATATTTTGTCACAAATATAATCTTTACTTGCTAGTCACATAAACAATTGTGTGCATCACTGACCTATTTTGAAAAAACCTAATCAATGTTAAAATTACATCACATACAAAAAAAATGCATAATTTCAAATCTTTATCCATATAATCTTTTAGAAAGCTACTTATGAGCATAGGGTTGAAGTTCACAAAGTAATAAAAGGTAGATGCAGAAAAGAAAAAAACCTTGATAATAGTGGGTCCTAATTAGGTTCAAGTTTTTCAATGTTTGTTAGATTTTTTTAAGGAATTAGCCTTGGATTAGTTTAAGTCTAAGGTTAATCAAATATATTCAAACCAAGCAAACTTAATCCAAGATGTGAAGTTGATACATTGAAAAAAAATTAATTGCAAAAAGGCTATATGGGTGATTACAATTTTGAAGGGAGGAGGGGGTGGGGTAGTGTTTTCACCCATAAAAACATTGCTGAAGGTGACCATTGGTGAATTGCAAGCGGTCAAACAAATGAACAAAGAAGAGGAGATAGTGAGTCACAAGTGCATGAAGGGTTTAAGGTTGGTGATTTGGATAATGAAATTTGTCCGATAGGTGATTTGATGGATGGCTTTTTTTGGCACCTCCTAATATCATCAAATTGAAGGTTTTAACAAAAGGGAAACATTGATAGATGGCTATTTAATGCTGTTCATGATGGGAGATATGATTTTTGGCAAAATAACCAATTCTTTCCAAAAAAAAACTCCTTTATTGATGTGAACAATCCTCAACCAATGGCAAATTTTGGCAATAATCTGCCCAAAAATGAAATTTTTTAGTCTCATTGAAATGTAAACAGCTTAAATAGGTATCTTGGGTTTAACATTGACTTATAGGAAAGGTGGACAATGAAGAAAAGCTTGGGGACCATAGGCTTCAAACTTTTGTTCTATGCTCACTCTTTTTGCAAGGTCAATTGGGTGTTTCAATCCAAAATGTAGAACCAAACACTCACTTTGTACCAATTGGCAAAGTTGAATATGATGGCAATGACTCAGTTGAAACTTGATATTTACACTAATGTTGGACATTTTTTTGATTTTTTCATAACCTTCAATTTTGGTTTTTAAAAAAAAATTGAAACCATTTTTTGAAATGTTTTTGAAAAAAAAACTTGTTTGATTAAATTTTTTTTTTAAAGACCTTTCAGTTCCTAATTGTGTCGGTCATTTCTTGACATAAAAAAGGTTATATGTGACAATCTTTAGTTGTTATATGTTGAAATCTAACTAAATAGTTTAGGTTTGGGGAGAGGAGTATAGGGTACAGTCCATTGGTAATCCATCATGGGTTGACAAAACTATGTATGTTTTCATAAATGACAAAATTAAATATAATTGTTGGGGTGTAAAAGCTTTGAATTTGACATTTATGAATTGTAGCTTTGAATTGTTGAAGGTGGGATTTTTTGAAAAGACCATGAATTCTACACCTATTTAAATGCATAACATCCTTTCCATTTTTGAAGGCTTAGGAATAAGTAGAAGAAATTTTGATCCTATGCATGATTTCAGAGTTATTGCAGACTAGGGTCAGTTTCCACATTGACAAGACGAATAATTTTTTTTTCAAAAAACGAATAATTTTTATTTTTCAAAAAATGAATTCGTTTTCAAAATTTAAAATTATATATATTTTCAATAATCTACTATAATATTGTGAAAAAAAGAGTAGTGAAATTATTCAGATGTAGCCTATGATAATTATAATGATTTTCAACATGTCGACTTCATATGTTCACAAAATTTCATTTCACTATTTTGAGGATTATTTAATGACGGAACTGACCTTAGGGTAAGGTAGTATGTTAATGTTCACCTCATGCTTTATGGTGCTAATTAGCCTCATTCATTGGCTTATAAGAAAATCTATTTCAAAGCTTTATTTAATAAATGTTGTAATGGTGATTGACAAATGTTCATAAATGTAACCCCTATCCCTTTGCACAAAGTGTGAAAGAACTAGATGTAGATTTTTTTTTCAAACCACGGAAGGTGAAATGTTGAAAGAACTTGGGCCAGCAAAGAATTGGCCATGGACATTGCCAGTCTTTCTTTTTTTGCAAGGGAACAGACTCTCGAAGGATAGTTCAACACATTTGTCCTTAAAAAAAAACATTACCTTCCAAAACATGACCATATTCCTTGAAGAACACAACCATTCCCCAAGGAACACATTTGTTCATTAAAAAAACATTTCCTCAAAGACAAACCATTTTTAAAAAAAACACAACCATTTCTTAAGAATGATTGTCTTTTTTCTGAGTGAAACCCATCCAAAACAAAGATGAAGATGATAAAAACATTTAAACATTGATAAAACTTAGTATCACAACTATAATTGACATGGTCATCAACACTAAGGAACAAGAGAATATTTTTTGAAAATTAGTTTTGTATGGGGGCATTATTGATGGACATGTGTACTTTTGTGTCACAAACTAAGCTACATTTAATTGGTTGCTACTACTATGTAGTCTTTGCTTAATCTATGTGGTGTAATGTAGTTTGGGTGAGCAAATCAAACCCTATATCAACTTCAAAATGTCCAACAATCCATGTTAAAGTGGTTTAGGTATGGATGACCTCTTTGTATTACCTATAGTGCTTGCAACTATAGATAGAGTCTATGTCCATAAGGCTTGTCAATTCTAGTATAATAGTCCGCCCCATTATATAAAGTGTGTAGTAATGCCCTAGCAACAAAGCATTACTTAGAGTAAAAAACTGAGGCAAGCCAGCCTAGCAAGGCCTCTTGCTGGTAAGACAAGAAATTAGATGGAATTGTCGTATGTGGGGGATGTTTCACAAAATGGAATTCCTGCCAATGAGCTTATTACGGGTATGTTTTTAGTTCCCTTTGTTCCATAAGCTTAGGTTCATAAACCTTTCTTTCAGTTTTGGGTGGATGTTGTTCATTCACTCAATCATCTTTGACAAGGAAAGTAAAAGAATGAGAAAATTGAAGCCTTACTCTATTGATGTAAGTTAAACCAAAGTTGCGCAACTTTGTTGAAATAGAATAACACCAAGGAACAATGGAAGAGAAGAAACATTTCTTGTGTGATTTGCTTCATGGACAAGAGAGGTTTTTGGAGTTGCTTCACACATATGCATGTTTTGGGGTGGCTTTTAGACATGTATTTTTGCAGTTTTTATAAAAAAGAAGGCTTGGTCTTTAGGTTGGAATTTGGAAACCCTCTCCCATCTTGGTTTGCAGCTGGACTTTCAGAGTCCTATGTCTTTGGATTGCTTGATGTGGGTAGTTTGCAACTTGTGTTGGATTAGGGGTGTGAACAACCCCTTTTCAAGTCTCATGGCTTCTTGTACTTGAGTTTACTTGCTGACTACAATCTGCAGCTTGTCCTCACCCCTAATTGCTTAACAAGTTCTTCCAAGGCCATTAGATTCCAACTCACCCTTTCTTCAAGCTGCAAAACAAACACACCAAAACACAAAACTGGCCAAGGTTCATGCAATCAGCATATTTGACAAGATGAAGAAGAGTGACGAGCCAGGATCATGAACCAAAATATGCTTCAACAGGTTGCCCATGAGGGCCCCCTTTTGTCTCTTTGAAATGGTTGTTTGTGAATCTAGAGGTTGGTTGAGTCTGCTTGCAGCTAAAAAGTAGAAATTGGAACTTTACTCTACCTTTGCCAACTACCATCCATCCCCCATTTGGCAAATCTTTTTGATAAATTAGAGTTATCCATAAAGGCAAATCTTTTTTTTGATACATTAGAGTTATCTGTAAAGAAAGGAAAACACAGCATGAGGAACCATGAGTTTGGTCATACACTGGGTGAGATTCAAAGACAACAAGCAGAAAAGTACACTAGCATTCACAGTGGGGGGGGGGGGGGGAGCGGGGGTGATGAAAGTCTGAAAACCCTCAGTTTTGGTGGGAAAGTGAGTTTCATCCTGTCTTTCCTTTTCCCTGAGCGCCTCTCCTACATAGGGTTTCTTTTTCTGATTTTGTGATGTAGCCGAGGTGGCTATCGTCTCGAATGTGATTTAGCCAAATTTGGCCACCTGTTCTAATATGGATGTACGAAAAAATAAAAATCATTGACTACCTACTAGAATTAATAATAAAAATCTGGCGATTGGTAGAATTTTTTTTCGAAGTCTTGCGAATTTGGGCCATTTTTTTCATGAAAAATCCTTTCTATAGGTCGAAATCATATTTTTCAGGTAGGGATTTGGCGAAAAGTCGCCAATAAAAGAAATCCTGCAGTGCTACATATATTTTCACTGCTCCTACCTGTACAACTACTATGATTACTCTCGGACCTTGTGCATTAAATGCTGAGTTTCAGCATTTCATACTGAGATTTAAGAAAATTTCCTTGCTTTGTGGAAACCACTACTTTTGGGGGTGAAAGGAGGCTCAAAGACAGGGTAGGGTGACTTTATAGATAACTCTATTTTGCAGGCTTGGGTTAAAAGCAAGAGAGGCCTATTCAAGTTCCACTCTGGTTGAATTGGGAGGCCCAATTCAGCACTCTGAAGTAAGGCCCTAGGCATTCATCTAGAGTGCTATTCCCTTCCCTTGGCTTCTAGGGTCAGAAAATATGCATTCCCTGGGGTTTTAACCAGTGTCAGGTGAGTACCTGGTTCGGCAGGTAGAACCATCAGTTCTGGTTCTGTTTTGTAAAACTCAAATTCAGAACTGGGTCTGACTTTTGGAATGGAGTTTGAAACTGGATATTGGTTCTCAAATTTCCCACCGAAACAATTTGGAACCGGGATTGTGAGTTTTTAGGAACTGGGGATATCCAGAGGTTAACCTGCAGATAATTGTTGGTTTTGGTCCATGTAATAAAAAAACAGGACCAAAACTGGGTTTGAGTTTTACAACCAAAAGCAAAACTGGAATCAAGATTTATGTTTATTTTTTGAAGAAATGAACCCAAGACCAAAACCTTCTACTTTAAGAACTGGACCTGGAACTGCTCTAATTTATATATTAGAATCAGAACCAGACTCTGCATTGGTGTAAGAACTTGGGCATAAAATTTTAGCTCGAACTCGACCCAATGTGTGGGTGATATTTGGGGTACTATATGTGTATATGATGGATGGGCATGTTCCATAGAAGTGCATGTATCAAGATGAGAAGTTCTAAGAATGGAATATCTAGACCCATTAGTGGAAGTTTTTGATGTAATGTAAAGCATGGGGGGTGAGCTCTACTGGAATAAAGGGCCTACATGGTGGAGTCAAGCATAGGCGAAGATCTGATAAACTCATCCTAAGGGCTTTACATGACATCTTTTTTATTTTTTTCCCTCGAAAAAAACATGGGTGTTCGTAAAAATGAAATGCATGTAGAGGTGGGCATTTCGTTTTTCCAAACAACATGTTTTTTCACACTGTATAAGAGTAATTGCAAATACATTTCAAACAAATGAGCAAGTCTTTATGTTTGAAGTTTGAATTGGATGTAAAGGTTAGAGTCATTGTGTGATGAGTTGCTTGTTATCACATGATATGAGTTTTTAGACGGTTTCTATTCTTTTCAACATCGTGCAAATTTGGAACAATAGCATTTTTGCAATATACCCAGTTTGATGGTCAAGATGCTAAACACTCCCCCCCTCCCAAAATGAGTTTTGTCCAAGACACTCTTCAAGTGACAATTCATTGCTTGCATGGTTCTTTGTAAGCTTTGATTGATATTCTACCCAAAAAAAGAGAAAAGAACATTGTTGTAATAAATGCTAGAAAATAAACTAATGGTGGGTATTGTCAGTGGGTCTGCCTGAAATATTGGATTTAAATCCTTATGGGTGATAGTAGAATGTTAATAATTTAAAATAATAATTTAGCATACAAGTCTTGAGGATGGGGAAAACAAATTCCATAGAATAACAACAATGCAAAACCATGTAATACTTTAAAAAATAGGCCCAAAATCGACCACCAATTTCAATTTCAAAAAACTTTTATCCCATCCATATAGGTACAATTGGCTTGTGATCACTGGCATTCATACATCATGAAAGTCATGGTCTAGCTCTTTGCAGCTTTTGGTCTACCATTTCCTAGCCACACTCACAAGGTTATGATTACAACTCCTATTGAATTGAATTTGGCTGGCTTAACCTATTCGTTGTTATTCGGTAAGATTTTTGTTTGTCGGCTATTGGGTGATGGCTGTGTGATTCTTTTTTGTGGCAATTTCTTTGAGATTTTGTGAAAAAAAACTGAGGAAAACTTTGCCCAACCTGTTTTTTTAGTGTCAAATGTGCTTTTTCAGCAAAACCTCATCACTTTTGCAGAATCAATTCTTTTTAAAATCACTCATTCACCCGTGCCTAAAGGTTGAAGGCAAGGATTCAAAAAATATTAAGCTGTTTAATATTTTTCTAATGACTCTCCATTCACTTGGGTCTACAACACTTCAATACTTGAAGTAGGTAGCATCATAGGGCCAGAAACTTCAATCACACCTACAAAAAGGACATAGGGTAGGACGGCCATGACTGAGCACTTAAGTGGCCTGAAGTGCTCAGGGCAGACCATATCCAAGGGGAGGGTTTCATTGTTTCTGGTGTTCAAACAAAACTTGAACCTCTCCTACTGGTGTATCTGGCACACTAAAAACCATCAAAAACGGATTAGAATTGAGAAATTTATGGCCCCCCAAATTAGAGGGGTCAAGACCTCAAAAAAAACAAACCACTGACCGTTACAAAGCCGATTCCTAAACACCGAAAAAACTCTTTGTATGTTGCTTTGTTGTTATTAGAGTTCAAAGATGATTTGTAGAATTGAAGGTGGCACTCCAATAGCACTTTAAATTGTTTAAAATGAACAAGAAATGAGAAAGTTAAAAGTTTTGAAAGTAAGAGTGGTCCAAAGAGAAGAAGAACAAAAAGAAACGTGTTTCGCGAGTTGGAAAGCTTTTTTTTCTTTCTTCTTGCTATTTTTTCATTACTCCTTTTCCTTTCCATTTCAAAGACAATTTCTTGGATTTTGTAATAGCCCAAGATGTCAAAGGATTAGAATATTGAAACGGCTTTCCCTTGCACGTGGAATTGATGAATTTTATAAAGCTTAGAACCATTGACCCAGGGAATCACCCAGTCTAGAAAATTTGACCCAACCTCAAAACCAAGATGCTTTATATTATTCTACACATATGAAATAAGCCTCTAAATTAGTCGGTCATCCATTTTATGAAAAGCACCAAACCTGGACCTAACACAGTTCCTCTTAAAACCAAGAATGGGGCTACATTGGTATAAAAAAAAACGCCAAATTATGTCTGAACATTATTTATGATTATACCATACTTAGAAGAGAATAACATTAGGGTCTCTGAGTCCCATTTTAACAATTCCTTGATTAGTTAAATTATTTTTTAATTTTGCTGAATTTTGGAAAAACATTCAGCACTTTATGTCAAAATTTTCAATACTCCAATCAAAATTGTTGCAATAGTTCTTGAAGGCAGCCAAATTTGAACCTCAACTTTGTCAAACTAAATAGTACTAAATATGAACTATCTAACCGCAATTACAATAGAAAAAGCTCTTCAAACAGATGTGATTACATTATTTATACTCCTTATTTTTTGAAATTTTCAAAAAAAAAATCAGGCACCAAATTTTTGAAATAATAATTATAATAAATATTCAGCACTTGTGTGCCGAAGCTGGAAAGGGTAAAATGGAAAGAAAAACCACAAGGGGAAGTGGGAGACCATCAACCATCCCACTGGAGAAGTAACCTACAAATTTATACAAATACAACCCCAAAAGCATATGAAACATCAACTGGTTAAGAAGTATGATAGGCGAGCAAAAAATCCAATAACTTTCCAAATTTTGGAAAGAGAACACCAAATGTGAAAAGTCCTGCAATATTTCTCTTCAAATGTCAGATCAAAAGCTCCAGATATTCCTTATTTCAGGGTGGAATGAATTTCACTTTGGTAAAGGAGATTTCTCCTTTTTGTGGGGGCCCTTGTCAAAAAATTAAAATG
>Ga0116227_10015557_pt1 | contig 11236 bp, 7 predicted proteins | sample S1TSphgellanicum_FD_89693 | JGI IMG/M metagenome (GOLD analysis project Ga0116227, IMG submission 89693) | Host-associated microbial communities from peat moss isolated from Minnesota, USA - S1T2_Fb - Sphagnum magellanicum MG | ecosystem: Host-associated > Plants > Peat moss > Unclassified... | reverse complement strand
TCCCTGAGAAAAACTCCAAAAATGCCATGTAAGAGAACATATCCGTCACCACCACAAATCTACTCAAAACCTTTGAACCAGAAAACAGATCCAAACATAAAAAGAAGAAGAAGAAGTGGGTCTCAAAAAAAACTAGCGCAGCCCAAGACAGAACAAGCAAGTTTCTTGTGCTTCCTCACCAGCCAAAAACAAAGAGAAAAAAAAAAACAGAGAGAAAGTGCTTCTCCCCCCCCCACCGTTTTTTTCCTTTTCCACAACTGCGTCACTGCTCACCAATCTTATCCTCCTCCACCACCACACCAAAGATTCAATCTTGCGAAAACAAGAGAAGACACAACAACAGAACCCTCCTCCTCCAGAGCCCAACCAAAAAAACCAAAACAGAACAGAGAAAAAGAAATGCAGAGCAAAGAAAATTTACGACAACAACAACTTCATGATCATCGGCAACAACAACCGCGACTTTGGATCTTTTGGGGAGAGATTTTGGCAGCGAGAGAGATCAAGTGGGAGAAGAAGATGGTGCAAAGGACGGCCACACAGCAGCTACTCTAGCTTAACTCTAGTCTAATCTAGTCTAGTTTAGCCTAGCCTAGCCTACCCACTAGTACCCACTCAGCCTCAGTATAGCCTAATCATAGCTTCCTATCCATAGATCCGAATTTCTAGGCCACCTTTTGCAAGGTACCTACTATCTCCAGGTTCATAGACTAGGTTTCAATGAGTGGGTAGGCATCTTGGATTCTAGCCCTCACTTTTAAGGACCTTATACTATTCATAGATGAGCCCAATCATACATTTTATTTTTATTTTTTTCTTAGGGCTGTTATTGGTGACTATGTATGAAACCTACCCTAAAATCACATTTTAATGTAAAGGGCCCTCCATTTAACCCTAAATTGATGCTACACTTTTTTTGCAGTAAAACTCTGTAGGTACTACCAGAAAGGTGGACATGAGTAGATGGGGCAAAGGAATGAATCCCTCCCCCATTTAGTTTCTTGAGGCGGTTTGTTTTTTTTTGTGTGTGTGTGTGTGTGTGCTTTTTTTTGGTTTGTGTTCACCAATTTTGGATACTTGTTTTTGTTTTTTTGAAAATTTGATTCTTTTTTTTGGGAGTAATTTTTGCTACCCTTTGACTAGGTGAAAAATTTCTTTTAAATTAAATATATATTTTATTTTGTTCCTCATTGGTCTTGCAACCCTCCCCCCTCCCTCAGCCCTTTTTTCACATCATTCTCCTGATTAATGGACATAGTGGGTTATTGTAGTACCTTTACCATTATGCATATAAATTAAATTATTTTCAGTAAATGTTGTTTTTTCTCAAAATTAGTTGCCCACAATGCCAAAATTTATAGAAATTCTATCGTTGTCTAGTGTACATGGTCATTTTGTTTATTCCAGGTGTATGTGGCCAGGTCTTTGAAAGTGCCAGAATCTCAAGAAATTTTTATTGTTTCTGTTGGAGTGGGGGAAAAAAAAATAGTAAAAAATAATCTGCAAGAAGATGAAGGAATGTTTAAGGGAACAATGTTCATTCTTTTGATATTGAAAAATAACAATCCTGATTGTAAAATGTGGAAAAGTGTTCCCAAAAAAAGAAGTGTTGATTAACAAATATGGCATCACAGGAATAACATAAGGAAATGACATAGGGAACGGTGTGACAAATTATTTAGGAGAACAGATTGAGAACATTATTAGGAACTTTATTCACCCGTCCTATTCACCACTCCTCTCCTATTCACTAAATGCGCTACCTCCCAAGTTCTGTTTTTTAAATATAATATTTATTTTATTAGCAATGGACCATTTTGATTGGCCCATCACCCAAAAAAACTGAAACTTTGGAGGCTCCCCAGAAATAGTAGTTTCTATGTGAGGATGGAGTGCCTCCCCTTGGGCTCACCTATGTAGGTGAGAAGAGAACTTTGGCTAAAGGATATGGGATAAAGTGAGGTCAGATTGGGAACATCATGGGAGAACATATGGGAACATGATGGGAACACAATAATAAAAAAATTCCATCCCCTCTCCCCCCTCCCCCTTATTTGTTCACATAACTCATTGTTAATGAGACTTTACTAGATCCAAATATCTAATTAAAAGAACTTAAAAGTAAATTTAATCTTTCTTTCTTTTTTTGTTGATGGTCTTAGTCCCAATCAGCATAAAATTTGGCAATTTTTTCCAAAAATGAGAAAAAATTAGCCAAAACTGCTCTAGAAAGAAAGAAAATTCCCAATTTTTGGTTGGTCCAAAAAGCAAAAAGTTTCGTCCCCCAAAAGATCACTGGTTATAGTAGATATTTGTGGGACATACATGATATACCCAACTTTGCCCTCAACAAAAAGACTAATAAGAAGTGGCTAGTGGAATCTACCCCTTATGACAAGTTCAAATTAGCAACAAGTCAAAATAGGAAATGATTCATGAAGTTTCTAAAAAAATGAAACTCAAAGACTAGAGTCACAGTTAGTTCACAGCACTCAACAGAAGGGACCAAATGGAACTCTGCATTATCGTGTACTCTGTAGTCTCTCCTCCCTCTATGAGAGCGCAGAGCCAAATACACAAAAGCAACAAAAGATGGAACCCTAAACCAAAACCCTCAAGTCACTGGGGTAGGTGTAAGGTTACCACCAACTGAATGGAACGGAGAAACAACCAGCAGATATTTGTGTGTCTTCCACCCAGAGCACAACCCACTTGAGAGGTTCCCTGAGCTTTGATAGAGGAACATGTCACAAGCTTGAAATGAAATCATCATCACAAGAGGCCCACTGCCTGAGGTGAAAGTGGGCATCAGGAGTTCTGTGGAGGGTCAAGGAGATTAAACTTATGTTGACGTAAGTTTTTCTTTTTTGCAGCATGGATCGATGTACCCATATATTTCTTTGCTCCAGTGTCCAAAAGAATGATTCAAGATTAAGGTGCAAGGTAGGCATGATCAGCAATTCTCTTGAGAGTCAAGGGAGGCTAACCTTATGTTGATGTAAGTTTTTGTAGAATTGACATAACCATTTCTTTGCTGCAGTCTCCGAAAGAATGATTTAGTTTAAGGTGTAAGTCATAGATCAGCAGTTCTATTGAGGGTCAAGGGAGGCTAAACCTATGTTGATGTAGGTTTATACAGAATTGACAAAGCCATTTCTTTGCTCCAGTCTAGTCCAAAAGAATGATTCAGGAATAAGGTGATCAAGTTCCCTATTTGTGTACTTGGGTATACCTAGCTGCCACCCAAATAGGCAGGTCCATGTGGCATGGATTATTGCTGAATTATCTCTCATTAATTACTCGTCAGTATGGCGATTGATCATGTCAGGTGGGCCAGCTTTTGGAGCACCACTACTTTAGTGCTTGATAAGTAGGTCTTGCCAGGCCTAGTTTACGGTGTGTAAAATACTGTAGTCTGTAATCTGCCCTCCTGATCAGCAGCACCTGCACACGCTCCCTCCATCACGGCAGACAAGATGATAGTACAGCACTTATAGATTCCCATAATTAATACTTGTGTAAATGGACTGACTGCTGCGCATTGACAATTGTGTTACACTGATGCACGCTTCCACATTGATTTCCCCCTCTCTACTGGCATTTGGATTTGTAGTATTCGATCATGGGCATTGGAATTTGGGAAGTGGAAGAATTTGGCTACTGGAAATTGGAATTAGCTGCTAGGGTCATGCTGTCTGTTCTGAAGGCTGTGTGTAAAGACTGGAGACAAAGGTTTCGCATGGACCTTTCATCTTGTTCTTGGCCTTTTGCTCTTATTGCTTATTGTGACGCTACAGAACCTTGGCAATTAGGATTTCAAGACGCAGCAACACTTATGATGCAAAAAATAATTGAGTGTGCCTAAATATATCATCATGGTTGCAGAGCTCTACTCCGACTTTGCTACATTTGCTCAAGTTGACTATCGTCAGGATGTGAGCTACAGAGGTGGGACATTTTTAATAATAAAGTTGTCTCGAAAGCATCATGTGAAACTCGCAAAACATTGAGACTGCTCTCACTAGGACACTTTGACAAAGCATAAGGAAAAATCAGGATAATGAACTTAACATGTAAATTTAGTCTAATTTTAGATCGTATGTGTCAAACAGAATATTAGGGCATACACGTGGATAGTAAGCCTGTGAAAGGGCCAAACTTGTGTTCGATGTCAATTGCGAACACAGGACTTGAGTCCCCACATGGCACTTTATACAAGAATAGCCTAAAAAATCAGGCATTCATGCAAGGATCTAAACCTTTAGGAATTAACAAATTCGTGATGGTGGGAGCTAGGGAAATAACTTCCTTTTCAGGGAGAATTTAGAGATCCTGTAATAAGAATACAGAGTTTTAACTATTAAGGGGATCAGCCTAAGACTGTTTCATATCCTCTCTGAAGTCTCAGACTATATACACAGATCTAAACGAAAAAAAAGATTTTTTTTTCCCATGTACACAGATCTGAACAAAAAAAATAGATTTTTTTCTTTTTCCCATGTCCGTATTTTAGTCTAGTCGAAGAGCAAATGAAAGCTTGTAGGTGTAAGGATGGAAGATACAATGGACTGCTACGCTCTCAATGATCCTACCTTCCTAGCTACGATTGTGTACATTGAAGTCGAGGATTTAGGGTTTAAGGCGCCTAGACCTTGCTCTGCACTGGGAATTACAGCTGTGAAAATTGAGCTCACTCATCGAGGTTATGGTGCTACAGCTGCTTCTCTCAGACAGTACACGCCCTTAGTTCTGAAAGGTAGGAGTACCATTCCATCCAGATATAGGTAGCAGTTGTAATTCTTCCTTCCTTCAAGAGGCTGCAGCTGGAGCTTTCTGAGTTCCTGCTTTAGGCACTGGATAGACTAGCTAGTTGCTCGACGGTGTTGCAGCTTGGGTGTCTGAATCTTCTTCACTTCCAACAGCAGCGGTCTTGAAGCCCGGGCTATATATTTTGGTACAAGCTACAACTGGAGCTCCCTTCAAGATTGCAGGATGCTAAAATGTGATACTGGCTCTGCCGTGAGTCTGCCAAGATAGTTGATGGTGAGTGAGGACAAGGACGACTGTCCGTGCGGGATTCAGTTCGAGAATTATACGCGACAGAAGATTGTAATTTGAGCTTCTTATGTCTACGCCATTTGTGTGCACTCCAAGCTTTTTCCCCAGGCGTATTTGGAGGTAGGATCAGCGAGCTTTGGGCTGGGCTGCTCTCGCGCTGTGTGCCATCGCACCCAAGCTCCACAATGAGCGCATCGCGTCAACATTGAGCGATGCATTTTCCCATTCCGCCGCCGACCAGGGCCCCCGCGCGTATCCCTGTGGCAGGAACGATGCGTCTGGAGCTCAAGAACAAAACTCGGCGTTTCATTTGGGACCTGGTTCAGGACTTCATCTTATTTTGGGATGTCAGTTGGACTTGTTCTTCCAGGAGCCTCTCACATGGTCTGGATCTTCTTCATTTGGAGACCTCAATCAAGACCTCGCTCCAGACCTTGATCAAAACATTTAATGTGACACTAATCCTCTTTCCCTCTGTTTTTTTTTAATTTATTTATTCACTTTCCCCTCACTTGTTTTTTTTTTGGAACAAATTTTTTGACCAAAAACATAATTTACAAGAAAATGGGCAGCGTGTGAATTTGGCTAACGACCTTTCTTTTAACAAAACATAATTCAAAATAATTTTTATTTTCTTGGCCAGCATATTATAAGAAAGATCTTGAAAAGTTACACTCACTTGAAAAAAAAATGAAAACTGTTAAAATCTCAAAATTTTAGAGCCATCTAAAATTTGAAAAAACCCCAGATATGGCTATTTAGGGGTTAAATATAGGTAAGGGATGCTTTTACTACCTACTTACTAACAACTCACTTGCAGGTTGTTAGTAGGTAGGTACAAAAAAAGTAACTTAGCTAACCACCATGGTTAGTTAGGGAACTCGGGCTGGAGTGAACTAGTAGCCACCAATGCACCAGTTGAGGATGAGCCCATTGAAGTCGTTTTGCAGATGAACAAAAATCCCATCCTCCTGCCCGCATGTTTTTTTTTTTTTCCACCTCTTTTCTGCCCCAAAATTTTCCTACCTCCTACCTACCACCTACCTCCCCCTTCCTACCTACCACCTACCACCCCCTCCCCCCCTCACTCCATCGCCAGAGCTCTAGAGCTGTCGAACGAAAGCAAGCTTGGAGCTGGAGGTGTGGCTGGAGCTCTGGCTGGAGTTGGAACATGCCTTGAGCTGGAGCTGTTGGAGTCGGGGAGCTGTGGTTAGAGCTGGAGCGAAACCTATGTGGGACCCAGGTAAGCATTTTTTCTTTTTTCTTTTTTATTTGTTTTGTTTGTAGCGCAACGAAGAAAGCGACGACAGTTGTCATCGCCTTCTTTTTCCTCTTGTGGAGCTACATTGTAGCGCAGTGCAGCAAAGAAGGTGACAGCAGCCATGCCGTCGCCTTTTTCTTCCTTTTATGGAACTGCGTTGTAACACAACGCAGTGAAGAAGGCGACAGCAGTTGCCGTCGCCTTTTTCTTCTTCTTGTGGAGTTGCGTTGCAACGCAGTTCAGCGAAGAAGGCGACGGCAGCCACGCCATTGCCTTCTTCTTCCTCTTGTTTTGCTACGCTGCGGTGTAACATAGCAAAGAAAGCGACGGCAGTTGCCAACGTTACCGTCACCTTCTTCTTCCTCTTATGGAGCTACATTGCAGCGCAGTGCAGTGAAGAAGGTAACGGCAGTTGCTGTCACTTTTTCTTCCTCTTGTGGAGCTGCGTTGTAGCGCAGTGCAACAGAAAAGGGACAGCCACGCCGTCGCCTTCTTCTTCGTCTTTTTTTGCTACATTGTGTTGCAGTGCAGCAAAGAAAGCGACAGTAGCTACCGTTCCCTTCTTCTTCCTCTTGTGGAATTGCGCTGCAGCGTAACACAACGAAAAAGGCGACGGCAGCTACCATCGCCTTCTTCTTCCTCTTATGGAATTACGTTGCAGCACAACGCAGCAAAGAAGGCGACAGCCACATCATCGCCTTTTTCTTCCTCTTACGGAGTTGCGTTGTGCTGCAGCGCAACGAAAAAGGTGATGGCAGCTACCGTCACCTTCTTCTTCTTCTTCTTCTTCTTTTTGCAACGCAAGAAGGCGCGAATAAGATGACGGCAGCTATGCTGCCGTCACCTTCTTCTTTTTGTTTTGTTGTTGTGCAACGAAGAAGGTGACGGTAACAAAGCCTTCTCTTTTTTTTTCCTTGTAGCATAGCAAAGAAGGCAGCAGCTTGTATTGAAGAAAAAGAAAACGATAGTTATTGCCACCTTCTTCGATGGCTTTGTTGCAAGGAAATGGCGACATCCGCCTTTCGTTTGTGGTTTTGCTACGAAGAAAGTGACGGCAACAATGTCATCGCCATCCTCTATGGTGACGATTTTTTTATTTTTTTTGGTGCTCGTTATTTAGTTCATTAAGATTAACATTTAATAATAAATGGTGGTTTTTTGTTTAGGGTTGAAGGTTGTAATGGCTAGGGGAAGAAGACTGAAAAAAGCGATGGTGGTGAGCTGGAAATTAATAAGCAAAATGTTGTTGCAATAAATGAGGCAACTATTGTGCCAGATGTTGTTGCAGGAGGTGAGGCAGTTGCTAAGCCACATGTTGTTGCATCAAATGCGACAATTGTTGAGCAAAATATTGCTGCATCATATGTGGCAATTGCTTAGCAAAATGTTGCTGCATCAAATGAAGTAATTGGTGACCTAAGTGTTGTTGCATTAGATCAGGAAATTGGTGAGCAAAATGGTGCTCTATCACAATTGAAACACAAAGATAACAATTTGGTATAGATTGTTTTAGAATTTATGGATATTAGATTAAATACATATTAAAAAGCTTGTATAAGTTTCTTGAAATTTAATTATATCAGCACCTTCCATCATTTATTGGAAGGTGCGAGATTTTTTTTATCAAAATTTTTCTATTGCAATACCTGAAAACAGTTCATGTTTATAGGAGTAGTATGTGATTGTATGATTTTATGTTTTGTAATACCTACATTCTGTTTTTTGAACTCTCATTTTTGGGTTTAGGTCTAAAACTTGAAACTGAACAGGCTTCTTAGCCACTTGCACTTCTTTGTCCACCTAACTTGGCTCGGAAAGACAAAGAATGGACAAAGGTTAGGTCAAAATGGAAGTGCAAAGTTGCCACTTGCACTGTCGCATATTGTGCCAAATAGTTGTTGATTAAACATTTGAAAGAGGTGCATGGCTTGGTGGCAGAAAAGGCCAAACCTGGGAGGCCTTCAACTTTTGCAGGAGGTCCTCGACATCAAGACCATGCCAAAATGAATGCTCGCATCTTGGGAAATTCCATGGCTGTGTAAAGGTGAAATGATCAAAAAGTTGTTAGTCATGCTCGTGCTAAAGCAGAGCGCGAGTGGAATCACCTAGTAGTTGTTGCAAAACAATGTCCACCACTCCCAAAACTAGCTTTGGTCAAATTAGCTTCAAAGCAATTGTTGAAGGTGTTAGGCCTTAATGCCTAAAGCATGGGTAGTGTGTCTCGAAATGCAACATCACAGATGGAAAAGGATGAAGATTTACAAGGGATGATTCGATTCATTTGTTGTGTATATGCACGACAAATTGAAGACGGCATGGGATGTCAAAAATTGGGATCAAGAGTCTAGTAAAACAAGTCGGACAAAATAGTTGGCAGATGTTTTGGATTTTCATGAATCTAGAATGATTCATGGAAGGTAAGAAATAATAATAAGCAATGTTTATTGTTTTTTATTGTATTTCATCCAAGGTATGTTACGGTTTAATTTGGTGATTTTTGGGTGTTTATAGGGTTCAGGACCAAACAAAGGAAGAGTTTGTTGCAAATGTAGTTCAGGTTGAGATGTAATGCCGCCATTTTTACACTACTCGTCATGTAACAAAGGCTGCGAATGCAGCAGCTACATACCGAGTTAAACACGGGATTGTAAATACTAATATGGGTTAGGGTTTCACTTTATATAATTAGTTAGGTTTAGCCCTTTTATTTTTTGGATCACCCAATTTTGAATTTTGATCCTTTGATATGTTATAGAAAACCAACACTTTATTTTCATTGGGTTCTTTAGTAATTTTTCATGCACCCATTTTTATACATCTTTTATCAATATAATAGTGTCTTCTACTCACACTTGTTTGATGCGTATATGGTTAATCATATATGTCTTCTTTGTCATAATTTTTTTAATACTTGAGATGTAAGAACCAAAGATCATTGTGCAATACTTATATCTAATATAATAGGATTCACATCACCTAAAGATTTTTAAAACAATACACACATTTTAAACATATAATACCTACATCATTTTCTATTATAAACTCCCTAAGGCCATTTTCAAATAGGCAATACCCGCATATAAGTCCTAAAATAACCGCAAGCATTTTGCATTCATTGCAATACCTACATATAAATCCCATAATAGTCGTTCGCATTTTGCATTCCTTGCAATACTCGCATATAAGTCCCATAATAGCCACTTACATTTTGCATTCCTTGCAATACCCTCATATGGGCCACAAATAGTAGCTAACATTCTTCATTCATTGCAATACCCGCATATGGGTCCCATGCTAATCGTTGGGTTTTTTTAGCATTCCTTGCAATACCCGCATATAGTTTCCATAATAGTCGCTAGTTTTTTTAACATCTCTTGCAATACCTGCATATAGGTTTAAGGTTTAGTTGATGGTTTTTTACATTCATTGCAAAACTTACATTTTGTCATAAAATTAATTCAGAATAATAATTAATTTAAGTATATAAAAAGACATATTTTGGGTACCCAGACCACTTATTAATTATTTTGAAATGACGTTACATGTGGGTATTGCATTTAGGGTTTAAGGTCTTCACATAAGGTTTGCCTCAATCATTTATGGATTATTTTAGTATGAACTTACATGTAATTATTGCATCTAGGCCTTGGTCTTCATTCAAAGGCGCACCCAAATTACATATTGGGTATTTCAAAGCGACTTTACATGTGGGTATTACATTTAAGGTTGTCCTTTCATTGTAGGTTTCACCTTATTCACCTATGGGTTATTTTGAAATAAACATGAATATGACTATTGCATTTAGGGTTAAGGTTTCATATAATTTTGCAATTTCCACACACGTACTTACTTTCACCATTTGTAAATTTAGCCATAATTTTTTTAATAATTAAATAAAATTTGTAACAAAACATAAAAGAAGGTATGTCTCTTACCATTTGTTAATCTCCAAGCTGATCTTTTTCAATTTCTTTAAAAATATGTATTACATTGTTTTGCATATAAAATTCCCCCTATAATGCATCGTAGATTTATTTTATTTATTATTAACTTGTAAAAAAATTGTTAATTAATTTAAGGTTTCCCAAACTCTAAATTTGAATCATATTCTAATAGTATATACTTATAATAGTTATATGGAAAAATGTGCTTTCTTTTTGATAATTTTTTTTAGTTCAAATTTAAAATGTTATAAACTATCACAAATGCTTATTAAGCTTACATGGCCTAGGCTAGTATATAACCTATATAACTAGTAGGTTTACTTAATAAACTCAACCACCTTCAATACCTACATAGACCATCTAAAATATTAACTTAGAAGGCTTACATTAATGAATAAACTACATAATAGGCCTATATTACATAGGCATCCTATCAGGTAGTTAATTATGTTACTTAACAAGTAACTTACTAACCTATTACTCATGTTGTAGGTTAGGTTGTTTATTTGGTCAATGTTAACACTTTAGTCAATCTGATAACCAGGCTTAGGTTTGAGCTTTTCTTGAAGCTAGTAATTTGTCAAGGCTATAAATTCTTGGTTTTTTTATTGAACACTATTGTGTTTTTTGGATGGTCAAGTCATCTTTCAACTTTTGAAAGTATCGAAAACATTACATAACAACTTGGCCTTCACAAAGCTTTTAAAATCTACACAAACTCTAGCATGATGTCTAAGAGTTTATGAACATTTTCATACCTAGCTATTAATCTTTTGGAAATTTTAAACTCGCATTAAAAACAAAGTTCATTAAAAATCACAATATACATAACCATAGGTTTATATATATATATATATATAATAAATATGAAAATATTATATGTATTGAAATGGATCAACAGTATAATTCCATAATATCATTATTTATATATTATGTGTTATAAATAACAATATATTTGGACCAATATTTAAAC
>Ga0116227_10015555_pt1 | contig 11238 bp, 8 predicted proteins | sample S1TSphgellanicum_FD_89693 | JGI IMG/M metagenome (GOLD analysis project Ga0116227, IMG submission 89693) | Host-associated microbial communities from peat moss isolated from Minnesota, USA - S1T2_Fb - Sphagnum magellanicum MG | ecosystem: Host-associated > Plants > Peat moss > Unclassified... | reverse complement strand
TACCAAGAAAGCATACCACAAGACCGTTTTGCAACTCAATGGCGATAAGCACATCAAAAAACTGTCTACAGCTGCAATGGAAACATTGTCTATTATAGCTTACAAGCAACCCGTTACAAAAAGCGAAATAGAATACATTCGCGGTGTAAGTGCCGACTATTCTATCCAGAAGCTGTTGGAAAAAGAACTGATAGTGATAACAGGCCGTAATGAAGATGTTGTGGGCAAGCCGCTGGTATATGCTACCTCTAAGAACTTTATGGATTACATAGGTATCAACTCACCTGCCCAGTTGCCTAAATTAAAAGATATAACTACAGACAGCATCATATTTCCTACCAACGGTAGTGAAGCTGCGCCGGAAGAACATACAGGTTTACTCGTAGTTACTTCAGGCGGTACTCTTGAGCCGGTGCATGCATGATCATTTAATAACGATATACAAAAATGACCCGTTTAAGCGGGTCATTTTTATGTGAGGGTGATAAGAAAAATTAAAGCAATAAAATAATCCCGAATTATTACTTGCAGCAATATTTGAACGTATTTTTACACCCAATTCTTACGCATGAGGCCGTTGCATTTTTTGTTTGTACTTGCTGTAGCTGCACCCGGCTTATATGCACACGCACAATCAAAAAAAGACGCCAGGACAGCAGCAGATATTCGTACCGATATTACCTACCTTGCAAGCGACGAACTACAGGGCAGACGCACGTCTACCGATGGTGAGCGCAGAGCGGCAGACTATATTGAGGACCGCTACAGGCAAATGAATATAGGCCCTTTCATGGGGCAATACAAGTATCCCTTCTATTTTTTGCATGGCAAGGAAATATCTCCTGTATCGGCCGTTTCTATAGGTGGTAATATGCTGCAAATTCCCGATGAAGTTTTCCCGCTGCCTTTCACTTATTCTGGACATATAGCAGGCGACTGCCTGCCCGATGTGATGGAGACCGGTGGTCCATGGATGATAAACCTATATGCAGACAAAACCGAGGCTGACGACCCACATTTTGATTGGGAGCGGTCCATGTATAAACGTACTAAAGACGCTGCCGAACATGGCGCCACAGCTATCTTGTTCTACGATGGTTTCGGTTCCCGTTTTCAGCCGTATTTCAATGACCTTTCAGAATACGATAAGGTAAGTATCCCCGTTGCCTTTATGAGCAATGCCGCATATAGAAGATACGTGAAGGATACGCTTACTGCAGATTCCATAGCCAATAACGTGAGGGTGGATATTAACGTTGCGGCGAACAGGTCGGAACGTAAAGGGATAAATGTAGCTGCCTATATAGACAATAAGGCACTATATACAGTGGTCATTGGCGCACATTACGATCACCTGGGTTTGGGTGAGGATGGCAATAGCCTGTATACAGGAAAGGAAAAACTGGTGCACTACGGTGCCGATGATAATGCAAGCGGCACTGCCGCTGTGCTGGAAGTTGCCAGATGGGTAAAGCAACACAAACTTCATAAATATAATTACCTCTTCGTCAACTTCTCTGGTGAGGAATTAGGACTATTGGGGTCAAAGGAGTTTGTAAAACAAGGTTGTGTAGATAGCACTTCTGTAGCCTACATGATCAATATGGATATGGTAGGCCGACTGAACGATAGTACACACGCCTTATATATTGGAGGGGTAGGTACTTCACCTTTATGGAGCAAGATGCTGGAAAAGCCGGCACCATTTACATATGTGCTGGATAGCTCTGGTATCGGTCCTTCAGATCATTCCTCGTTTTATCATGCAGGTATCCCGGTATTGTTCTTTTTTACCGGTACCCACAAAGATTACCACAAACCTACCGATGTAGCAGATAAGGTAAACTACAATGGTGAGGTGCTGGTACTGAACCGCGTGCATAGCATAATAAAAAAGATGGAGCAGTACCCGAAACCTGTTTTTACCGCAACCAAACAAAGTGCAGTAGGTAAGGTCAATTTTAAGGTCACGCTGGGCATCATGCCCGATTATGCATATACTGACACCGGACTACGTGTAGATGGTGTAAGTGATGATCGTCCTGCAAAGATCGCTGGTGTACAGGAGGGCGACATCATTATGCAGCTGGGCGCTTATACTATACAGGGTATGCAGACCTACATGGATGCATTAAGTAAATTCGCTCCCGGCGATACTACCAGTGTTACGGTGAAGCGGAAGGATAAAGTGATGAAGCTACCGGTAACATTTGTTAAGAAGTAACAACTATTCTACTGCCGCAGTGCTTTGTGTTTGGTGGCGATACAGCTTCGCGTATCTTTTGTTCAGCGCCATCAGTTCATTGTGAGTACCATGCTCGGCAATGCGCCCGTCATCCATCACTATTATCTGGTCGAACACCCAACTGGTAAATATCCTGTGCGTGATGACAATAGTGGTCTTGTTTTGGGTGTACGCTTGCAGGTTGTTCAGTATGGTCTGCTCTGTTTGTGTATCTACCGCTGATAGTGTTTCGTCCAGTATCAGCACCTGACTGTTTTTTAGCAATGCCCTTGCCAGTACCAGCCGTTGTTTTTGTCCGCCCGATAACATTACGCCGCGCTCACCTATCATGGTCTCATATCCGTTGGTAAGCATGGCAATATCCTTCTCCATATCGGCAAGGCGGGCTGCTTCTTTTACCTCAGCCTCCGTTGCATCGTTCTTGCCAAATTTTATGTTATTGTACACAGTGTCAGAGAACAGGTATGCCTCCTGTGGAGTGTATGCTATCTGCCTGCGCAGTTCATGCAGGTTCATTTGGCGGAGGTCCGTACCGTCCAGCAGTACATCACCTTCCTGTGGATCATACATGCGTAGCAGCAAGTGCGCAATAGTAGATTTGCCGGAACCGGTTTTGCCGATAAAAGCAATTTTTTGCCCTGCCTTTATCTGCAGCGAAAGATCTTTAAGCGCCTTAATTCCGGTATGCGGGTACACAAATGTCACGTGCTGCAAGTCTATATTGCCTTTCAGCACAGGCGCGGTAGCATTTGCCGGAGTTACTATCTCTGGTTGTGTATCCAGGAATTCGTCTATACGCTGTTGGCTGGCGCCAGCGCGCTGCATCATCGATGCCACCATGCCTATACTGGAGATAGGGAACATCAGCATATTGATGTACAGCACAAACTCAGCAATATTGCCGGTAGATATCTTGCCGGTAATAGCAAAGTAACCACCTATTAGTACGGTGCTCAGCATACTTAAGCCTATGAACAGGTTCATAGCTGGGAAGTATATGGCTTCTGTAACAGATAGGTTGATGGTGCTTTTACGATATTCTTCAGAATTGGTATTGAAGAAGCGGAGCATATTCCGTTCCTGCACAAAAGATTTGATGACCCGTATGCCTGAATATGTTTCTTGTGCAGTAGTGGTAAGGGAAGATAGCTGCGCCTGTATCTTACTGCTTTTATTGTAAATGATCTTGTTCACATAGTAGATAGTGATCGCCATTATAGGTAAGGGTATAAATACATATAGCGTAAGCGTTGGGCTCACCCGCAGCATATTCCACAGGCACATGGCCGTAAGCACTATCATATTGGTAGCGTACATTACAGAGGGCCCTGTATACATACGCACTCTCGATACATCTTCCGATATGCGATTCATCATATCGCCGGTATAGTGATTTTTGAAAAAACCGGTATGTAGTTGTTGGTAGTGGTTATAAATTTCGGTCTTCTGGTCGTACTCTATTAGTCGCGACATTACAATAATGGTCTGCCGCATAAAGAACATGAATATGCCACGCAGCATGGCCAGGCCAAGTAGTAGCATACTCTCTACGAACACATAATGGAATAGGTCGCTTTTTACATTGTCCGGCATGTGGCCGGGCGTATAGGCTTTTATTGTAGCCTGCAATTTATCAAGTATGCTACTGATAAGGCGGGCAGGGATAACAGCAAAAAGACTGGAAATTGCTACAAAGAGAAGACCTGATAATAAATGCCATTTGTACTTAATGAAGTATTTATTTACAGACGTAAGCTTATTCATACGGTGCAAAGGTCGGGGTTTTTACTGCTACAATTAGGGTGTAATAGACTTTGTCATTAAGTTTTTTGGCTTAAAATTTGCATTAACCAAAAAATAGTGGCTCGAATTTTATGACAATTCAAAAAACTGAAGTGCTATTTTTAACGTACACTATGTTAACCCCTAAAGCCATTACAATTAAAAGAGCAAAATCATTTACTATATCTTGTTTGTAGGTACAGTACTATATGTGTGTTATTTTTTAATGTTATTCATTTGTTACAGATTTAAGCGGAAGGAGCTAAACTGGGTTTAAAAATTATCTTTGGGGTTGTTTGGAATGGCTTTGTGATAGAAATAGTTGAAAATATAAATAGATAGAGAGTATGTATTTTAAAAACGTTTTGATTGCAATACTATTTGCAACATTCTTTGTGCCGTCTTATGCACAAGACAGGGTTGTTAGCCCAATAAGGGCTTATACCGCTAAAACGCTGCCTGCACCTCCCGGTATGGTGTATATCCCTGGTGGCAGCATCATTATTAAGTACGGGCAATCTGACAGCGAAGCCTCAAGCGTTAAAAAATTTAGTGTTAGCTCATTTTATATTGATAAAACGGAAGTTACCAACAGGCAATACCGGGACTTTATCAATTGGGTGATAGATTCCGTTGCCATTGCAGCATACATCAAGGACGACAAATACTTCAAACATAATAGTATGGATTCTAGTTCCAGGTCTATACGCTGGAATGAATTCAAGCATCATGGCAGGGATATCATGTCATCAAAGAATAGTGAGATACAGGGCAAGATAGCGCCGATGTTCGACCACGGACAGATCCGCAAAGAGCTATATGTTTTTGCATATACTTATTTAAAAAGAGGCAAGCCGGGCGATCCTAAAGATCGCTACGTTACAGAGGCTGTAAATGTATATCCCGATACCAAAGTATGGGCAACAGATTTTCCTAATTCGCAAACAGATGAGTTGGTCTCTGAGTACTTCACCAACCCGGCTTACAATGACTACCCTGTAGTAGGTGTCACCTGGAAGCAGGCACGCGCTTTCGCTTATTGGCGCAGCATGCATTCTCACGTAAAGAAAAGCAGGTCCATCAAGAATTTTCAGTTGCCCTATAGCCTGCCGTCCGAAGCGCAGTGGGCTTATGCAGCACAAGGCAGCCAGGAAGCAAGTGAAGATTATTCAGCTGACAGTGCACAGGTACCTCGCGATAAAAAAGATCGCCTTATCGCTAACTTCAAGCAAGGTGAGGGAGACTATACAGAGGACGGATCTTCTTATACTGTCCCGGTCACCTCTTATTCCCCAAATGCTTTCGGTCTGTACAACATGGAAGGCAATGTAGCCGAATGGGTACTGGATGCATATAATGAATCTGCCTGGGCGTTCGTACACGACCAGAATCCTGTTTTACTATACGATGCAGATAGCTCAGAATCTAATTTCATGAAGAGCAAAGTAGTACGTGGTGGTTCATGGAAGGACAATGCGCGCTACCTGAGCCCATATATTCGCGACTACGAAAGCCAGGATATACCACACTCGTACATTGGTTTTCGCTGTGTAATGCCGGCACCGGAGATATTGGGTAGAAGGGTAGAGACACGCCGGGTGCACTACAAGAACAAGCGTAGTAGCAAAAAAAATGAAAAGGAAGTGATAATGACCAACGACAACACTTCTAAGCCCAGCAACACAACTACAGAAACATCAAAAACTAACGTTGAAGAATTAAACACCAAATAATTTTATGAGCAGCAACAAACAAAAATCAAGAATTAATCTTAACACCCTCATTTATTGGGGCGCGAGTATTGTGATCATAGGTTTGATGTTCAAGATATTACACTGGGAGGGCGGTGAGTGGATGATAGCCGTAGGTCTTAGCGTTGAGGCTTGTCTTTTCTTTATATCAGGTATTCAATCGCTTACCGATGTGGAGGCAATGATACCCGGCACACATATAGTTCCTATTGCCCAGCAGCGCCAGCAGGCACAGGACAATGATCTGGATGAGTTGCTGTCAAAATCACTGAACCACCAGACCATTGATAAACTCAACAAAGGTTTTGAGCAGTTCAACCGTACTGTAGAGACCGTTAATGAGATAGCCAAGATAGGTACTGCCGGCATGACCACAGCCATGGTGCAACAGGTAGAAGGTGCCACAGCACAAATGAAGATACTGCATACCAATCTTGCAGAACTCAACTCTATGGGCACAGCAAAGATGGCCATTGGTATGAGCCAGGAGTTTGCAGCAACAACCAACGAACTAAAACAATTACGCAGCAACTTGTCAGAGCTGAATGCTGTTTACAAAGCACAGTTAGAAGCATTCAGAAAAGCATAAAATATACTTACTCAACATGGCAAGTTTAAAAGAAACACCACGGCAGAAGATGATAGGTATATTGTACCTGGTGCTGCTTGGGCTGATAGCGACAAACATCAGCTCATCGGTATTGGATGCATTCAGATACCTTAGAGTAAGCCTGGCAACATCTACCAAGAACGTACAGGGCAATGTAGATAATGTCTATTCGACATTTGAAGCAACCAAACTAAGATCAGAACCTGAAAGGGCACGGCCTATATATGATAAAGCAAAGCAAGCCAGCAAATGTATTGCAGACCTGGATGCCTATATACTGGAGATCCAGGCACTAATGGAAGAAAAGGGTAAGGGTTATGATGCTGATGGCGACATAGTAAAACGCGATAACGCAGATATATCGCCACGCCTGATGATAAACCAGGGAAGGGGTGAAGAACTGAAAAAAAGGATAAATGCTACGCGCGACAAGATCTATGCTATACTGGGCGATCAGGACCGCAAAGGGCTTAATTTTTCTTTGAATGCAGAAGATCCTCCATCAAAAGGCGGCATCTCAAAAACATGGGAGCAGAGTAACTTTGGTGATGGCATACCGCTCACAGCAGCACTTACTGCACTGACCAAGATACGTGCCGACCTGAAGAATACGGAATACGACGTGGTACGGAAAATACTTGGCCATATGGATCAGGCTGTAGTAAATCTGGACCAGTTCTCTGCAGTTGCCGTAGCGCCAAGTTCTTACGTTATACAAGGGCAACCTTATACCGCACAGGTATTTCTTACAGCAGCAGATTCTAAATCAACATCCGATGTTTTTGTGAACGGTACCCAATTGCCTTCAAAAGATGGTAAAGGGCAATACTCTGTAAATACGACTGCTGAAGGTATGTTTACCTGGTCTGGTGTTATTAAAGTAAAACAGACCGATGGTACGGTAAAAGAATATAGTACAGGCGAGCAGCACTACCAGGTGGCACGTCCGTCTGCTGTAGTATCTGCAGACAAGATGAACGTGTTCTATATTGGAGTACCTAATCCTATATCAGTTTCAGCTCCGGGCATTGCCAAGCAAAACCTGAAGGTGAGTATGACAGGTGGTTCTATATCAGGTGCCAACGGGGAGTACACAGTACACGTAAGCGCTATAGGCAATGCCAGTGTTGTAGTGTCTGCAGAAGTGTCGCCGGGCAAAGTTCAAACTATAGGTACTTCACCGTTCCGCATCAAGCGTATACCCGATCCACGTGTGAAGTTTGGTGGCAAAACGGGCGGCAGACTTGCTGCCGTGGCTATGCGGTCGCAGAACAAACTTTTTGCTATGCTCGACAATTTTGATTTCGATGCGAAATTCAATATCGAGCGCTTTACACTGATCATAGTAAAGCCACGTGCCGATGCTATAGTGCTGCAGACCACTGGTAGTACACTCTCAGGACAAATGACATCTGCAATGAACGGCATTACGCCGGGTACAAGGGTGATATTTGATAACATAATAGCAACAGGTCCTGACGGATTAAAGAGACAGTTGGATCCGTTAACACTTACTGCAGAGTAAATAATATAAAGATAAGAGACTATGAAAAACTATATAAAGCTTGCCATATCTACTACAGCATTAGCATTTGCAAGTATAGCTGCACATGCACAAGTGGTGGATACTACCATGCCTGTTGATGGGTTCTATAAGCAAAATCCACTGGCCAATGCAAAGCCATTTCCATATCCGCCTATAAATGTGAATAGCGTACGTTTTTATAAACGTATATGGCGCGATATTGACTTGCAATATCCTAAGAACAAGATATTCGCTACGCCTGGTGCCAGCCTTATGGACATAATACTAGAGGCACTCCAGTCGGGGAAAATTACTGCTTACGATGCAGCAAGCACTAAGCAAAATCTTACCGGAGATGCATTCACTACGCCGCTTACCTATGCACAAGCTATGGCAAAACTTACAGACAGCGTATTGGTACCGCAGTTTGATGAGAATGGCAACCAGACGGGGGCGGTAATGAAAATGAATGATTTCAATTCTGAGACAGTTACCAAGTTCAGGATAAAGGAAGACATATTTTTCGATCGTCAACGTTCAAAGGTGGAGACACGTATCATAGGTATAGCCCCCCTGATAAAAATTAAAGCAGGCGGCGAACTGGTGAGCGAGCAGCCTGCTTTTTGGCTCTTCTTCCCGCAGTGCAGGTACGTATTTGCCACCAAGCAGGCAATAGACGCCCAGCGCGATATTTACAATGTAAGCTTTGATGATATTTTTATACAGCATAATTTTTATAGCCAGATAGTAAAAGAATCGAATCCTGCTGAGTTAAGTATTAAAGACTACATGCCCGATAGCCTGCAACAATCGCAGGAATCACAGCGACTGGAACAACAGATCAATACTTACAAGAAGAAAACTTGGCAATATTAATTTTATAATTTATTATCATGAGACTCAGATATATTTCAACCTTAATACTCGCATTGCTGGCAACATATTCGGCCAGCAGCCAGATCAAATACGTACCACCTACCGCACATTCATTTAGCGTTGGCATTGGGTATGGTGTTGCCAAATTATACGGTGATTTCTATGGTAAACCACAGACAGGTATACCATGGGGAGATATCAATTACAACATCACACCTTACCTCAGTGCCGGCATTCAGGGGCAAGCAGGTAAATTAATAACCGGGGGCCTCAATGTTACTACCAAGGCCAACGGTTTTTATACTACAAATACCTACCAGTCTGCTGCTGCCAATGTACGCCTTTCCTTAGGCGCGTTTCTGGTGAACCAACCAGAGAGTGTAGTATTGGATCTTATTAGTGGCATATATGGTGGTGCTGGTATAGGCATAATGAATAACACCATTACCATCAGCGAACGCGGTGGCCTCAATGAAACGTACCTTTTACATGGTGCTGTCAAAACAGTTCCGCATACGGCCAACATACCTCTGAATGTAGGTATTGATGTGAACGTACCCCAGATACTAGGATACAACGGTCTGCAGGTCAATGTGAATTACCAATACAATTTCTGCCAGAGCGATAATGTAGACGGCTATGATCCACAGGTTCCGTTCAACAAGCACAATGATGTGTACACCTACATTTCTGCAGGTCTGCGATTCAATTTTGGACGCATCAGGTAATTAGTTTCATAAATAACAATTGGCAAACAGGAATATTTTTTAAATATTCCTGTTTTACATTGTAGCTTTGCCTACTCATTTTATAAATTTTAAATTAAATAATGCGCGTAGCTGTAGTCGGTGCAACAGGCCTTGTAGGCAGCACCATGTTAAAAGTATTGGAGGAACGTAATTTCCCGGTTACAGAATTAATTCCTGTCGCATCTCAGCGGTCGGTGGGCAACACTATTTCATTCAAGGGCAAGGACTATAAAGTAGTATCGGCTGAAGATGCAATAAAGATGAAACCTGCTGTTGCCCTGTTCTCTGCTGGTGGCAGTGTATCACTAGAGCTGGCGCCTCAGTTTGCTGCAGCTGGTATCCGTGTCATAGACAACTCATCGGCCTGGCGTATGGATGCTACCAAGAAGCTGATAGTACCTGAAGTTAACGGTAATACCCTTACTGATGAAGACTTTATCATTGCTAATCCTAATTGTAGTACTATACAAATGGTAATGGTAATGCAGCCATTGCACCAGAAATATCATATAAAAAGAGTAGTGGTAAGCACATACCAGTCTGTAACGGGCACCGGGCAAAATGCAATCACCGAATTGCTGGACGAACGTGCCGGTGGTAAGGGCCACGGCGTCTATCCATACCCAATAGACATGAACCTGATACCACAGATAGATGTGTTCCAGGACAATGGCTATACCAAGGAAGAAATGAAAATGGTGTTGGAGACCTGCAAAATAATGGGGGACGACAACATCCGCGTTACCGCTACTACTGTGCGCGTGCCGGTAATGGGTGGCCACAGCGAGAGCGTGAACATTGAGTTCCTGAACGATTTCGAAGAAAGCGATGTAAAAGAGACCTTATCCAATTTTTCAGGCATTATAGTTATTGATAACCCAGCCGAAAAGGCATATCCAATGCCCCTGTTCGCTGCTGGTAAAGATGAGGTCTTTGTAGGTCGTATCCGTAGGGATTATTCACAACCTAACACCCTCAACTGCTGGATAGTAGCCGACAATCTGCGTAAAGGCGCTGCGACCAATGCCGTACAAATAGCAAAGTTGCTGCACAACAACGGCTGGATAGGATAATTTTATTGCAGATCATAAACAAGAAAGCTGGCCCGCACATACGGGCCAGCTTTCTTGTTAGTATTTCTTAGTTCTTCATCAGCTTATCTATCTTCACTACACTACCACCATCAAGTATTTTTATCAGGTACATACCGTTTGCCCATCGGGATATGTCTATCATCTTGACCGCGTTACCACTATACATTAGTCGGCCGTCCATACTATAAACAAGAGCATTTACAGCTACAGGTGCATCTATATAAACCACGTCATTTGCCGGGTTAGGATAGATCTTGACATCCTCTTTAGTAACACTTTTTACACCTGAATAAGTAAAGTAATAGTTTGGCGAAGTACCTGTACACCCGTTACTGTCCGTTACCCAAACCTCATATGCACCACTCTGGGTAGGCTGCCAGGTCGCAGATGTTCCCGTTGATAGCACACTGCCATTCATGTACCATTGATAGCTGTTGAATATACCCGTTGTTAATTTAGGGTAGTTGTAGCTAATGACAGGTACAGGCCCAGAGGTGCGTACCACATTTACCGGCCTTGTAACTATAGAACAACCCGTAACAGTGTCTGTTATCTTAAGTGTGTATGTAGTCGGTATTGTTGCAAAATAGGTAGCCGCAGTAGCGC
>Ga0116227_10015553_pt1 | contig 11239 bp, 11 predicted proteins | sample S1TSphgellanicum_FD_89693 | JGI IMG/M metagenome (GOLD analysis project Ga0116227, IMG submission 89693) | Host-associated microbial communities from peat moss isolated from Minnesota, USA - S1T2_Fb - Sphagnum magellanicum MG | ecosystem: Host-associated > Plants > Peat moss > Unclassified... | reverse complement strand
CCTGGGGCCAGGTTCTTTGAGCCGGCGTATTCGGGTTCGAAATAGCCGGTGATGCGGGCGGTTTCGGGGATCTGATACGCGGTGAAATAGGCAGAGAAGAAGGATTTGGCGGCGTCGTCGTCGCCGGGCGGGACGGCCTGGGCGCCGTTGCAGGCGTTTTGCCAGAGTCCGGCCTGGGCAGGCGCGCCGAGGCCGGTGCCGCCCAGGCTTTGGTCCGCGGGCATAACGGCGATGGCTTTGCAGCCGCGGATGAAGGCGGCGAGGGCCGCGGCGGTGTCGTCCGATGACCAGCCGGGCAGGGTGCTGATGGCGACCGCCGGAAGCGACGCAGCACCAGAGGGTTGCGTGAGGGGAAGCTGCGGCTGGGCGCACCCGGCCATAGTCAGGGCCAGGGCAGCGGAACAGGACAAAAATCGCATCAGCCGCTGCGGGCGGCGGCCAGGCGCCAGGTCGTGTCTTTGCTTTTTAATGTGCGCTCAAACGTCCAGAGGTCGACGATTTCCGTCACCGCCTCGGTTCCGGTGATCGGGTTGCCGGCCTTGTCGAGCGTCAGGTTGACCTGGTCCGAGGTGAAACGGACGATGACGGCGGCCTGGTTGCCGAGAAGCTGGGCATCCTCGATAACCGCGCTGAGGATGGATTTTATCTCCGTGCGGTGGCGCTCGCCGGCGGTTTCGCGGGCGGTGATGACGGATTCAAAGGTCTGGTAGACCGGCTCGCTAAGCAGCGGTTGCAAGGCGGCGCGGTCGCCGGCGGCAAAAGCGGTTACGATGATCCGAAACGCGTTTTCGGCGCCGGCGAGAAATTTCGGGGGGTCGAAATTGGCGTCCGCGTTGACGATTTCCATCAGCCGGCTGCCAAGGGCGGAGCGCGGGTCTGGGACTTGCCGGCCTCCTTGCTGGGCGGGCAGGGCCTGGCCGTCGATGATCGGGCCGGTGGAAAACCCCGGCATCTGGCCGGGCGGGATGGGCGGTTTTTCGAACCCGACGCGTTTGCCAAGGACGCTGCGCAGCCGGAGAATCAGGAACAGCGCGATGGCGCCGAACAGGACCAAGGCCACCGGGAAGCTTCCCAAATTCTGCAACGCGCTGATCTGCACAAAACCCCCTGGCCAAGCCTCTACTAATCTACGACATACGGCGGCGAGCGTGCCCCGGCAACTTATGGGCTATTAAAGGACTGTTCATGTTTTTACTTCGCCACGGGCAAAGCCTGTTTAATCTGCACTTTACCGCGACAAGGCGGGACCCCGGGATCGAGGACCCGGAGCTGACTCCGCTGGGGCATGAGCACGCGGAAGCGGCGGCGGCGCTTCTGGCGGATAAGCACATCACACGCGTGATTATTTCCCCCTATACAAGGGCGTTGCAGACAGCCGAGCCCATTCTGGCGCGGCATGACGTGCCGGTGACGATCATGCACGAGGTGCGGGAGCGCTATGCCTTCACCTGCGATGTGGGGCGGCACCGCGATGAGCTGGCCCTGCGGTTTCCGCGCCACAAATTTTCTCACCTGCCGGAACGGTGGTGGCCGGAGTCGCGAGAAACGGAAGATGAGACGATTCGACGGGCGGATGCGTTTCGCACTTTGATGCGGGAGCGCGATGACGAGAAATCCACCCTGCTGGTGAGCCATTGGGCGTTTATTCTGGCGCTGACCGGCATTTCGGTGATGAATGGCGAGCTTCTGGAATATGATCCGGCGGAGGTGCCGCCGGCCGCGATCCGCTGGCACCCGTGATCATTGATCTGATTGGCTGGAACGATTAAGAATTGGCAACTGGAGGTTGCATGGGTTTGTTGGGCGTAGAAGAACCGCCGGTGTTTCGGGTTTTCAACCAAGTTGCGGCCGGCCCGTTTCTGCTGACGGCGGACCATGCCGGGCGGCGGATACCGCAGGCTTTGAGGGATTTAGGGCTAACGGAACCGGATTTGTCGCGGCATATCGCCTGGGACATCGGCATTGCCGGGGTGACGGAGCTTTTGGCCGAGGCGCTGGGGGCGACGGCGATTTTGCAGACGTATTCGCGGCTGGTGATTGACTGCAACCGGCAGCCGCATGTGCCGAGCGCATTTCCCACGTTAAGCGAGGACACGGCGATTCCGGGCAACGCCGGGTTGACGGAGGCAGAAAAAACGGCGCGGCGGGAGACAATATTTGATCCTTACCATGCCGAGATCGGTCGGTTGATCGGTGTGCTGGGGCGGCCGGTTTACGTGGCGATGCATAGCTTTACCCCGGTGTATCTAGGCGTGGCGCGGCCGATGGAGGTTGCGGTGCTGTACAACCGCAATCCGCGGCTGTCGCGCATTCTGGCCGGGCTGTTGCGGAGCGAAAATCTGGCGGTGGCGGAGAACGAGCCTTACCGGGTGAGCGATGAGACGGACTATGGCGTGCCGGTGCATGCCGAGGCGGGCGGGCTGGATTATCTGGAGATTGAAATTCGCCAGGATCTGATTGCGGATGAGCCGGGCCAGGCGGAATGGGCACGGCGTTTGGCGCGGCTGCTGCCGCTGGCGGCCGAAAAATTGCGGGAGGTGGCATGAAAGATTTTGGGCTGAGCCGAAACGTGGCGGTGGTGCCAAAACAGACGGCGCTGCTGCTCATAGATGTGCAGAATTACACGATGGAGGGCGGCGGCGAATATAAGGGGCTGGATGCCGAGACGATCGAGCGGAAATATGGCTATTTTTTCCGCGAGATGCGTGGCCGGGCGATTCCCAATATGCAGAAGCTGTTGGCGGCGTGCCGGAAGGCGGAGATCGAAATTATCTACACCGTCATTGCCAGCCTGACGAAAGACGGCCGGGATTTGAGCCTGGACTACAAAATTTCAAAAATGTTCTGCGTCAAGGATTCGCGTGATGCGCAGGTGCTGGATGAGGTGGCGCCACAAGGCGACGAAATTGTGCTCACCAAGACCTCGTCTTCGGTCTTCATATCGACGAATCTTCATTACATTCTCGGCAATCTGGGTGTGAAACAACTGATTGTTGTTGGCGCGCTGACTGACCAGTGCGTGGATTCAGCGGTGCGGGATGCGTGCGATCTGGGCTATCTGGTGACGCTGCCCACGGATGCCTGTGCGACGCAAAGCCGGGTGCGGCATGAAAATTCGCTGGCGAACAATGCGGGGTATTGCCGGCAGATCACCACGGCAGCCCTGCTGGCGGAGATTGAAGCGCTTGGCTAAGCCAGTCGCAAAAAAATCGGCCGCCGAGCCGAAAATCCTGGCGTTTCTGGACCGGGTGGATGGCGCGGAGATCGAGGGCTGGGCCGTCGATGCGTCGGCACCCCGCGAGACGCTAAAACTGCGGGTGCTGATTGATGGCGTTATCGTGGATGTTGTGAGCTGCGGATTGCCGCGCAGCGATGTGGGGCGGTTGAACCTGCCGTCCAACCGGATTGGGTTTTTGTATTCGATCCCCTCGGCGTTTCAGGATGGCCGGCGGCATGTGCTGCAATTCGCCACCATCGAAGGCGTCGATGTGACGCTGGCGACGCGCAACGGCATGACGATGCCGGAAGTGCATTTCTCGCTGGCGCGACAGACGCAGATTATCGGCGTGATGGATGGCCTGGTGGATGGGCTGATCCAGGGCTGGGCCCTGCGCATGGACCAGCGGACCAAGGTGAAAACCGGCGGGGTGCGGATTCTGGTGACCGTCGGAGCGCAGCCGATTGCCGAGCTGGTGGCCGACCAGTTCCGCGCCGATGTCGCGCAGGCCATGTCCTGCGACGCCGCCAACGGCTTTGTCTATTCGCCGCCGCCGGAGCTGCGGCACGGCAGGCGGCTGGTGCTGTCCTTCTACGCGATGCCGGAGCGCCTGGAATTGCAGGGCAGCCCGGTGGAGGTTGTGTTCGCCGGCGATTCGGAGCGCCAGAGGATCAGCGCGCTGATCGTGAAAGCGGATGAGTTGTTTACTTTTGCTTATCATTTGCGGCGGGAGCTGAAGGCGGCACTTCCCGGTGAGCGGTTTCTGATGAGCGACTACACGCGCTGGGCGGCAAAAGTGCTGCCAAAGGCGCGGGACCGCGCCATCGCGCGCTATGGCGCGCTGCCGGCCGGGAACCCGATGGTTTCGATCGTCTGCCCCGTCTACCGTCCGGTGATCGGCGAGTTTCTGACCGCGGTCGATTCGATCCGCGCGCAGAGCTATGAGAACTGGGAGCTGATCCTGGTTGACGACGGCAGCGGCAATGAGGCGTTGACCGAGACGATGAAGCGGCTGGCGAAGCATGAGCCGCGGATAAAACTGTTCGCCTTACGGAAGAATGGCGGGATCAGCGAAGCCACCAACACGGCGATTTCCCATGCGAAGGGCAGTTTCGTGGCGTTTTTCGACCATGATGACGTGCTGGAACCGGATGCGCTGGATGTTATGTTGCGGGCCCGGGCGGCGACCGGGGCAAGGCTGATCTATTCGGATGAGGATAAGATCGACCGCTCCGGCGCGCTCTCCGAGCCGCATTTCAAGCCTGATTTCAACTACCGGTTTTTGCTTGATCTGAATTACATCTGTCATTTCGTGATGGTGGATGCCGCGTTGTTGAAAGAGGTGGGCACGCTGAACCCTGCCTATGACGGCGCGCAGGACCATGATTTTCTGCTGCGCGTGAGCGAGGCGGTTCCGCCGGAGCAGATTCATCACCTGGCGGAAGTTCTTTACCACTGGCGCAAGACGGCCGGCTCAACTTCCGGCGGCGGGCGGCCAAAACCCTCGGCGGCGACTGCCGGGCAGCGCGCCGTGGCGGCGCATCTGGGGCGGCGGAAATTGGATGCGGAAGTCGCTACGCGCGGCGGGCTGACATGCTATAAGATCGATTGGAATCCGCCGGCGGCAGCAAAAAAGCAGGCCGGTGTTTCGATCCTGATTCCGTTCCGCGACCACATTGACTTGACCCGCGCCTGCGTTGACGCGATCCGTCGGGTCACCAAGGACGTGACCTACGAAATTATTCTGCTCGATAACTGGTCCACCAGCACCGCGGCGGAGGCGTTTTGCACCGAGCAGGCAAATTTGCCGCGAACCTCGGTCGTCCGGATTGCCGAGCCGTTCAATTACTCGCGCATCAACAACATAGGTACCGAACGCGCGCAGCATGACTTTATTCTGTTTCTCAATAACGATGTGTTTGTGAAGGACGCGTCCTGGCTGCGCACAATGTTGAACGAGTGCCTCATAAATGACCGGGTAGGTGCTGTCGGCGCGAAATTGCTTTACCCCGGCGGTACCGTGCAACACGGTGGGGTTGTGCTCGGCGTTGGCGGCATCGCGGACCATGCATTTCGCGGCATCGCCGGGGATTCCACGGGGTATCTCATGCACGCCGTGGCCGCGCAGCGTATCTCGGCCGTTACGGCAGCGTGCATGCTGGTCCGCAAAGCCGCGTTTGACGAAGCCGGCGGGTTTGATGAGACCGAACTTACGGTTGCGTTCAACGATGTCGATCTGTGCATCAAGATGGCCAATGCCGGCTGGGAGATCATTTTCAATCCGGATGCGGTTGCCGAGCACCGGGAGAGCATGAGCCGCGGGGATGATCTGAACGAAAGCAAGGTCTCGCGCTTCATGCTGGAGAACGAGGTGATGCGCCAGCGCCACGCCGCGAATTTGCCGTACGACCCATTCTACAACCAGCATTTCTCGCGCGAAGGCGGGGTTTACCGGGAGTTGCGGGTGCTGCCCTAACTGCGCGCCAGCCGGCGGGCGGTAAGCACCAGCAGCCGGCGGTCTTCGGTGGAGCAGGCCCGGTAAAGGCGGACCAGGGCAAGCTCATCGCCTTGCAGGGATCCAGCCTCGCCGGAGACAAGATAGCCGAGCGAGGTGTTCAGCACCTTGGCGATTCGTTCCATGTTGTCACGCACCTGGCCGGCGCGGTCAGTTTCCCATTGGGCGATTGCGGAACGCGAAACGTTTAATTTCGACGCAAATTCGTCCTGGGTGAGGTTGGCGGCAAGGCGCAGCGCCCGGATACGGGCGCCAACGGATTCTGGCGGCGGGGGTTTCTTCGACGACATGGTTACACTCTAACATGACCGGCGGCGGTACGCCATGTTAGTATTTCTTGACATATAAAGTTAGAAATACTAACAATTCGGCATCTGATGAAGGAGGAGAGGATGCCGCAAGCAAGGAATTGGAGCGACAGCGCCGACATGGCGATACGAACGATGCGGGCGGAGGGGCAGACCTGGGCGGCAATAGGCCGCAGCCTTGGGTTGTCCCGAAATACAGTGATTGAGCGCGGAAGGCGATTATGCGCGCATGCGCCGAAGCGGATGGCCGCACCCGCCACGGTGAAGCCGGTGTCTGACGACCCCAATCGCCCCACGCTGCCCGCCGGCCATCCGCTAACCTGGGGGCTGCTGACGGATGCGGAATTTCCGGCTTATGGCAAGGGATAGGCGCAGGCCAACCGTTAATGAAAATAACGCCCCGGCCTTAGGCGAATGGCATTTACAGAGGACAGGTATTATGACGTTTTCAGTACGTTCGGTTCCAAACGGTCAGACCCTAGGCTCCGGCATTTCGCGAAACGCGAATGTCGTGCCGCAAGCTGCTCAAGCATTGAGTACCGCGGAAATTCTGCTCCGGCTTGAGGAAGCGGGTGCCACGCTGCTGGCCATGCCGTCCACCGGTTATTCCACCAGAATGCGGCAAATGCGGTTTGATATCGTGCACACGGCACTTGAGGCCTACGGGTGGGAGGCGCCGCCGTTGCGTGCACCAGCACCCAGCGCCGCGGCAATCTCCGAAATGGATGAGGCTTTCGGCTGGCTGGCGCTGATTCCGGAACAAAAATTCTTGCTCCGGCGGATTCTCGGCGCGCGGGCTTTGGTTCATCCGCTCACCGGCCGGCATTTGTTCCCGTGGCGGCGGTTGGCGGCCGCGGTGGGGGCGGACCATAAATCCGTCCAGCGCTGGCACGCGCAGGGGCTGGAGATGGTGGTGCAGGCGCTAAATCCGCTTCGTTAGCGGCAGCAGCGCGGCGGCAAGCGTCTCGCGCTTGGTGTGCAGCTTGCCAAATCGCATCACATGCCGGCCCGGTTTCGGGTGCTCTCCTGTGGTCTCAATTACCAGCGCGTGCGGCAGCAGGCTGGCTGATTGAATAAGCTCCGCCTCGAAATGCTGGGCAGCGCCGCCGGCCGGGCCGGGATGCAGCGTGATACCGTCCGGTGTAATGGTCGCGCGCGGGCGGACGGCGGAATCAGCGCGGCGGCGGCGTTGGGCGGCCACCGCTGCAACGATGGTGATGATGCCGGCGCCGGCGAGGGCGAGGATGGCGATGCCCAACAGCGGCCCGGGCGCCCCCGACTTAAGGAACAGAAAAGGTGCGACAAAACTTAGTCCTGCGATGGCGCAAGCGATAGGTAGCGGCGGACTTGCGCTGGGCGGGCCGGCGATAAGCTGTACGGCGCCGGGCGGGTCATCTCGCATTGCCCAAAACTAGCCGCGAATCGTATGTTGCACACTGTGACATTTTTACAATTTTCACGGGTGGCGAAACTTGTTACAAAAAACCTCATCTTTTCATAAGTTTAACCCTAACCCGGACGATAGAAGCTCTAATGCGCTGCCGCCGTCTCCTGCTGATTGCCGCCATACTGGCTGGTGCAAGTCCGGCGGCGCAGGCGGCTGATCCGGCGGTTCTGGCCGCGGAATCTTCGGTGCGGCTGGGGCTGACGGCCGGGTACGGGAATTACGAGGAAAATATTTCGCCGCAGGACACTGAATCCGGCGCGTTGCTGGGGGTAACGGCGGGGGTGAGCGCGTTGACGCCGCATGGTTTTGCCAGCTTCGGGCTGCCGGATTTGTACACGGACGTGGGTTACAGTTTCGCCGCCGGGTTTTTGAACTACCACGGCAATCTGCAGGACGCGGCGCAGACACCCTACCAGACGCATGACAATGCCTACTACAACACCGCGATCGTGCGGCTTGGGTTGGGCGCGCCGCTGCAAGGGGGGTCCGAAGTCATCCCCTACCTCGCCGGCGGCTATCAGAATTGGTATCGTAACGTCGGCGGCGCCTTTGGCTATGGCGAATTCTATCAGGCGGGGCTGATCGGCGGCGGGCTGCGGCTGGATGTGCCGAGCAGCCCCGATCTTGTGGTAAGCGCCGCGGTGGAGGGATTCGCGGTGATCGGCGGGTCGGTCACAGCACCGTCGCAAGATTTTACGGGCAATTTCGGCACGAGCATGGAAGAGCGCGTCTCGCTGGACGCGGATTACCGGCTGACGCAAACTTGGCACGCCTTCGCGGGGCTCGGCCTGACGCATTACGGATACACCGGCTCAAAAGCCGGTTTCGCCGGTGGTTATGAACCGCTGAGCACGACGATTCAGGTGAATTCAATGTTCGGGGTTGCCTATGGGTTTTGAGCGCTTTAAAAATTATTTCTAACAAGCCGTTTTTTCTTCTTGCCCACATTCCCCAGTTTGATCTATTGATTTTGGCATACTGGTTATCAACGCGCAGACAGCGAGACATTCACAAAATTCATGACGGCGGAACCTGGTTTTCTCGGGTTTGCCGGGCATGTGCTGGCGGACCGGGAGCAAACGCCGGCGCGGCACCATAAGGCGCTGATTGCCAAGCTTGAGCAGGTTCTGCAAGGAAGCTGCGACCGGCTGATGGTGCAAATGCCGCCCGGTTCGGCGAAGTCTACCTACGCATCCATTTTGTTCCCGGCCTATTATCTGGGAAGCCATGGCGATGGGCAGATCATAGCGGCCTCCCACACCGCCTCGCTCGCCAATCATTTCGGGCGGCTGGTGCGGCGAACCGTGGTTGAATTTGGCCACGAGCTTGGCGTGGCATTGACGAAGGATAGCCGCGCCGCGGCCCGCTTTTCAACCGAAGCCGGCGGCAGTTATTTCGCCGCCGGCGTCCGCGGGCCGATCACCGGCCGCCGCGCCGACCTGATTCTGATCGACGATCCAATCAAATCCTGGGCGGAAGCGGATAGCCTGGTGCATCGGGATGCGTTGTATGATTGGTATCGCGCGGAGCTGACGGCACGGTTGAAACCGAACGGCCGGATTGTGCTGATCATGACGCGTTGGCACGAGGATGACCTGGCCGGAAGGCTAATGCGGGGCGAAACTTCGTGGCAGGTGCTTCGCCTGCCGGCACTGGCGGAAGAAAATGACCCGCTGGGCCGCGCACTTGGCGAAGCTTTGTGGCCGGAATGGCAGAGTGCGAAAGCGCTGGAACGGCGCAAGACGGAGGTGGGCGAGCGGGCTTTCGCGGCACTCTACCAGCAAACCCCGCGGCCGCCGGAGGCGATGTTCTTCAACACGCGCCAGCTGCGCATTGTTGCCGAAACACCGCCGCTGCATCGGACCATCCGGGCATGGGATCTGGCGGCGGCGTTGCCGGCACCAGGCCGCGACCCGGATTACACGGTCGGCCTGAAGCTAGGCGTGACTGACAGGAGAGAAATAATCGTGCTCGACATCGTGCGGCTGCGCGCAACCCCTGGCGAGGTGGAGCACAGGATTGCCGAGACCGCCAAACTCGACGGGTTTGGAACGATGATTGCGCTGCCAAAAGATCCCGGCCAGGCCGGCACCGCGCAGGTGGCGTATCTGACGCGCGGTCTGCTCGGCTACAAGATCGATGCGACGCCGGAAACAGGTTCAAAGGAGCAACGCGCCATGCCGGCGGCCGCACAAGTGGACGCCGGCAATGTGATGCTCCTGGCGGGGCCGTGGAATTTGAGTTTTTTGCGTGAGCTGAGCGCGTTTCCGGATTCGGAAAAGGACGACCAGGTGGATGCGTTTTCCCGCGCGGTGAATACGCTGGCGACGACCACCGACAGCGCGCCGCGGCGGATGCATGTGCCCCTGGTTGGGCGATAACTGAAACAAGAGGCCGAATGTTCGAAACGATTTGCGACACGGTGCCGGCGGATAGCGGTATGCCGGCGCGCGTGCGGCGGCTGGATTTGCTGCGCCGCGTGCTCGACGGCACGATTTATGACGGTCTGCCCTACCAGTTTCACGAAGAGCGCAACGGCGCCGGCGAATATGTGCCGCTGCGTATGCGCCGGCCCTCGGTACGCTATGGGCTGTGCCGGATTGTGGTTGAGGATTCCGTGGCTTTGCTATTCAGCGATGCGCATTTTCCCGCCGTTGAATGCACCGATGTGGAACTGGCCGGAATCTTAAGCAGCGTGATTGATGAAAGCCGGCTGAATGAGGTGATGATCGACGCGGCCATCCGCGGCTCGGTAGGCTCCGTGGCGGTTCTGATGCGCGTGTTGAAGGGGCGGGTTTTCTTTTCGGTCCTGGAAAGCCTTTATCTGACGCCGCAATGGGACGTTACGGCGCCGGACACGCTGAGCAGCGTGACCGAAAAATACAAGGTCAGCGGCGCGGATTTGGCGGCGCAGGGCTATACGGATGTCGATCCGGGCACGATCTACTGGTTTCAGCGCATTTGGGATGACGGCGCCGAAACCTGGTATCTTCCCTGGGCGGTGAATGACCCGTTGGCGGCGCCGGTTGTTGACCGGGCGCGCAGCGTCACGCATGGACTTGGCTTTGTTCCGATTGTGTGGATAAAAAATCTGCCTGGCGGTGATGGGGTTGACGGCGCCTGCACATTTCGCGCCGCGATCGAGACGAATATCGAGATCGACTATCAACTGAGCCAGGCCGGGCGGGGGCTGAAATACAGTTCCGACCCGACACTGCTGATCAAGGAGCCTGCGATCGGCGATTCGGAGATTGTTAAAGGCGCTGGTAATGCCTTGGTGGTCTCCGAAAAAGGCGATGCCAAACTGCTGGAAATCGGCGGCACGGCGTGCGAGGCGGTGATCTCCTACGTGCGCACGCTGCGCGAATTTGCACTGGAAGCCGTGCATGGCAACCGTGCGAACGCGGACCGGCTCACCGCCGCGCAGTCCGGCCGGGCGCTGGAGCTGATGAATCAGGGTTTGATCTGGCTCGCCGATAATCTACGCATTTCCTACGGCAATGCCGGGGTGCTCGCACTTTTAAAAATGGTTGTGCGGGCTTCGAATGTGTACCCGCTGCTGGTGACGGGCAACATCGTCGCGCCCATGGATACCGGAGTAAAAATTTCTCTTCGCTGGCCACGCTGGTATCCGCTTTCCGCCGATGACCGGCTGAAGGAAGCTCAGGCGGTTGCCGCGCTGACCAGTGCCGGGCAGCTCTCGCGCGAAACCGGCGTGAAAATGACGGCCGCGGCGACAGGCGTTGAAGATG
>Ga0116227_10015552_pt1 | contig 11241 bp, 9 predicted proteins | sample S1TSphgellanicum_FD_89693 | JGI IMG/M metagenome (GOLD analysis project Ga0116227, IMG submission 89693) | Host-associated microbial communities from peat moss isolated from Minnesota, USA - S1T2_Fb - Sphagnum magellanicum MG | ecosystem: Host-associated > Plants > Peat moss > Unclassified... | reverse complement strand
TAAAGAGGGTTTTTTCTCTTGAAAAGTATAAGCAATTAAACCTGCAAGAACATTCACCATAAAATTTTTGACGCTTCTATGGCGAGAATGAACGATTTGGGAAATATTTTTTAATTGATCATTCACAGAATTTCAGATTTTAGATTTTAGATTTTAGATTTCGGATTAGAAGAGCGATTGATCGGTTCTTTACCAGCACTGTCCCTCTTTCTACCTTATCTCCTCTTCTTCCTCCTAATCTAAAACTGGCAAATCCCCAATCCAAAATCTAAAATCCAAAATCCAAAATTGAATGATCTTTTTCGTAACATAAGCTTTTCCCACCACTCAACTAACTTATTCTTCATATTTTTCTTGAAAGGAGTTATTAATTTAATAGTTCTTGCCATGCTCCCCAACTCATTTTTGTCCAAAGTCCAAATTAGAAGTGCAATAGGAAAAAATGCGGTATAATTTAATCTGGCAGAATTAATTAGCCCACCACTGGTACACTGGGAGGATAATCGTCATGACCCAAAGCGTAGAACAACAAATCGTTTTACCTCCTCCGTTTCCAGACCACACCCAACTGCCGGATGAGGATGGTACCTTTGTGAAAAATTTTCAGGAGCATCCCCAAAGTATTATTCTCACAGATTCTCTCACCCCAATTTTAGTCCAACTGCATCCTGACGGACAATACGTCATTGGTCAAGATAGCGGTATCTATTGGCGGGAAACTGAACCACCACAAGCAGGGTCGGAAGCACCCGATTGGTTCTATGTCCCCAATGTTCCACCGAATCTAGATGGGGAAATACGTCGTTCTTACGTCTTGTGGCGCGAGTTTATCTCCCCCTTAATTGCCCTGGAGTTTGCCAGTGGGAATGGGGATGAGGAACGAGATAAAACTCCCCTATCCAGGATTAATGTTGAACAAAGACCAAAGCCTGGTAAGTTTTGGGTGTACGAGCAGATAATGCATATTTTCTACTATGGGATATATGTCATAGGCACAGGCACGTTGGAAATGTACCATCTAATTAACGGGTCCTATTACCAGATGACACCGAATGAGCGGGGACACTATCCAATTGAACCATTAGGGATAGAGTTAGGACTGTGGCAGGGGAGCTATCAAAATCAAACCCAATTGTGGTTGCGGTGGTGGGATTTACAGGGTAATCTGTTGCTGACAGGATGGGAGCAAACCCAAATCGAGCATACCCGTGCTGAACAGGAACGTAATCGTGCTGAACAGGAACGTACCCGTGCTGAACAGGAACGTAATCGTGCTGAACAGGAACGTACCCGTGCTGAACAAGAACGTACTCGTGCCGATTGCCTCGCTGCTCGATTGCGAGAACTCGGAATCAATCCATCTGAATTAGAGTAGTCTACTAGAACGAAAAAATACTCGATACTAAGGATGGGGGTGAGAACAAAATCTAAAATTAAACCCAAAAGACTTTATAGAAGTTGAAGGAATTGCTATTGTTCGCCCCAATAGCATAACTGACTTTTCCCGTTAAGTCTGGAAAAGCTGATGGAGAAAGGATTTGAAGCGATGAGAGCATTAGTAGTATGATTGGACAGCCCGCAACTTTATTTCTGAAATAAGATGCGTTCACCCTGTCCCCTCAAGTGCCTACCTCAACTGGGCTACAAGTTGATTTACCAATAGAGTATCCTTCGTCAACAAGTCCTCGACGGTAATCCGCAAAAACCGCTGCTCATCAACTTGAAACCAGATTTTAATCCGATCGCTGCCCGGATACCCCAGTGGTGTTAATCTGGCAATGGTCCTAGCACCGTCTTGATCGTTGAGACTTTGGACATTGGTAGTACTAGTATCAACCCGACGAGTAATCAGGCGATCGCCGTCAAAATAGACTTCCGTACTACCCGTATCAGCGCCTAATTCCCCTATAATCAATTCGATACTGGGTTGCTCATCCACAGAAGCCCCTAAAACTAATTCCACAGGCTGACTCATCGGATAGGCTTGTCCGGCTTTAATAATCTGATGCCAGTTATAGCGTTGCTGGTGCCGATCCCAGTAGCGGATACCATAACTATGATACAGAAAGTCTTTTAATTGTACTCCCTGTGATAACTGCAAGGCTCCCTGGGCAATGGCCTCAAATGGGCATTCACAACGAATTTTTTCTGGGGCAAAATACTGTTTCAACCATGTCTGCATTGGCGGTAATTGGGCAGAGCCACCAACTAACAGTACTGCATTGATATCTGCAACTTCTATCCCCCGGTTACGAGCTTGGTGCAACAGACTAGTCATCGAATTATCCAGCAGTTCAAAGAACCCGTGTTCTTGGAGGATCTGGTCAAACATTTCCCGGTTTAGTTCTAATTCATAACTTTGATCTGTCTTGACATCAAAGAAAACTTCCCTGGCTTGGTTTTGGGTGGAGAGTTGAATTTTCACCCGTTCTGATAGTCTTGTTGTGAGGGAGTTGATCCCTACACCTTGAGTCTGCGCGAAGTAATCTACTAACCAATTATCAATATCACTACCACCTAAGTTTTGCCCGACTTTGGCTAGAACGCGAGCAGTTTTCACCTGTTGTGAACTTTCTCCAGAGGATTGATGCCCCCATTTGAGGATAAATCCCAACGCCTTGGTACTTGTTTGTCCCCTTAGATGATCTAAGGTGACTAGGGACAAATCTAAGGTACCCCCCCCAAAGTCAATTACCAAGAGTATTTCCTGATCTGCTAGACCATAGCCTAAGGCCGCTGCGGTAGGTTCATCCACCATCTGCACCTGCTGAACGGGTACCCGTTGGCAAACTTTTCCTAACCAGTGGCGATAGGCTTCAAAGCTGTCTACTGGTACAGTTAGTACTAGGGAATCTACCCCCCCTTCTACGGTTGCTAGTTGCTCAATGACCTGAGTCAGAAACCATTGTCCTATCTGCTCAAATGTGATCACTTTCCCATCTAATTCGGGGAGGAAACCTTGAATATCCGCACCAATACCCCGTTTAAAGTTGTGAAAAAAGCGTACATCAGTTTTAATATCTAGATCCTGTTCGCGCACCTGCTGCCCAACCAAGACTCTGCCCTGCGTTGCTTCTTGTACATAAACTAAGCTGGGAATCAGGGGTGGATTGAGATGGTGTTGAATGGATAAGCCAGGTATATTCACAGTTTCCGATTTCTGAGTGACAGGATTCCAGCGAGCAATGACTGTGTTACTGGTCCCAAAATCGATCGCGATCGCCATACTCTATACTTACTTCCCGGATCATACAACAGCTACTTTCTCTGTGATTATATCTCTATTCTTCGGTGTATTTTATACTAAAAAATTTTAAGTATTAATAAGTGACAGCTTATTTACCTAAATATTTCAATATTTATGTTTACGTCAAGATACATAATACAATTTGGTGTGTAGTCAAAGTTTGTACATCCTACCACAATACTAAATTTTTGCCCGATCAGGTGAGGAGGCAGCTATGAATCTCCATAAATAAATTTAGGGAATTTAATCAGGACGTAGTAAGTACCTGAACAGAATTAATTACACAAACTATGGGCTGGAATCCTTTATCCAGTCTAGATAAGACTTTCTGTTTGGTTACTTAATCACCTGGTTACTGTTAAAGCTAACTTCTAGAAGAAGAAAAATTTTCACCCTTTCTACATATTTAAAGTCATCATGTTCTCGTCAATATCCTCACTCTCCTAGTTATGTTTTCAACAGTGATGGAGATCACTAATTATTAATGTATAAATCACACTTTGGATAGATGAATGTTTTTCTACTATGATATTCTCAAGCATCCATAGAGATTTTCTATAATTACAGTAAATCTTTACTTGACGTAACAAAAGTTAACCATTAAGCTATTTATATACAAAACAAACATAATAGACATCTCCGACAATTGATATCTGTGTCTTGCTACATCAGGGTTTCAGGCTCATTTTAGGAGATGTCTAATAAGTAGTTACTGTTTTTTTGTCACACTGAAAATTAACCAGGCAACTGTTTCAGTATTGAAGTTATCTAGTACACATGAGTATAAAAAGTAACCACATCTATGTTGCATTTAAACATTGGTGAATCCAGTCAACTCCTCAGTCAATTTCAGCAATGTACACAGACAAATTACAGTGGTCAGCTAAATTTCCAAAGTTCAAGAGGAAATAGATGGAGCTTCTATTATCGGATGGGGCAAATAGTTTGGGCGACCGGTGGGACTCATCCTGGTCGGCGGTGGTACAGAAATATGGCTCAAATTTGCCCCCAGATTAATCTGAATAAGATTCGGTTTAAGTCTGAAGAAAAATCCATAGAATATTGGGATTACCGCTGCTTAGAAATTTTATTGAAACAGAATGAAATGCAGCAGCAACAAGTCAATGCCATTGTCGAAAATACAGTGGCAGAACTTCTATTTGATCTAGCCCAAAATATTAATTTGCGTACTTTGACCTGTACTCAACATCCAGACATTATCATCGAAGCACCGATTAGTTCTACTAGTACGAATATATCTCTCCAGCAAATGCAAATTACTTGGAACAGTTGGGTTGAAGCTGGGTTGGCAACTGTTTCCCCGGACCTAGCACCAGTATTACGAAAACCAAGCCAACTCCAAAAGCAGATTAATCCGACTGTTTACAAAAAACTCGAGCAATTAATCAACGGCAAACATACCCTCTGGGATTTAGCCGTGAAAATGAAACAGAGTGTTTTGGTCGTTACCCGTTCTTTGCTCCCCTATATTCGGGACGGAATCACGGAACTTGTGGAAGTACCAGATATGCCATTAGCGGCAAAAAGTCACTCTAAACCCAGACCAAACACTCCACTCATCGCCTGTGTGGATGATAGTCCCCAAATTTGTCGCCTCTTAGAGGAGATTGTCGGCTTCAATGGACTGAGATTCCTTAAAGTCGAAGATCCAGTGCAGGCTCTGCCTATACTGATTCAAAATAAACCAGACCTGATTTTCCTGGATTTAATCATGCCTATCGTCAATGGTTATGAACTCTGTACCCAATTAAGAAGAAGTCAAAGCTTCGCGCAAACACCTATCATTATCTTAACAGGTAGTGGTGGTCTTTTTGATCAAGCTCGCTCGAAGGTGTATGGTGCTACGGAGTTTATCAAAAAACCAGTAAAAACTGAGCAGGTAATTGAGGTAATTAATAAGCATTTGTCCCAGTCTTCTGGGACAAATGTTCAGAACTTTTCTAATGTGGGTTTTAATTATTCTTGAAGTCTACAACCCTGCTAAATCTAAAATCGGTGCGATCGCATCTTCTCGTTTCACTGCCATAATATGTACACCTTGGCACAGATGCCGGGCTGCCCGCGCTTGTTCGGCGGCAATTTTCATCCCTTCCTCTAGGGGATCTTTGACTTTTGCTAACCGCTCAATAATATGTTGGGGAATATTTACACCTGGCACAAACTTATTAATAAATTGGGCATTTTTGGCTGATTTTAAGAGAAAAATTCCGGCTAAAACTGGTTTTTTATAACTAGCAGCGATGGTATCCATAAATTTTTCCAACCGTTCAAAATCCGTAATCAACTGACTCTGGAAAAATTGTGCCCCTGCTTCCACTTTGCGCTCAAATCGACTTTGTAAGCCTGACCAACTAGGACATTGGGGATCTACAGCTGCACCGGGAAATAAATCCAGGGACCCATCGGTTAGAGGTTGCTCTTTAGAGTCTAACCCTTGATTCATTTTCCGAATCAATTGTAGTAGGCGCACAGATTCTAAGTCAAAAACCCCTTTTGCCTCTGGGTGATCACCTGCTTTCACCGGGTCGCCCGTTAAGGCTAGAATATTCCGAATCCCCAAGACATAAGCACCCATCAAGTCAGCTTGTAAAGCAATCCGGTTGCGATCGCGGCATGCCATCTGACAGATTGGCTCAATTCCATTTTGCCATAAAATCGCCGATGCAGCTAAAGAAGACATCCGCAATACCGCACGGCTACCATCAGTGATATTGACAGCATGCACCCTTCCTTTCAGCGTTGCTGCCGTTTTTAGCATCCCTCTCGGATCTCCCCCCTTAGGTGGTGCTATTTCGGCAGTAATTAAGAACTCCCCTGCTTGGACGGCTGTACGAAAGGAATTGACGATTCTGAGATTTGGGGTATTAGGCATAACATTGAGGTTAGGAATTTGTGATCAGCAAAGGCACAAGGGATTTATACCTTCTGACAGCTAAAGGGAGCAAGGGTTGATGCCTCCCGTATATGGAACCTTCTGCCTTCTTCAATCAGCATAAAGCTATCATGGACTAATTTAACCCTAGTCCCCAGTCCCCAAACTCAAATAACCCAGAGCAGCTTTCACCTGGGCCAAGGTCTGGTTAGCGATCGCCCTTGCTTTTTCTCCCCCATCGCCCAATACTGACTCTAAATAGCCTTTTTCTGCCACTACTTCCTGATATTTAGCTTGGATCGGCTTTAGCGCATTAATTGTGGTTTCTGTCAATAACGGTTTAAACTGACCCCAGCCCATATCCTGGCACTCAGATGCTACCTCTGTCTTGGTCTTACCGGAGAGCAACATATACAAAGTTAACAAGTTGTGACACTCAGGACGCTCCGGATCATCAAACACTAGGCCTCGAACTGGATCAGTCTTACAGCGTTTAATTTTATTGGCAATTTGCTCTGGTGGATCTAACAAATTAATCCGACTAGACTCCGAGGGATCAGACTTAGACATTTTCCGCGTTCCGTCTGTCAAACTCATTACCCTTGCTCCTTCCTGCCGGATCAATGGTTCTGGTAACTTCAGGACTGGTTGCTCTTGGGCAAATTGGTGATTAAATCGGTTGACAATATCTCGCGTCAGTTCTAAATGTTGCTTTTGGTCTTCACCCACAGGAACCTTATCTGCTTGGTAGAGGAGAATATCCGCAGACATTAGTACTGGATAGTCGAGTAAGCCCACACTCACATTTTCCCCCTGCTTGAGGGCTTTCTCCTTAAACTGGATCATATCTTCTAGCCAGTTGAGAGGTGTGATGCAGTTAAGTAGCCAGGTGAGTTCGCTGTGGGCAGAAACATGGGACTGGACAAAGATCGTAGAATAGTCTAAGTCAATGCCACAAGCTAGGTAAAGAGCAGCGATCGCGTAAGTGTCTGCCGCCAAGGTGGCTGGATTATGTGGTGCGGTTATGGCATGTAAATCCACCACACAAAAGAAACTATCATATTGGTCTTGGATTTCTACCCAGTTACGAATCGCTCCTAAGTAATTCCCTAAGTGTAGATTCCCAGTGGGTTGGACTCCCGACAGAACACGCTGCTTAACCATAAATTCCTATCGAATCCCCGCTTGCTAAAATTGCGGTGGCAAAACTTATTTATAGCAGAGCTTGCTGAATTTTTAACTATTCAGGGAGTGACAAACCTTAATTTTTGGTTTATTTCCCCCATTGCCCATCAATAGGCTCATCTTTAGGACTAGTAAGGATTGAAGGTGCGATCGCCCTACTAACTGCCCATCTATGATTGTGGTTGTAGGACCCATGATAATTTTAGGATGAAAGTAGCTGTTTTCAGTACAAAAACCTATGATCGGCAATTTTTAGCAGCTGCAACAGCCCTGCACCCCCATGAGTTGGTTTATTTTGAACCTCGTTTAAGCCAGGATACGGCTATCTTAGCCACTGGCTTTCCTGCGGTTTGCGTATTTGTCCATGATCAGGTTAATGCCCAAACTTTAGAAATTCTAGCAGATGGGGGGACACACCTCATCGCCTTGCGCTGTGCCGGGTTTAATAATGTGGACTTAACCACCGCAGCTAAGTTAGGAATTAAAGTTGTCCGTGTACCTGCTTACTCGCCCTATGGGGTAGCGGAGCATGCTGTAGGGTTGATTTTATGTCTCAATCGTCGGATTCATCGGGCTTACAACCGTGTTCGGGAAGGTAATTTCTCCCTCAATGGACTACTAGGATTTAACTTAAATGGACGTACAGTGGGAATTATTGGTACGGGTAAAATCGGTTTGATTTTGGGGAGAATTCTTCAAGGGTTCGGTTGTCACATCCTTGCCTACGATGTTTACCAAAACCCCGAACTAGCAGCTATGGGTGGGAAGTATGTGGAATTACCGGAGCTATTTGCTAACTCTGATATTATCTCCCTCCATTGTCCCCTCATTCCGGAAACACATCACCTAATCAATACCCAAGCGATTACCCAAATGAAACCAGGGATGATGCTGATCAATACTAGTCGAGGTGAACTGATTGATACTCAAGCGGTGATTGAGGGGCTAAAGTCAGGACAAATTGGCTATCTTGGGATGGATGTCTATGAGCAAGAATCAGAATTGTTTTTTGAAGATTTGTCTGGGAAGATCATTTATGATGATGTTTTCCAGCACTTGACGACCTTTCCTAACGTCTTAATCACTGGACATCAAGCCTTCTTTACCACTGATGCTCTTTGCAACATTGCTGATACGACCTTAGCCAGTATTTCGGATGTTGAACAAGGTCGTCCCTGCGCCCATGAAATCAGGCTATAATTTTCCTATTTTGTTGAGCAGCAACCAATGAAGCGCTTTCTTTTAACGTGGCTCGGTAGTGCAGTAGCACTGTTTATCACTGCTAAAATTGTCCCTGGATTCATAGTTAATAGCATTCCGGCTGCCCTTGTTGCCGCCATAGTTATAGGCTTAGTGAATGCATTTATTCGCCCAGTGTTGCAGTTTTTTGCCTTTCCGATTACCCTCATCACCTTTGGTTTATTTTCATTGGTGATCAATGCTTTGACCCTTTTATTAGCAAGTGCCTTGACTCCAGTCAAAGGTTTTGAAATTCATGGCTTTATACCTGCTTTATTGGGTTCAATTGTGCTAGCAATTATTTCTAGTATTATTCACCATCTTGTGAATGTATAACAGTCCTATTTGATTGTTGAAAAAACTCCGTACACCTCCACGAGCCTACCCGCAGATCCCTGTAGTTGAGTAGATTGGGCAACCGCTACTGTTACTGTCCCTAGTTGTTCTGGTAATCGAAAAATTTGTTTCGGCACCAATAACCTTACTGCTGGGGAGGCTGCGAGAATTGCGGCGGCTTCAGCTACGCTAGATGTGCCTACTTTCTGCTCAACAATAGGCGCAGGGTTGGGGACTAAAACAGTATTGAGAATTTCTCTTGAGAAGGTTCTCAAAGGCAAATTGTGTAGACGACAGAGTTCAACTAAGGCGATTTCCGATGCTTTAGATTCTAGAGTAGCAAAACCAGCAATTGCTTGATCATCTAACTGAAATTCTCGCCATATTTTCTCAATTGCTTTTTCAATTAACTGTCTTGAAGTTGTTTTTTGACAGCCAATCCCTACCCATAAAGCTGGTGCCGATAAGTGTAATTTGCAATTTTTCATTATGTCTTGCACTCTGGAAATCGGCATAAATTAACTATTTAGCTTGAGGGTTGATAATGATACACCAAAAATGATCTTTATAATACTTTCACCAGATCAGAAAAACTATATATTCGGTACATCTAGCACAGTAGGAGGCACCAAGGGGAATACAAGGTCAAAGGTCAAAGGTAAATTTGGTTATTCATTTTTAATTGCTTTTTAACCTTGTAGCGCAAGCGTTTCATCTTGGTGTTTTCGATTCTTTATTCCTCCACCACAGCTGTTTCATAATAGCTATGGTGGAGTTTTGTTATTTCAAACCTTCTACTCCTGGACCCCAGCTTGCCGCAGATTCACTACTACATCTCTATAACCATTAAATTCCGCAATCATGGAAGCGGTATAACCACCACGATTTTTGAGATTCACATTAGCTCCGGCGGCTAGTAATACCTGCACAGCTTGGGAGTAACCGGCAGAAGCAGCCCACATCAGCGCCGTTGCTCCCGCTGGACCTTGACAATTTACATCTCCCCCCTTTGCCAGTAACAACCGAATCACTTCGAGATGGTTGCCTGCTGCTGCTTTCATCAAGGCAGTTTTGCCATCATCGGCTACGGTGTTGGCATCAGCACCGTGGTCTAGTAAAACCTTCACTGTTTGGCTGTGTCCTTGGGATGCGGCTAGGGTGAGGGGGACTTCCCCCAGGTTTCTCCCTTGAGTATCTCCCCCAAAATATAGCAGTGCCTCAACAATTTTGTGGTACCCCTGGAGGGCTGCAACTAATAATGGTGTATCACCTAGGTGGTTTTTAAGTTGTCCATCCGCACCCCGGTTAAGTAACAATTGCACAACACCAATGTGTTCTTCGACTACGGCAAGGTGTAGAGCGGTTTCCCCATCTCGATCTTGGAGGTTGATATGCGCTCCTTGATCTAATAGAGTTGTGGCCATAGTTATATTCCCATCTGCCGCTGCCGCCATGAGGGCAGTCCCCCCGTCACTATTACGTAAATTCACATCTGCCCCAGCAGCTAATAGTACTTTAACAATGTCTAAATACCCCAATTCGGCGGCGATAATTAGGGGTATCTCCCCTTCTGCATCTTGGGCATTGACATCAACACCATTTTGGAGGATGGCTTGAGCGATAGCTGTATATCCCTGTTTAATTGCTAGTTTCAAAGCCGTATCGTGATCTTGATCTGTGAGATGAGCCTTGGCACCAGCAGTCAGGAGTACTTGTACTATCTGAAGATGTCCTTTGAGGGCGGCTACCATGAGAGCGGTGCTACCATCTTCGTTGATGGCATTTACATCTGCACCTCCAGTAATTAAGAGTTTGACAATATCCAGCTGGTTAGCACTAGCTGCCAACATCAAGGCCGTCAAACCATAGATTTTCCTGGGTTGGTTGATATTAGCCCCAGCATTGAGGAGCGATCGCGCGATCTCCGTGTACCCTGAGTTAGCAGCAAACATCAATGCTGTAGTCCCATCCCGGTCGCCCACATCCACCTTAGCGCCACCTGCTAGTAGTTTCTGCACCTGCTGAATATTCCCGCTTTTAGCAGCCTTGAGTAGCAGAGTATCATTGTTTTCTGTCATGGATAGAGTCCCATTATCTTCAAGGGGGTTGTCCCACATTTTTTTAAATAAGTACTCTCACAGAATTAATTACACACAATCTGGGCTGCAAGCTTGATTCAGTCTAGATATTTAGTTTGTAAATATTTCTGTTCAGTTACTTAGCTAAAACAAAAAGAAGCCCCACATCTGACCCGTTCGCGCAGCGTCTCCGCTTTGGAGTTGGGCAGTGTGGGATGAATTTTTGGGCGATGACGAATTGACCACTAACCGAATCAAGCCAT
>Ga0116227_10015551_pt1 | contig 11241 bp, 7 predicted proteins | sample S1TSphgellanicum_FD_89693 | JGI IMG/M metagenome (GOLD analysis project Ga0116227, IMG submission 89693) | Host-associated microbial communities from peat moss isolated from Minnesota, USA - S1T2_Fb - Sphagnum magellanicum MG | ecosystem: Host-associated > Plants > Peat moss > Unclassified... | reverse complement strand
TTCTCGAAGCCCGCGCGCCGCCGCCGCGGATTGCGACAGGCATTGCCGAATGGGATCGGGTAACCGGCGGCGGCCTCGTGCCGGGATCGGTGCTGCTGCTCGGCGGCGAGCCTGGCATCGGCAAATCGACGCTGCTGATCCAAGCTTGCGCGACATTGGCGGCGCAAGGGCACCGCATCGCCTATATTTCGGGCGAGGAGGCGGTCGATCAGGTGCGGCTGCGCGCCGAGCGGCTCGGCCTCGCCAAAGCGCCCGTCGATCTCGCTGCCGAAACCAGCGTCGAGGACATCGTGGCGACGCTCTCGCAAGGCCGCGCCCCTGCCCTCGTCGTCATCGATTCCATTCAAACCATGTGGACCAGTTTCGTCGAATCGGCGCCCGGCACGGTCACTCAGGTGCGCGGCGCAGCGCAGGCGCTGATCCGCTTCGCCAAGATGACGGGCGCCTGCGTCATTCTCGTCGGCCACGTGACCAAGGACGGCCAGATCGCCGGCCCGCGCGTCGTCGAGCACATGGTCGATGCGGTGATCTCCTTCGAAGGCGAAGGCGGTCGCGATTTCCGCATCCTGCGCGCGGTGAAGAACCGCTTCGGTCCGACCGACGAGATCGGCATTTTCGAGATGACCGGACGCGGTCTTGCCGAAGTCGCCAATCCATCACAGCTTTTTCTGGCCGCGCGCGATGCCGGCGCGCCGGGCGCGGCCGTCTTTGCCGGCATGGAGGGCACGCGGCCGGTTCTCGTCGAGATCCAAGCGCTCGTCGCCCCGAGCTCGCTCGGCACGCCGCGCCGCGCCGTGGTCGGCTGGGACAATGCGCGCCTCGCCATGGTCGTCGCTGTGCTCGAAGCCCGCGCCGGGCTGCGGCTCGCTCAGCACGACATTTATCTCAACGTTGCCGGCGGACTTCGCGTCGGCGAGCCGGCAGCTGATCTCGCCGCCGCGGCAGCCCTCGTCTCGGCATTGACCGGCAAGGCACTTCCGGACGATGCGGTGTTTTACGGAGAGATCGGCTTGTCCGGCGCGATCCGCCCCGTGGCGCATGCCTTGGCGCGCCTCAAGGAAGCGGCCAAGCTCGGCTTTCGTCACGCCGTCGCTCCGGCCCTGCTGCAAGAAAAAGGCGCCGCCGCGCCGGGCGATATCGCGCTTTCCGCCTGCGCCCATATCACCGCGCTCGTCGCCGATATCGCCGCCGATGGTATTGCCGGCAAAGGCCAAAAATCCGATCGTGGGCGACCGTCGCGAACGGGGTGACGGCTTCCTTCGGCTTCGCTATAAGGTGGCTCGCGCGGTATCGAGCCGCAAAGCTGCGAGCCTCAATCGGCTCGTTCATAGACTGAGATCGCAGGGATCCTCAGACCGGATCGATGTAAGAGGCCAGACTGATGCCATCCTATCTCGACCTCGGTTTGATCGTCATCGTGCTCGTCTCCGCCTTGCTCGCCATGCTGCGCGGCTTCACGCGCGAAGTGCTCGCGATAGCCTCGTGGGGTGCAGCAGCGGCAGCAGCGTTCTATTTCTATCCGCTCGTCCTGCCTTATGTGCCGGCCTCGATCTCGAAGGACGTCGTGCGTCAAGCGATCGCTGCCGCCGGCGTTTTTTTCGCGACTCTCATCATCGTGTCGCTGGTCACGATCAAGCTTTCCGATACCATTCTCGATTCAAAAGTCGGCGCGCTCGACCGTTCTCTCGGCTTCGTCTTCGGCGCCGTGCGCGGCCTCCTGCTCTGCGTCATCGCCTTCGTCTTCTTTAGTTGGCTCGTTCCCGAAAAGACGCAGCCCGAATGGGTGAAGACGGCCCGCATGAAGCCATTGCTGCAGGCGACCGGAGATCAGCTTATGGCGATGCTGCCCGACGATCCCGAAGGGATTTTGGCCCGGCTGAAGCGCCCAAAGACGCCGCCGAGCGACGACACGCCGCCCGATAGCGACACCGACACCAAGCCCGCGCCTGCGACCGCCCCGGCAGCCGGCAAACGGACCTGAGCGGGCTTCTTTTGCGTGCGATTCACTGGCATTTCGCCGCCGGCGCGCCTATGTGACGTTTTTCCGAGGTGCGCGCGCCGGCCTGAGCTTTGCATCTTAATCCTGCCTGCGTCGGTTTATGGTCTATCGAGGGGAATCGGATAGACCGGAGCTCGGGCTTCGACATTGAGGGAAAGGCCGCGCATGGACGCGACGGACTCCGGACCTGTGGATGAATTCGATCCGGATGCCGACAGGCTTCAGGAAGAATGCGGGGTCTTCGGCATATTCGGTCATCCCGATGCAGCCGCCATCACCGCGCTCGGCCTGCACGCGCTCCAACATCGTGGGCAGGAGGCCGCGGGCATCGTCGTTTTCGATGGCAAGAGGTTCAACTCCGAGCGCCGGCTCGGTCTCGTCAGCGACCATTTTTCCCGCGCTTCGACAATGGAACGCCTGCCCGGCCATACCGCGATCGGCCATGTCCGTTACTCGACGACGGGCGAAACCATCTTGCGCAATGTGCAACCGCTTTTCGCCGAGCTGAATTGCGGCGGCTTCGCGGTCGCCCATAACGGCAATCTCACGAACGGCTTGACGCTGCGACGCGAGCTCGTGCGCGAAGGCGCGCTCTACCAATCGACCTCCGACACCGAGGTCATCCTTCATCTCGTCGCGCGCAGCCGCCGGCCGCGCGTCATCGAGCGCTTCATCGAGGCTTTGCGCCAGCTCGAAGGCGCCTACTCGCTCGTTGCGCTCACCAACAAAAAGCTGATCGGCGCGCGCGATCCTTTGGGCATAAGGCCGCTCGTGCTCGGCGAGCTCGACGGGCATTACATCCTCGCCTCCGAAACCTGCGCGCTCGATATCATCGGCGCCCGCTTCGTGCGCGACATCGAGAACGGCGAGATCGTCGTGATCTCCGAAAGCGGCATCGAAAGCCTGCATCCCTTCCCACGCCGGCCGATGCGACCCTGCATCTTCGAATATATCTATTTTGCCCGACCGGATTCGATCGTGCATGTCCGTCCAGTCTATGACGTGCGCAAGGCGATGGGCGCCGAGCTCGCGCACGAGGCGCCGGCCGACGCCGACGTCGTCGTGCCGGTGCCCGATTCCGGCGTACCGGCGGCGATCGGCTATGCGCAGGCGGCGAAAATTCCGTTCGAGCTCGGCATCATCCGCAACCACTATGTCGGGCGAACCTTCATCCAGCCGACGCAGCGCGTGCGCGAGCTCGGCGTGCGGCTGAAGCACAGCGCCAACCGCTCCGTCGTCGCCGGCAAGCGCATCGTGCTGATCGACGATTCGATCGTGCGCGGCACGACTTCGTTGAAGATCGTGCGGATGATGCGCGAAGCGGGCGCGAAAGAAGTGCATTTCCGCATCTCCTCGCCGCCGATCACGCATCCCGATTATTACGGGATCGACACGCCCGAGCGCGACAAGCTCCTGGCAGCGACCCACTCGCTCGAGGAGATGCGCGCCTATATAGGCTGCGACTCGCTCGCCTTCTTGTCGGTGGACGGCATTTACCGCGCGATGGGCGAGAAAAGCCGCGATCCGCTGCGCCCGCAATTCACCGACCATTGCTTTACCGGCGACTACCCGACCAATCTCACCGACGTCACGGGCGAGGCGAAGAACCAGCTCTCGCTGCTCGCCGAGACAGGCTGAGGGCGGCTCAGTCACATAAGGTCAAATATGAGCGAGCCAACTCAAACAACTTCCGACGACTATGAGCTAGAGCATTTTAAAAAATTTCTGCAGGCAAAGAATATCAATCTTAAATGCGAAGTATGTGGCAATGAAGACTTTGGCTTTTCGGGCCGTAATGAAAATAACTCTCTAGCTCCAGCGCTATATTATCAAAAGCCAGCTTTTCCGCTTTCAAATCATTCTGCTGGAGTGGAATGCGTGGCCGCGACCTGCTTGAACTGCGGGAACGTGAAGCTGTTCAACCGCAATGTGGTCGACACGTCGATGCGGGGACAAAAAGACAATGGGTGATCTCGTGCCGATGCGGCCCAGCTCGCCCTTGCCAACAGGGGGTGACGGGGGCCATTTTGACGGGATGGAAGCCCGCGTCGCAGCCCTCGAAGCCCACTATTCGCACATCAAGGAAGATGTCAGCGAACTACGCAAGGACGTGCGCGAGCTAAGGTCGGAGCTGAAAACCGATTTCCGATGGCTCCTCAGCATCTTGATCTCTGTAGCTGCGGCCCTTGGCGGCTTGATCCTTGGCCTCGCCGGGATGGTCGCGAAGGGGTTCCATTGGCTTTAGGCACCGTCGCTCTTTCGAATTGCGTTCAGGCTTTTTAAATATCTCTAGTCTGGTTCCGTTGGCTCACTTTCCGGCACTTTCAGCGCCGCCCTGCCCCAGCCGCGCTTCGGCGGCCGGGACCAGGGCCGATCCTCGTCGGCCGCGCGGGCCGTGCGCAGCACCCATCCGCCCTCCTTCGTCGCTTGCGCCGTCACCGCGCCCGTCTCGCGTAGCTTCATGTGGTCGAGCACGAGGGGCGCGGCGCAGCCGACCGGCGCCGACAAGGGGCTGATAATGACGGCTGCGCGCAGACAATCTTCTTCGAAAGCCGCCTTGTCGAGAACGAGCGCCACCGGCCGGCCGTCGGCCAGCGCGCCGACGCAGCCCTGCTTGTCGCAGTGCCCGGCTTCGGCGCTGCGCGCACGGCGCGCGTCGGCATCGGCGCGCAGCCATTGCTCGGCGGCGAAGGCGCCCGGCCGATGCCCGAGGATCGACAAGCTGCCATCGGCGCCGCGCAGCGCCGCTTCCGTGCCGCCCGGCGCCACGGCGAGATCGAAGCTCGGCCCAGCGGCGGCACCGTAAAGACCGATGAGCGCCAGCGGGATCGCGCTCGCGCGCAGCAACGCCGTGCGCCAGATCACGGAAGACAGAACCGCGAGAGCGAGAAAGGCGATCGCCCATGGCGCGAAGGCCGGCAGATGCAGCGTCGCGCCGGGCGCCGAACCGATGAGACGCGCCGCCCATAAGATGAAGCTGACGCTCGCCCCGACATAATGCCAGACGAAGGCATCGAGCCCGAGCGGATAGAGCAGCGCGCCGACGAGCGCCCCGGGCACCGCGAAGAGCTCGATGATGATCAGCGTGAGCGGGTTGCCGATGAGCACATAAGGGCTAAGCTCATGGAAATTATAGGCCATGAAGGACGCCGTCGCGCTGGTTGCGCAAAAGGTCGCGAACAGCACCGCGCCCGGACCATGGCGGAGCCTGTCCTTGAACGCTTCCCAGCCTGGTCGCCAAGGCTTGCGCGCGACGGGGCGCGCGGCACCGGCATATTGCTCTTCGCGCGTCTGCGCGAAGGCCGCGATCCGCGCCTCGTAGACGGCAATGAGAGCGGCAACCGCCGCGAAAGAGAGCTGGAAGCTCGCGCCGAGCAAAGCCTCCGGCTCGATCGCGATGACGACCAAAGCAGCGAAGGCGAGGTTGCGCATGCTGAGCGCCTGACGGTCGACAAGCACCGCGCCGAGCATGATCGTCGTCATGAAAAGAGCACGCTCCGTGCCGACGCGCGAGCCCGTCGCGAGATCGTAGAAGATCGCGCCGCCGATCGCGACGGCGGCCGCCCATTTCTTGATCGGATAGGTCAGCGCGAGCATCGGGCTCAGCGCGAGAAGCCGCCGCAAGCCGACGAAGAAGATCGCCGCGACGAGGGTCATCTGCACGCCGGCAATCGTGATGATGTGGAAGATGCCCGCCTCGCGGATCACCTCCTTGGCATCCTCCGACAGGAGATCGCGCTTGCCCGTCACCATGGCGGCGCCGATCGCGCCGGCATCGCCGCCGATGATCTGATCGACGCGCCGCGCCAGCGCGTTGCGGCCGCGGTCGAGCGCCATCGCCGCCGCGGCGAAAATATCGGGGGACGTCGGGGCCTCGATCGCATCCATGCGGCCGAGCACGTTGCCGACGGCGCCGAGCTCGGCGAACCAGGCATCGCGCGCGAAGTCATAGCCGCCGGGCAGGCTCGCCTGCGCTGGCGGAACGAGCCGCGCCTTCACCCGCACATAGGTGCCCGCCTCGAAAGGCGGGGCGCGGCGGATCGTCAGCCGGACGCGTTTCGGCCGCGCGTCGGCGGTGAGACCTTCCATCTTATCGCAGCGCAGGATGAAGCGCGCCCCGGCGCGACGAAAATCCATCTGCTCGATCCTGCCTTCGAGCGTCGCGATGCGGATATGATCGAGGACGGGCGCGGCGACGCGGGCGCTGCGCCATCCGGCCGAGAGAAAGCCGGCGAAGACGGCGGCTATGCCCACCGCGGCGGCGCAGGCCGCGCGATGGCCGCGCAGGATCGCCGCGAGCCCGCCAGATACGAGAAAGCCCGCGCCGGCAAACCAGAGCGAGGGATCACGGTCGGCCTCGAGCGCCAGCACGACGCCCAGTCCTGCAGCTGCGGGCAGCCATAAGAAGAGCCGCCTCTCGGCAATCTCGGTTTCGAACGCCTGCGCGAAGCGCGCCCGCGGATCGCCGAGCCGCGCGACGAGCCAAGCGAAAAGACTTTCGTGCGGCGCGACGCGTCCCTTGGCTGCGCTCGTCCCGACCGTGTCGCTCACGCCGACCTCGGCTTTAGCCTTGAAAACTCAAAAGGCAGTGAAACCGCCCCGAGGCTTTTCTTTCGATCGTTCCATGCTACACGACGCGAGGCGAAGCGGAAGGTCTCGAGCATCGGACCCAAAAGTGGATGCCGGTTTTGGGATCAATCCGATGCTCTAATTTTATGAATCTAGAGCATCTTGTCCGCTTTCAAATAATTCCATTTGAAGGCTGGATGCTCTAGACGGTCGCCCTCCACCCATTCACCGCCGAGCAGGACTGCGCATGCCCGACGTCGTTACCCGCTTTGCCCCCTCGCCGACTGGCTTCCTACATATTGGCGGCGCGCGCACGGCGCTCTTCAACTGGCTCTATGCCCGTCATTTCGGCGGCAAGATGCTATTGCGGATCGAGGATACCGACCGCGAGCGCTCGACCGAGGCGGCGATCGTCGCGATACTCGACGGGCTTTCCTGGCTCGGCGTCGCCTGGGATGGCGACGTCGTCTACCAGTTCCAGCGTGCGCCGCGCCATCGCGAGGTCGCCGAAAGCCTGCTGGCGGCTGGTCGCGCCTATTATTGCTATGCGACCCCGCAGGAGCTCGAGGAGATGCGCGAGACGGCGCGTGCGGAAAAACGTCCGCCGCGCTATGACGGGCGTTGGCGCGATCGCGCGCCTTCGGAAGCGCCACCCGGCGTCAAGCCGGTCATCCGTCTCAAGGCGCCGCAAGACGGCGAGACGATCCTCGAGGATGCCGTGCAGGGCCAGGTGAGATGGCCCAACAAGGATCTCGACGATCTCGTGCTTTTGCGCTCCGACGGCACGCCGACCTATATGCTCGCGGTCGTCGTCGACGATCACGACATGGGGGTGACGCAGATCATCCGCGGCGACGATCATCTCACCAATGCCGCGCGTCAGATGCAGATCTACGACGCGCTCGGCTGGCCGGTGCCTGCCATGGCGCATATTCCGCTCATTCATGGGGCCGATGGCGCCAAGCTCTCGAAGCGGCATGGCGCGCTCGGCGTCGACGCCTATCGTGCCATGGGCTATTTGCCGGAGGCGTTGCGCAATTATCTCGTGCGGCTCGGTTGGAGCCATGGCGACAAGGAATATTTCTCGCGCGACGAGATGATCGAAGCCTTCGATCTCGGCCATGTCGGCCGCTCGGCGGCCCGCCTCGATATCGCGAAGCTCGAAAATATGAACGGGCATTATATCCGGGCGATGCCGGACGATGCGCTCGTCGCAGCGCTCGCGGCGACCTTGCCCTATCTCCCGAACGGCGAGGTGATCGCGCCCAAGTTCGACGCGCGCATGCGCGAAAAGCTCACCGCCGCCATGCCCGGACTGAAAGAGCGCGCGAAAACCCTGATCGAGCTCCTCGACGGCGCCGGCTTTCTCTTCGCCGAGCGGCCGCTGACCTTGGACGAGAAGGCGGCGAGCCTTCTCGATACCGGCGGACGCGCGCATATCGCCGCGCTCTATCCGCGCTTCGCCACGCTCCCCGACTGGACGCCGGCCGCGATGGAACAAATCGTGCGCAGCTATGTCGAGGAGACGAAGGTGAAGCTCGGCCAAGTCGCGCAGCCCTTGCGCGCCGCGCTCACCGGGCGCGCGACGTCACCCGGCATATTCGACGTGCTCGACGTCCTCGGCCGCGAAGAAAGCCTCGGCCGCCTCGCCGATCAGGTCGGCTGAAGCATCGCGCGCAAAACAATGCGCGGTCTTGCCCGCTTGAACCTCCCCCGCGAGTGGGATAGTGGTTTGCGTAGCGCAAAGCGCGCGCGGCAGCTCTCCCCCCAGTTCGCGAGCAACCGCCCGAACGTCGAAAACAAAGCGTGAAATCTCGGAACCCAACAGAAGGCAGCGTCGATGAGCGCCACCGGTTCATTTATGCTCGGCGATAACTCGTTCAACATGCCGGTCAAGGCGGGCACGATCGGACCGTCCGTGGTCGACATCGGCAAGCTCTACGCGCAAACCGGGATGTTCACCTACGATCCCGGCTTCACCTCGACCGCAAGCTGCGAGTCCGAAATTACTTATATCGACGGCGACGAAGGCATCCTGCTTTATCGTGGCTTCCCGATCGAGCAGATCGCGGAGCAAGGCGATTTTCTCGAGACCTGCTACTTGCTGCTCTACGGGCAATTGCCGACCGCGGTGCAGAAGGCCGATTTCGATTACCGGATCACGCGCCATACGATGGTGCATGAGCAGATGGCGCGCTTCTTCCAGGGCTTTCGGCGCGATGCGCATCCGATGGCGGTGATGGTCGCGAGCGTCGGCGCGCTTTCTGCCTTTTATCACGACTCGACGGATATTTCCGATCCGACACAGCGCATGATCGCCTCGATGCGCCTCATCGCGAAGATCCCGACACTGGCGGCGATGGCCTATAAATATACGATCGGTCAGCCCTTCGTGTATCCGAAGAACGATCTCGACTACACGTCGAACTTCCTGCGCATGTGCTATGCGGTGCCGTGCGAGGACTATAAGCCTAATCCGGTGCTGGCGAAGGCGCTCGACCGGATCTTCATCCTGCATGCCGATCACGAGCAGAACGCTTCGACCTCGACTGTCAGGCTCGCCGGTTCATCCGGCGCCAATCCCTTCGCCTGCATTGCAGCCGGCGTCGCATGCCTGTGGGGCCCGGCTCATGGCGGTGCCAATGAGGCCGCGCTGAAAATGCTGTCCGAGATCGGCTCGGTCGAGAATATTCCGAAATTCGTCGCCCGGGCCAAGGACAAGAACGACTCCTTCCGTCTGATGGGCTTCGGCCATCGCGTCTACAAGAACTACGATCCGCGCGCCAAGATCATGCAGCGCACCTGCCACGAGGTATTGACCGAGCTCGGCATCAAGGACGATCCGCTGCTCGATATCGCGATCGAGCTCGAGAAGATCGCGCTCAGTGACGAATATTTCATCGAGAAGAAGCTCTATCCGAATATTGATTTCTATTCCGGCATCACGCTGAAGGCGATGGGCTTCCCCACGTCTATGTTCACCGTGCTTTTTGCCGTTGCGCGCACCGCCGGCTGGATCGCGCAGTGGAAGGAGATGATCGAGGATCCGGGCCAGCGCATCGGCCGTCCGCGCCAGCTTTATATCGGCGCACCGCAGCGCGATTATGTCCCCATCACCAGCCGCTGAGCGCCTGATCGGCCCTTCAAACGACAGGGCTGCGGCGGAGACGGACGTTCTCGTCGCAGGGGCCGGCGCTGCCGGCCTCATCGCTGCCGTCGCGTTGGCGCGCGCGGGTTTATCCGTGTTTTGCGCGGGGCCGACTGAAACGGTTCCCAACGGACGCACCGTCGCGCTTTTCGAAGGCTCGCTGCGTCTCCTCAAGGCGCTCGATCTTTGGCCAGCGCTCTGCGCGGACGCAGCACCGCTCGAAAGGATCACGATGATCGACGCGACCGGCGCGCGCCTGCCGATCCCGTCCGTCACCTTTGCCGCGCGCGAGATCGGGCTTCCGGCCTTCGGTAGCAATATCGAAAACCATCGTCTCGTCGCAACGCTCGCCGCCATTGCGCAGGAGACGCCGGGGCTGACCCACGATCCGCACCTCATCGCTGATATTCAGCCTCGGACGGATGGCGTGACAGCCGTCCTCGAGAACGGCCGGACGATGACGGCTCGCCTTGTCGTCGCTGCCGACGGGCGCCGCTCGACGGCTCGTGCGATGGCGCGGATCGGCACGCGAAGCTGGACCTATCCGCAAGTCGCCCTTACCGCGACCCTCGCGCACAAGAAGCCGCATCGCGGCACCTCGGTCGAGTTTCACACACGCGGCGGCCCCTGCACGCTCGTCCCGCTCCGCGGCCGCGAAGCACCGCATCGATCGAGCCTCGTCTGGCTGATGTCGGCCGCCGAGGCGCTACGCCGGCGTGCTTTGCCGGACACGACGCTCGCGCGCGAGCTCGAACGCCAAGTGGCGTCGATTTACGGGCCGATGGAGCTCGAGCCCGGGCGCGGCTTCTTTCCGATGGGCGGCATGCGCGTCGCACGGCTCGCCGGCCATCGCACGGTTTTGATCGGCGAAGCCGCGCATGTCTTTCCGCCGCTCGCCGCGCAGGGTCTCAATCTCAGCCTGCGCGACATTGCCGCGCTCGTCGACTGCCTCGAAGATGCACGCCGCAGCGGCGAGGATATCGGCGCGCGCGCCGTGCTCGCCGATTATGCCGCCGCGCGGCGCAGCGACATCTCGCTGCGCACGAGCGGCGTCGATATATTGAACCGTTCGCTTCTCACCGAATTCGCTGCCGTCGATCTTTTGCGCGGCGCCGGCCTGCTGGCCTTTGCCGCAATCGGCCCGCTGCGCCGCGCGATCATGCGCGAAGGCGTGCTGCCTTTTGGCGCGACGCCACGGCTCATGCGCCGGACGACGCCGGAACGCCGCCCCGCAAGGAACGCGTGAGGATCTCCACGATCAAAGCATCCGCACTCAGCCCGAGCCCTGGCTTTGGACGCGTTGCGCCGGGAGTGAGAGCCGGTCGACGCCATGAAAAACGTAGCCGAGATGCAAAAATCTGAGACCTTGGCGCCGGTTTGATCTAGAAGGCGGAGCGATTGACCCGCAGGCGTCCCCGCCTGAGCGAAGAGCGAGACGAGAGAGATGAGCGAGACCGAAGAGCAGACCAAGCAGACCCTTCTCAGCAAGGCTCAGGACGTCGAAAAGCTCGCCGACATCGTCGTG
>Ga0116227_10015550_pt1 | contig 11241 bp, 6 predicted proteins | sample S1TSphgellanicum_FD_89693 | JGI IMG/M metagenome (GOLD analysis project Ga0116227, IMG submission 89693) | Host-associated microbial communities from peat moss isolated from Minnesota, USA - S1T2_Fb - Sphagnum magellanicum MG | ecosystem: Host-associated > Plants > Peat moss > Unclassified... | reverse complement strand
CCTGGTTTTTTTTTTTTTTTTTTGGTTGTATCAGAGCAGAGGTGAATTCATCCATAATTTGGATGATTTTTGGCTTTCATCTGATCTGGTCATTGAATATGGAGGATTTGGCTGCAGATCAATGGACCATACACATGATGCCCTTTTCTTGAATTGGTTTGTTGGTGGGTGAACAAGGTTTGGTGACCGGGCAGAATTTAAAGCAAATGAATTGCTTCCCTACAATAAGACACAGATCCCCTTTTACATCACAGCAAGCCATGATTTGGAAATAATGTGTGATTTTCATCTTCATTAATTTTCCAAGGAAACAAAAACAAATTGAAAGGGAATAATTCAAAAAAAAATCTTCTTTTTTTTTCCAAAATTTCATTACAATCTCAAATGGAGCTAGATTTGCAAACCATTTGTGTCTTTGGATTTCTAAAGAGTGCAATAAATGAGGGAGAATTCAATTGATTATGAGGCAAAGTTTCTAAAGGTTGTTCATAGGCACAAGGTGTGTGTGGAGTTAGTTGGTATGTGATGAGTTGTTGATGACCAAGTTCTTCCTCAATACCAACCATGTGAACATTGAAGCTTTGTGAAACACATGTCCATAACTATTTAGTGTAAATGTCAAGTGTGTGTTCCTCCTTTTCATCTTTGTGTCTATCATATTGGCTAGTCCATATATGCCCAACATCTCCCATCACATCCATTATTATCAAACCCCTTGCATCTTGTTGGCAAACCACCATAACACATGGTTATAAATGCCTTCCCTAATTCTCATTCTCCTATTGTGCTTTTGTCTTTACTTCCCACCATTTTGTTCCCAAAATTGTCTTCCTTAATCATCCCATATTCACCCTTCCTTTTTTGAGCCCTAACATCAAACTACCCTATGATGCTCCAATTTGCAAACCCCATTGATCCCCCAACTTGTGATCCAAACATACCTCTAAACCCTATTTCATCCATAATCCCTAAAACATACAGTCTATTCCCCAATTCATCCTCACAATTCCATCTCACACATCTTTGGCACAACAAGCACCTTATCCATCTTATGGTGATGAGTTTGGCCAACAAGGTCTATCTCAACACCTCTATTCAAGTTGGCCATGTTGTTATCAAAAGTAATTCATTTCCCATTTCAACATCTATTCCTTCTGTTTTTGCAAAAACTTGAAATTGGACTTTGAATCTCAACATGTTAGGGGCCTTCCATTTAAGTTTTCCATGGTCACACCTATATTCACAAATTCTTGTCACTTTATGCCAAGAAATACAAAGAACTCACAACTCCTTGTGAACAAGTTGGCACAAGACCTTTTTGACGTAACAACATGACATTTATTCCTATTATTTCTTCAATGATGTTTAATGTTACCTTTTCAAGGAAAATCTCCAAGGCATGAAGAGACTCAATGTTAGTTTAACCATTTTTAAATTGAAATGATTGAAAACATATATAAGATGAACATGTCATGTGTTACCATGTCAACACTTACAACTATTGTTATCCACACACATATAAAACAAATGACATAAAACATTTTAAATGTTGCATTGCATCCAAACTAGAGGTGAATCAAAGACAAAACCACTTTTTGACCAATACTTCTTCCAATAGTAGTGGAAGACATCCCATATGTCATCCTTTGGAACATTGATCACAAATCAACGTAATGACTACCTCTAAAAATTGCATGCACAACAGACATCATAGGCTAGCAAGGATAATAATAAAAAAATAGGTCAATTTGGACCACCACATTAAGAAGATGACACCATGCACAATTATGTGCACGGTCCTTTTATGTTTGATTATCTTGACCCTCCAACATCAACCTTTTACACATGCAAAATAACACATCCCATAGTTACACCCAATGTAATTGATGTTATCTACAACATGTACACATAATGTCTTGGCTCGAATATATGAAGTCAATAACTACCTCCTTAAATAGTGACATAATGTAATATATCCTAGTGTTGAGCAATTTTAAATTTTACATGCCCATTAGCATTACACATCATAAGAAACTTGTTCATTTTTCACATGTGTGAAACCACATGTTTTAATCATCCAAATTGATTCCTACCATTACATCTTGTCAAATTAAGGTTGGTAGTTCAAGCTCATGTGGCCAAACAATTAAAAATATAATGAAAATGACGTAAAAGATGTTTGTTGACTAAACCTATACCCCATAACTAACCATGGTAGTTACAAATCCTAGTCTTTAGTATGGCCATTTTGAATCCCATACTTTTGCAAACCTCACTTCACCATTTGCACCATCCATTTAGTTAATTTTTTACCTCAAAATTATTTGATGAAATTGTATGATGATTGATCAATATTTTTTCACACAATTCATGGAACTCCTCATTGAATTATATATGTTAATCGGTGAATATTTTGATTGAACGTCAAACCTATTGAACACCTTGTTCAGAAATGCATAAACGACTCCTTCATTATTATAATCTATTAATGGCACCAAATCTAACCATTTCAAAAATTGTTTGATCATAACCAAAACATATTAGTTATGTTGCATTGTTAAATTCAATGGGCAAGCAAAATCCAAATTCAATTAATAACTAGACCCCATGATGGGCATTAGTTATAAGTGAAGTGTAAGTGTGTTGAATGATGTTTGCACTCAATCAAACACCACACATCAAAAAGCAAATTATTGAACATGTAATTGCATCCTTCACCACCAATATTGTGCTTGGAGCAAGTTGTAAATTTGTTAGACTCCAAAATGGCCCAATTCCTTATGAACATGATAAACAAGGTTTTCAAGTTGTTCTAAACAAAATAATATCCCCATTCATTTTTCTATCTAAATTTGTAGGAAGGAATTACCTTTTCATTTGAACTGTTTGGCCCTATGCACAACTTAGTCACTTTCCTTGGTTGTTAATCCAATTACAATTTTATGTAAGTGCAAATATCCAATAATAAGTGCATTTTTCATTTATTTCCAAAGCACCATCACCCTTTGATTCAATGTTTACATCACGAGAATCCTCATTACCCATGTTACTATGAGGTACACCCCATAACACCCCAATAAGATACATAAAAATGTCAAAACACGTCATCTTGGTTCCATTTCCAAATCTAAATCATTATGCCAATGAACTTAATTAATGGTATCTTCTTCATTAAAACTTGGGTTTCTGTTTAATCCATTGGCATCCCAATTAACCTTACCAACTTTAAGAACAATGTCAAATTTGTATTCTTATAAGATAAGGGCCCATCTTTTACACTTTCATGCGATACAATTCCGATTCCATCAAAAAATTAATTGGTTGGTGATCTATAACCAATGTGAATTAATTATGTTAAGTATAACACCCAAATGACAAAACCACCTAAACAATAAAGATACATTCCCTTTCTATGAACCATATGTTGCCTCTATTTTGTTATTTGATTGACTAATATATGCCACCACAAACTTTTGACTATCATATTCCAATTGGGTAAGCACAACCCTCAACCTTTAAATATTCAAATTAATGTGCAACCAAAAGGATAGTCTTTATATATGCTGTCGCAAAATGGGAATCAAAGTGGGTCCATGCTTTCAACTCCAAAGAAGTTTGTTCCTATGCTTCACCCCATGTGTACTTTTGATCATTTTTTGTCAACTAGATTAAATGTTTAACAATGCTACTAAACACTTTAACAAACCTTTAATAATAATTACACAAGCATAGGAAGGCTTACAACCAACTAACATCTAATAATTGGGACACCTATGAAATGACCTCTACCTTGACCTTTTAAACCCTAAATCCACCAAAACAATTCATGACCCAAATACTCCACTTAAATCTGAAAAAATCAACATTTTCCAAGATGTAATTTAAAGATGTGTTCTTTAAGTCAATCAAAAACCTCCTACAAATGATGCACATGTGATCCCCTAAAATTAAACTAAAAATAATAATGGCATTAGCACTTAACAAAGGCAAGGTTGGCCAAAACTCAATCCATAATTTTTTGAAACTTTTTATGGGCATTTAAATAACTAGATGGCAAGAACCACTAGTCATTGGTACAAACAATCCTTCCCATGATGATCAATCCCCAAATTGTTATATTGACTTTGTCACATCATTCAATGGCATCTAATGGTAGTTAAAATGCAAGTCCAAGGTGTTGAAAACCTTGGCCTACCTAAGCGCATCAAGGATTTATTTTTGGGGCATGGAATAATTATCTGAACACATCCATTTCACCAAATGGTAATCCTCAGACATGTGGCACCCAATTCAATTATCAAAAATGTCATTTTTAGTTGGCATCATTGTTCTTGAAACATATTCACCCCTGGTAGTTCTATCAAACTATCATCTAATAATTATGTTGTCCAAGCCTGAACCAAGGTTCTCTCCAATTCAATAAACTTGTAAAACCACTTAAAAATTTGGAATATCATCATCTTTTAATGTGATGTAAACTTCTTGTCTTTTCAATTGACCTAGTTTTTTCAAACTAAATGCAAAACATTATAATATAATTATGTAATACATGTCGTACTCATCACTCTTCACTTCATGTAACCATTGAACCAATATTTTGTTCCCATGTTTATGCAATCATTGGTACTTGGGTTGCGGTGACAAAATATTCCTAGTAGCCAAGATTAAGGGTGTGAACTATGATCATTATGCAAAATATGGAAAGGTGTTTAACTAAAACTTATGGGTTTAATTTGACCTTGATTCAAGGCACCTACATCAACCCATCAAGCTTTGCAAAAGCAAGCATGCCGAGTGGCTCACTATGAACATATAAAAACAATATATTAAACATCACTTTGATTTCATTGCCATATAACAATCAATGAAATAACCTTAGTGATCAAATCCAATAAATGCATGTAACAACACCAACCCTTACAACTTAACCCTTGCTAAAACCTAATCATTATGTGTGAACAATTTAAAAGTCAAATGAAACTTACACAATGGTCAAAATTGGTGGGTAGCCTTGTCCCATGCCCAACCAATAACCACACCAATTACAACCTTTCAAAGCTCAATGCAACAATTAATTCATGTGTAATGACTTGTAGCCCTTCACCTTGGGTTTCCCACTATAAAATATACATAGGTTTTGTTTTTAAGAGATCAACCTAAATATGTGTGCTTATTTTTGAGGTTGTAAGAAAATGGCACACAATTTGACAAACCTTGTATATCTTTTAAATAATTAATAGCCCAACCAACATAATACCAATAAACATGTGCATATATTAACAACTTTGATGGGGGGATTTAGACAACAAATAGGAAATTAACAATCAATACCCTCATTCCCTAAATAAAATCTATTTGGCCTACTACAACAAACTATTATATAATAGAAAAAATTAATGGAGTGGTTTTCCCCATTGTTGATGGTGCGACATTCCATTACTTGTGGTATACAAGAATTAATGTTTATTGGCACCATGTTGAAAAATTGGTGAAAATTAATGCCACACACACCATTTTTTATGCATTGTAAAAACCTTTTAAATTTGTATTTCTCCAAGTGGATTGAAATTGATGACAATGGCAATAGTGATGGAAGCATGTGGACTCCTTTGGACTTCATGCTTTTATAACCGTTGACCAATGCTAAAAGTCATTTAAGCCCAAAGTTTGGTGATGGTGGTTGTTATTTGACTATTATAATTATTCACTATTGGGTGCACTCTAGTTGACATAATAGAAAAAAAGGGAAAAAAACAAGAAGGGGAAATAATTATTTTTAATAAAGGTAATGCCTTCCTTTGATTTTTTTTTCCACATTTTTTCTCAACACTCTAAGGTCAAGCCCTTTTTAAGGTCCAACTACCCAAGGAATGGTAAATGAAAACTAAACCCAAAATCTTCAAAACTACCTTTAGAACTTATTTAGCCCCCAACACACACCAATATCCCCCCCTTGGTGCGCCCCCCCCCCCCATACAATTTCATCTAATTGCAAACTCCCATAAATGGATTCCACACCACATGTTGTGTCTTATTCAAAACACAAACAAAACAAACTAATGCCACACAATGAATTTAGCTTTAACATTACTAATTTAAACCCAATTTTCTAGATTCAAATTCCAATTCATCTACACACACAAGAATCCAAGCACAACCAAAACCTTGGTGAACACATAAACTTATATAAAAACTTTGAAAACAAACACAACATAACCCAAAAGAAGCATGATTTCAATCCAAAAAGTTGGATTGTGTCATCCCACTTGGGGATTTATACCCCATCCATAACTCCAAATAATTAGAATTATGTTCACATTAAAATTAGTTCCAAGTTGATTACCATAGTTACCATATTGTAATTAGGACATAACTACTTAAAACACAATAAAACTCCTAACCAACATTTCAAACATGCACATGTTTTAGTGGCAAGTTTGACCACCCAATCATTTAGCCAACATAATCCACCGTATCACAAACAGTCCATTGCATTTTGGTTCTTGGGCATGTGCAAGTGAATATTCTTAGGTAGCTCATGCACTTGCCCCTTTTTCACTATGTTCCCTTTCATTTGACACCATTTTGGCCCTCATCATGTTCCATCCCCCTTCCAACATTGATTTTATTTTATTTCTATAATTTTTGAAATTAGAGTAAGACTTTAAACTTTCTTTCAATTCATTTAAAGTGGTGTCCAACCACATGCCCCATTTGTTTGTTGGCAACCCATGAGACATAAGTTTTGAACACCTTTGTGATTATTTCCACTTACAATATTTGGCAAGTGATATCTTGCATCATTGAATTGGCAAGAGGTTATATTCATCATCCAATTGCACTTGTCTTGGGAGCATGGTGTTTCTTGGCAATGGTTAAACCTTCTAACAAAATACAACCTTTTGTATTAGGAGAAGCATTATATTTCCTCACTAGTCATACTTTATGTTCATACAACTTTGAATTTTTTCAAAACATTTTCCATTTCAAGTTTTTGAAATTGTCATCAAAGGAGGATATAAATTAAATAAATGGTTCATAGCATTGAATGTGCCCCCCAACTTCCATCCTAATGGATTTGATTGGGTTGTCTTGCAAGTTGATGCGGTCAATGCATTCAATTTTATGTCTAGAAAGGTTACGTTTTTAAAACTAATAGAAGTCAAAGGTGAAACAACCTAGTTTATACCTTTCATTCACACTTTCTATGTTTATGAATCACCTTTATATTTTACCCATTTGTAGTTGAAAAGTGAATTTACCATCATCCCATTGGCCATGGGCACCCATTAAGGTGATCCTTTAGGGGAAGGGGGAGGAGGTGGCATGGTTTGTAAATATCATTGCTCATTTTTTAACATTATTAACAACATCAAGAATAACAAGGTGTGTTATACACAATGGCCTTGCCATTAATTTAATATCAATAATTGATACTACATGATAAATTGGTCATAACTAATTTTTTATTAAAAAAATCTATTTTAATGTACATCGTCTTATTGTTGTAAAAGAAAAATTATCATGAATTTTTTTTTTCATTTTTTAACATCACATTAGTCATGAGGAACCCAAAAGGGATTGATGATTTTTGTATCCCAATGGTATTTTCCTCATTCATTTCATTTTCACCCAAAATTTTTTTTCAGAAAACACTAACAATGCATATTTATTTATTAGGCTAGGTGACAGCTTATGAGATCTTTATGTGATGTTTTGTACAACAACCTTCATATTTTCTATGATGCACACCCCTTATCTTAAATTTCTTGTTTCACTTATCATCATTTGACCTAGCCTTGGTTTGAGTTTTGGAATCTTTTGTATGTCCATTGTCCTTTGAGAATTCCCAAGGCTCAAAAGGTTTGCCCTTACTACAACAAAAACATGTTTGTTTTGCACTCTTAGATTGCAATTAAAACGATTATAAGATCATTGTTTCTTGATTAACATCACTGATGTTATTTGTTTTGGCTAATTCAAAAAAGTAGTAATGTTTGATTTGACTAAGTTCAATTTTTGTTTTAATCAAAACAAATATTGTGAGTGACATGTAGACTATGAGCGACTAGCTACATGGAAATCATAATGCTAGTGTTATGATTGAATTTAATCACTAGTAATATATTAGAGAAGGTGATGTGTCATCATGTATGACTATTGTGACTAAAACATGTTACTTTTGTCATCTTATTTGGCATTGTGATTGAAATGTGCTATATTTTCTATTTCATATGACATAATGTATATTAATGTGGCCTATGTTGTTGGCCCAAGCGTTACCACATCTTCAACTGATTTTTCCTTCGAAAACCTGGTTTTTTTATAAAAAATTTGAATTTTCAGCAATAAAAATCACATAAAAATCAATATCTCCCACATTCTGAATCCAAATCTTACCAAATAAATTGCATTAAATCCTGCTCATCAAGATCTTTCCAAAAACACCAAAGGCACATTCCAATTCCTCCAAAAAAATTAGCTACAATTTAATTGAATTTTCAGTGAAAAAATCATTCAATATTCAAGAATTTTTGCATTGCAAGTCCAAACGCCATGGAACCAAGCCCATGCACCCCTCCTCATTGAGAGCTTTCCAAAGACAACAAAAACACAATTTGAAGCATCCTGGTTTGGTGGATTTCATAATTACAAAACAAAACAAACTACCTTCCTTCATAGATAGATAATGCTTCAACTTTTTAATGAATTGTTATTAAGAATTTAAAAACCTATGAAAATTTTATAATCAACTTATAGCTATGTACTTCACATGTGAAATGAAATGAAATTCATTATGAAAATGCATTATTACATTATTATAATTGAAGACATTACATTTGAAATGTTGAAGCAAAATATAATCACAAAATTACATGCATGTGAAATTATTAATTGATCAAATGAAAGTATATGATATTTGAATTTATGTCCCAAATAAAAAAATCAAAAGATGTTATTTAAAAGATTTATAACTAAATTTATAACCCCAATGATATTCAAAACATTATATTTGAATTTCTGAAATGAATATTTCAATATTTCAATATTTTATTACTTTACAAATTTTAATAAAAAAATCCAATGTAATTATGAAAATAAAAGTGAATAAAATTAAATAATGAAATGAAGGTAGATGGTTATTTAGCTAATAAATAAGCAAGTTGTATATAAATACATATGTAACTGAGTAGGTACTAATGTTGGGTGGGTATGTCCATTTTAACATACTAGTTGTGTATTGGTAAATTATTTTTTTCAATTTGGACACTAATAATAACATGAATATTCAAATTTTCTTCAAATAAATATATTAAGTAGGTCTATATGACAACCTACATGATTTGGGTTATTGTAAGTATGAACATAAATAAACAACAACCTCATATTAGTTGGTATGAAATATGCACGAGTATCAATCTTCATAAGAAGATTCTATCTAAACCAAGAAGAAAAATTCACTAAAGATCGATTTGACACAAGAAAAAAAGACCAAAAATTAAAATTAAAATTAAAATTAAAAAAAGAAAAGAAAAAAGAAGTGATGCTTGCCTTTAACCTACAAGTTGGAGGAGTTGTTCTATTGAAAAATACATGACAACACACAACTTTTACCACTTATGAACAACATAAAACACAAAGCTTTAATTTTGTGAAGCTTCATTAAACTTGACACATATATACCAAAAAATGCAGAGAAAAATTCACACACAATATATTAATAGGATTTTCTTAGGAAAGTAAAGCTTTGGCTATGAACAAATGCAATGGTAGCATTGGGGACGGGGGGCAAATAGGCAAGCAAAGTATGTCCCAAAGTTTTCATAAGCTAATACTAGTTGGTTTTGATTTTATATACCTAGGTGTATATATTTGAATACATATATGCTAAAACCTTATATTCTAGATCAACATTGGTTAGTATTACTTTATACCTAGACCTAAATAAATACATAAGTAGATAAGTATGTAAATAAATGTTTTTTATTAACTACCATGCACATTTTCCCTACCTACTTATCTACATCATACCCATTAATTAATCACCACCTACTACATATTTAGATATGAAATTAATTTCATTATGAATCTAAAATAATTATAAATTAAAATATTTTAATGTTTGAAATTTTAAAATCCATATATTTATATCTATGCAATTGTAAGAATTTTGCCCATGTGAAATGGTGGTTGGATGGTTAAGGATTTGCCTTATGCTTGTGGAGGTGGAAGGTGAAGTTTCATTCTTAACATCCTTTGTTTGTGACTAAAATTAGTCATGTTGATATGATAAAAAATATATATTAAAAAATTATACATATAAATGAACATGCATGTATGTATAAAAGGTATGAAGTAGATGAGTTGGTGATCATTGCACAAGAAAATTTAGCCAAATTTGGTTAGAGGTTGAAAGGGGAATTTATTCCCTCATAATGTGGTGGCTTCAACCCATTTTTTCCCCAAAAAATTCCATTGTACCTTTGGCACCTCCCCCCACCCTTACTACAATAAGTTATGTATCAAACTATCTATAATTTTCCTACACAAAATTTCATCATAGTTCAAAATGACAAATAATCTTTGCAATTTATAGAATTAATGTAATAATAAAATCTAGGCCCTAAAATGACCCATTGAAAAATTCCCCAAATTATTTATTTATTTATTGTTCCATGTAAAATAACACTTCAATCAAAATACATGATAAATTTTAGTCACATGAAAATGCTCAACATGTCAACAAATTCATGTTGTAATTGATTGGTCTATTTTTATTAAGTCCAAATATATTCGATGTTCATTTTGATTAAAATTTTAACTTAAAAGGCCAAAAAAGGACACAATCTTTTGTAATGTGATTTTGATCTTTAACATCTTCCTTAGACAATGAGTTTCAACTACATTACAAAATATGGAGTAACTTTTTATCTTCGGTTGTGTGGTGACAATGAGTTTGACAAATTTTGACTACCATATTTTGTCAAGCCCCCCACCCATCCCCACATTCAACCTCCTAGTACTATAAAAGTACATGGATCATCTTGTCTTCAATGTGTGCTTGGAGTTGTGAAGATGATTTGTAACCTTATTTGATCTTGGGTCTTGTTTTTTGTTTTTGTCCTTGGTAGAAACAACAATGTAAAATTTTCCCAATGTAAAATATGAAAGGATTTTTATTTGAAGGGTGACATGTGATATTTTCTAAATATATTTTGGAGTTTTTTTTTTTTTTTTTTT
>Ga0116227_10015549_pt1 | contig 11242 bp, 3 predicted proteins | sample S1TSphgellanicum_FD_89693 | JGI IMG/M metagenome (GOLD analysis project Ga0116227, IMG submission 89693) | Host-associated microbial communities from peat moss isolated from Minnesota, USA - S1T2_Fb - Sphagnum magellanicum MG | ecosystem: Host-associated > Plants > Peat moss > Unclassified... | reverse complement strand
TGGATGCCGGGTATGGGCTCGTAGGCATCGAATTGCTTCTCCATGACCGCGGCGCGCTGCTGGAATTTCACTGCGTCTGCCTTCGTCCACCAATCCTTCAGGTTGCCCGCCGCATCGAACTGGCGACCCTCGTCATCGAAGCCGTGCGTGATCTCGTGCCCAATGGTGGACGCGGCCGCGTAGCCATAGACCACGGCATCGTCGAGGTCGGCATCCTTCGTTCCCGGGATCGAGAACTGCGCTGCGGGCAAGACGATCTCGTTGTTGGAGGGATTGTAATAAGCATTGTAGGTCTGCGGCGTCATATCCCATTCGGTGCGGTCGACCGGCTTGCCGAATTTCGCCACGGCGTCGTGAAAGCGCCAACGCTGCGCGTTCATCACATTGCCCGCATAGGAGACGCGGCCGACGTCGAGGCCCGAATAGTCCTTCCAGGTATCCGGATAGCCGACCTTCTTGGTCACGGCGGCGAGCTTCTCCTTCGCCCTTGCCTTGGTCGCCGGCGTCATCCAATCGAGCCGATCGATGCGTTCGCCATAGGCCGTGCGGATTGCCTCGACCAGATTGTCGTAACGATTCTTGGCGGCTTCCGGAAAATATTCCTTGACGAAAATCCGCCCCAGGATCATTCCGAGCGCGTGATTCTCTGCATCCAGAGTCCGCTTCCAGCGGGGACGCTGTTCCTTCTGTCCGCGCAGCACAGCGCCGTAGAAGCTGAAGTTCTCGTCGTCCAGCGCCTTGTTCAAGGTGGAGGCGTACTCACTGATCAATCGATAACGCAGATAGTCACGCAACACCGGTGTGGGCGTGCTGCGCAGCAGCTTCTCGAGGCCGGTGAAGAACTCCGGCTGGCCCACGATCACGTACGAAGGATCGAGTCCCCAATTCTTCAGTCGTTCGCTCCAGTCGATCGACGGCGTGTATTTTTGGGAAACCTCAGCCGGCGACATCTTGTGATAATTACGCTCCGGATCGCGCAGCTCCTGCAGCTTTCGCGATACTTTTGCCAGCGCGGTTTCAAAGGCCAGCACCTGGGTGGCGCTCGCAGCAGCGGTGGCCGAGTCTGCGCCCAGCAATTGGTCGACACGCGCGAGGTGCGCAAGATATTCCTGACGCGCCTTTGCCGTACCCGCTTCCGGATTGAAGTAGTAATCGCGATCAGGCAGGCCCAAGCCACCTTGCCAGAGATAGACCGCGATGACGTCACTCTGTTTCTCGTCCTGGGAGATTTGTAGACCGAACAGCGCATCGACACCCAGCGGCTGAAGCGCAAAGGCGGCGTCGACGGCCCCGGCAGCATCCTTGATCGCGTCGATGCTCGCGAGTTGCTCTTTGAGCGGAGTCAGTCCGAGCTGCTCGGCTTTCGCTTCATTCATGGCCGTGGCCCAGAAGTCGCCGATCTTCTGTTCATCGCTGCCGGGCGCCGCTTGCCGGTCCGCGGCTGCGTTTTCGCTGATGGCGCGCAACTTTGCATACAGATCCTCATTCACCAAGGAGCCGATACCCCAGCGCGCCTCGGATGCGGGGATCGGGTTGGCTTTCAACCAGCCGCCGTTGGCGTAAGTAAAGAAGTCGTCACCGGGGTTCACCGACGGGTCGACGTTGGCGCGCAGCAGGTCCTGTTTGGCGGGCGCCGGCGCGGGCGCAGTAGAAGGGGAGGGCGCGGGCGGCGGCGGGTCGTCGGGGATGCTGACGAAATTCAGCAAGGAGATCTTGCCGTCGCGAATGGTCGCGTAGCCCATGACCCGCTCGCGGCTGTCCTTGCCATTCTCTCGGGCACGCACGAAATGATGCGTGAATATCTGGTCGCCGCGCGCCGAGGTGAATTCATCGATGAAGGGCAGCTCGATCATGACCATCTGCGTTGCCGCCTGGATCTCGCGAAAATGTTGAGCAAGATCGGCAAGGCCCTTGCTGCGATCCTTGCCGTTGATGCGCAACACGGCATCCGGCGTGAAGTAGCGCCCGAAAGCCTCGGCGGTAAAGCCGTGCGGGTCCTTGTAGGCAGCATTCCACCACACGAACATTGCGACGAGTGGATCAGGTGCGGCCGCGTTGGCCTGATTCCGCGGTCCGGATTCGACGCTCGAGAGGGTGATGATTGCTGCCATCAAGACGATGCCGCAACGGCGCAGAAAAGCGTTGGGCAGGAAAACGCTCACGCGATAGTGCCCCACGCATTCACTGTTTTGTGCTCCATCTCGATCGTGCACCCTGGATTGCCGCATGGCTAAATAGTACTGGATTCCCTACACTGAAGCTCACGGCATCGAGAGGTTTTCCAATAGTCCCGTGACCCAAGTGACCGCCATCCGCAACGCGCGAATTTATACCGTGGACGAGGACTTTCGCGTCTACGCAAATGGGACCGTGGTGTTCGACGAGAACGCCATTCTGGCGGTCGGCGATTCAGGCAAGGTGCAGATCCCGGCGCAGGCGAGTGTCGTGGACGGCAAGGGCCGCTTTGCCGTGTTGCCCGGCTTGATCGATGTTCATTCCCACTCGAGCCTGCTCAAGGGCTTCAGCGAGAATGCGCAGCTCTTGGATTGGCTGCCGCAGTACCAGCGCGAGCATCGCGCGTTGACCGAGGCGGATGCCTATTTTGGTTGTCTCGTGAGCTACATGGAGGCGCTGAAGGGTGGCACCACGACGGTCATGGATATGTATCGCTTCCTGCACCAGGGGGCGGAGGCGGCGCGCACGCTCGGGTTGCGAGTGCATCTGGTGCCGTACGCAGCCGATCACCCTGGCAAGAATTTTTTTGAGACGCTCGATAGCAGTGTGGCGCTGATCGAGTACTGCGCGAAGTACGATCCGATGCAAGTGCGGCCATGGTTCGGGCTGGAGCACATCACCTACTGTTCGGAAAGGATGTTTCGTGAAATTCGCGAACTGTCGGACCGATATGGCGTCAACATCCATACCCATACCAGCGAGCAGCGTGAAGAAGTCGCGGTCGTGCAGTCCCTATTCGGCGATCCACCGGTCAAGATTTTCCATGAGCGGGGTATCCTGAAGCCGGGCACCGTGCTGGCGCATTGCGTCTGGCTCGATGATGCGGAAATCTCGCTGCTCGCCGATACCGGCACCGGCGTCGCGCATTGTCCCGTCAGCAATATGAAACTCGCCTCCGGTGCGGCGCCCCTGGCCAGGTTCAAGGAGGCGGGGCTCAACGTCGGTCTTGGATCCGATGGCGGGATCTCCAATAACTCCCTCAGCATGTGGGAGTGCATGAAATTTGGGTCGCTGCTGCAAAAGGTCACGCGTCTGGACGCCACCGCGCTGCCCGCCGAAGAATCAATTCGCATGGGGACGATCGACGGTGCCCGCTTGCTGGGCGTGGACCAGCACATTGGGTCGCTGGAAGCCGGAAAGTTGGCGGATGTCATCATGATCGACCTGTGGCAGCCTCATCTTCTTCCCGTCGTGGAATCCGAAGGTCACGATCCCGTGTTGTGGAATCTCGTGTTCGCCGCCCAGGCCAGCGACGTGCAACATGTTTGGGTGGGCGGCAGGCAGGTACTGAACTCGAGGCGGTTGACCGGTATCGACGAAGACGAGGCGCTGCAGGCAATCCACGCACGCACGCTCGATCTATTGCAACGGCGCGCACAGATCGCCGCGGTCGCAGACGCGGTGCCCATCGTTTAGGCGCAAAGCCTATTCGTTCGGTACCCAGTCTTCGATCGACGCAGAGCTTGCGATCGACTTGCCCGGGTGGTTCGTCCAGGGCAGCGACTGCGTCCACGCATAGCCCTGGCTCCAGGCATAGCCTTGGGTCCAGGCGTAGCCCTGCGACCAGGCGTACCCCTGCGTCCACGCGTAGCCCTGCGACCAGGCATAGCCTTGTGACCAGGCATAGCCCTGCGAGCCGGTATATGCCTGATTCCAGCTATAGCCCGCACCGGGCAGTGCACTGCCGTAGGTGGAGCCATTCATTTCCATCAAATAGAACGTGCCGTTGGCGCTTTCGTTGGCGGGGCCGCCGAAGTGTTCCGTACCGGCAAGATCGGCCGCGATATTGAGGCCCTGATTGGCGCAGCCGGTCGCGGTGCTGGAGACCGCCGCCGGCGCGTTCACGAGGCCCGCGCCTTGCTGGAAAATGCTGTACGCGGGAACGCCCGAGGACGTGAGCGCCGGCTGCGCGGACGCGATCAGGTGACACTTGACCTGATCGGGCGTGAGATTCGGATTGGCCTGCAGCATCAGCGCGACGATGCCGGAGGTGACGGCAGCGGCCTGCGAGGTACCCGACATCACGAACAACGATTCGAGCGCGTTCATCTTGTAGCCGACACCGATGCTGGCCAGATAGCTCTGGTACGACATCGATCCGACCATGTGCCCGCCCGGCGCGACCATCTCTGGCTTCACGAAGCCCTCATAGGTTGGACCCGTGGATGAGAATGAGGCGAGCTTATCGTCGGCGGTATTGTTGGGTGTGAAATTGTCGGTCATGGCCCCGACGGTGATGACGTAGGGCACGTTGGCCGGAACGCCGATCGTCATCGGCTGCGGACCGGTGTTACCCGCCGATGCCACCACCACGATGCCGGCGCGCCAGGCAGCCATGACGGCTTGATTGAGCGGATCGTCCCAGTAGTTCGACTGCGGCGGCGCGCCGAACGATAGGTTCACGACGCGAATATTGTACTTGGCCCGATTCTGGATGATCCAATTGATGCCGGCGATGACGTTGGTGTAGGAACCTGCCCCCAGCCCGTCGAAGGCGCGCACGATGACCAGATTGGCGGCGGGCGCGATTCCAAACGAGGTGCCGTACGGCGTAATCGCGCCGCCGGCGGCGATCGATGCGATGTGCGTTCCGTGGCCGTAGGGATCGGAGGTCACCGGCTGCGAGCCACCCGCCACGATGTCGACGCTGGCGAGAATTCGCGATGAGAAGTTTTGCGAACCGCCCGTCCAGATGCCCGTATCGAGCACGGCAATCGTCACGCCTTTGCCGTTGATACCTTCCTGTTGAAGCTGCGTTGCGCCGACCAGCACGGGATAAGAAGTGACATACAGATTGGGCTCGGCGTTCAGAGCACCGCCGTCGACGAGCGGTTCTGCCACCGATTCGATACTGAGTTCGTTCTGTACGAGCGCGTTATTGACGCTCTGCAGCGGACTCACCACGGATGGGGTCGAAAGGCTCAACGATAGCGACTCGGAGCGGACACTCCGGTCAGCATAGGTGCGCACGCCACCGCGGGCACTCAATCTTGCCAGTTGCGAACTCGTCAGCTCGGCTGCGACCGCATTGATGATCCCCAGCTCTTTGCCCGGTTTGGCGCCGACACGTTCGATCTCGTGCCGCGCCGCCTGCGTCGTGGCTGCCTGGACGATGTATGCATGCCCCGCCGTCGGCGTTCTGCCACCGACCGCGCCTGCAAAGTCGGCGCTCAGTGAAAATACCGTTGCTGCACACAGGATCCCGGTGATGACGCTTCGCATAGATTTTCCTCGTCCAATCGGCATGGGCTTTCGCATGGAGTGCATTAGACGGAAATTGCCCGCACCAACGGAGCGCGTCCCTGCAGCATTCGCTAGCGGCGTTTGTGACTTGGTTCAAATAATCGACCGTCAAACCCCGTGAAGTAAAACCAGTGCAGCATGTCCGGCAATCCATGTTGAAACTCTGCGATCAGGCTGTGATGGAATCCCGCTCTCTTTGTTCTTGGCTAAACCATAGTTGTGCGGGGGTCGGCCGAAGCGAACTCTTTTAACTTATGTCTAGCTGCGGGAACCAACCCATGAACCTCTGGATGCGCCGAACGGCGCTCGTTGCCTCGAGCATGTTGTTCTGGTGCGCGAGCTCGCCGGCAGCCGTCATGCCGAATGCGCGGCCGTTGATCGTCGAGCACCTGTCCACCCGCGACGGTTTGCCGCAAGGCACGATCCACACCACCTTCCACGACTCGCAGGGTTTCGTCTGGTTCGGGACTGAAGACGGACTGGTCCGCTATGACGGTCACGAGATGTATCGGTACGCCTATTCGCCCAAAGCCAATGCCGGCCTGCCTGGCAACTGGATCTTTGCCATCGCGGAGGACGGCCACACCGATCTGTGGTTGGCGACCAAGGGCGGCGGACTCGCGCGTTGGAACCGCGCCACGGATACCTTCACCGTATACAAACACGACGACAGGAATCCGCAGTCGATCGTCAGCGACACGCTACGCACTTTGATCATCGATTCACAGGGACGGGTTTGGATCGGGATGCTAGATTCGGGGGTCGATGTGCTCGACCCGCGCAGCGGCGCGGTGACGCATCTGCGCCACAGTGCCACGGCGGATACCGGGGCCACCGCGTCTACCGGGGCCGACGCGTCTAACGGGACAGCGTCATTGCTCGACGATCGCGTGTATTCCTTGCTGGAGTACCCTCGCGGCGAGGTTTGGATCGGCACCGAGTCCGGCATCGATCGCTGGAAGATCGACGGGGAGCGTCTGGTTCACCTGCCATTCGCCGACGGGCAACCGGCATTGGCCGGTAAGCAGATAACTTCCATGGTGCGCTCGGGCGACGGCAGCGTGTGGGCTGCCACGCACGAGTCCGGTCTTCATCATCTGACCTCGTCTGGAACCGAACTCTCCAGCCTCCGTCATAGCGGCACCGATCCCGCATCCATCAGCAGCGATGAAGTGCACAGTTTGCTCGATGATCACGCCGGCCATCTCTGGATCGGCACGGCCGCCGGCCTGGATTCGCTGAGCTTGCCGTCGATGGACATCAGCCACTATACCCATGACAAGTCCGATCCTGATTCGCTCAGCGATTCCAACATCATGTCCCTGTACGAGGACGATGCGGGCTTGATGTGGATCGGAACTCGTGAAGGCGGCGTGAACCGATGGAATTCACACAGCTGGGATCTCGGCGGTAGAAACCCCGCCTGGCTCGACGGCAGGATGGTGGTTTCGTTCGCCGACGCCGCCGCAGGCCATCTCTGGGTGGGGACGTTGGGAGGAGGACTTTACAATTTCGATCCGCGCACCGGCGACGCCGTAAATATCGACGCCATGTTGCACAGGGACAATGTGCTGGGAGATAGGCGCATCATGTCCCTGCACCGGGATCGCCGGGGCAATCTTTGGATAGGTACGTGGGGCAGAGGTGTCGAACGCCTCTCGGATGACGGTCGGATCACCGTTGTCGGCCCGCGGCCGGGTGATCCGCACGGCCTCAGTGCGCCGGGGATCGCCGCCATTTATGAAGATAAGGGCGGTCTTCTCTGGATCGGCACGCATGGCGGGGGGGCGAACATCCTGGATCCGGAAACCGGGATCGTCCGGCAATTGCCGGTGGGCGCTGGCATCCCGGGGGCCACCAGTTCCGAAAACGTCACGTCCTTCATGGAAGACGCTGCGGGAAACGTCTGGATGGGCACCGAGAACGGTGGGCTGGACCTGGCCAATACACGCGGTTACGTACTGCGCTCCTACAAGCACGACGTCGCGAACCCGGCAAGTCTGTCGTCGAACATCGTGTATGCATTGGAGAAAGATGCAAGCGGCAGAATATGGGCCGCCACCGATGGCGGCGGGCTCGACGCCGTCATCGGCTCATCGACGCGTCCCGCGGAGGTGCATTTTGAGACGTTCTCGCTGGCTGAGGGACTCACCAGCGACGTGATTTACGGCGTACTGCGCGACGGCGCCGGCCAGCTCTGGCTGAGCGGCAACTCGGGCTTGATGCGTTTCGATCCGGTCACTCATGCCGTCAAAACCTACCATCGCGAACACGGCCTGCAAGGCGAAGAATTCGATTCCGGCGCCTACTTTCGCATGCAGGACGGACAGCTATGTTTCGGCGGCGCCGCCGGCTTCAATGTGTTCGATCCGCGGCTGTTGGCGACGACTTCGCAGCCGCCGCGGATCGTGCTGACGGGACTCGAGGTGCTCGGTGCGCCGGTGCACGAAGCGACTCCCAACTGGCTGCTGCAACGCGTTGCCCTCGATTATCGCGCGAGCGTGGTGTCATTCGACTTTGCCGCGCTGGACTTTACATCGCCGCGCCGCAACCGTCTCGCTTATAGAGTGAGCCAGCTCACCGACAAGTGGATAGACCTGAATTCGGCGCGCCGCGTCACGCTCACCAATTTGCCGGCCGGCGACCACATCCTGGAAATCCGGGCCGCCAACGCCGATTCCGTGTGGAGCACGGTCCCCTACAAGCTGACGATTCACAAGGCGGCGGCGCCGTGGTTTTCGGTGCCGGCCTACGTTGCCTATGCCGTTTTGGTCGTCGCCCTCATTCTGTGGGCGGCGCGGGCGCAGCGCGCCAAACTGCGCACCGCGCGCGCCGCGCAGCTTCAGCTCGAGTCGGAGGTCGCCCTGCGCACGAAGGAGCTGCGCGAAGCGAATCGCCAGCTCATCATCGCGAGCGAGGCGAAGAGCGATTTTCTGGCGCGCATGGGACACGAGCTGCGCACCCCGATGAATGGCGTGGTCGGCATGACGGAACTGATCGGCCGCTCGCCGTTATCGGTGACGCAGGCGCGCCAATTGCAGACGATCCGTACATCGGCGCAAACGCTGCTGCAAATCCTCAACGATTTGCTGGATCTATCGAAGGCGCAGGCGGGAAAAACGGTGTTGGAATCCCTGCCTCTCGATATCAATCAGCTCATCGAAGAATGTGTCGCCATGTTCACGGGAGCCGCGGAATCGAAGGGCATCGACCTCATCGTGTGCCCTGCGCTGCCGGGCAGGCTCGAGCCGATGGGCGACGCCCTGCGCATACGGCAGCTTCTGATGAACCTGATCGGCAACGCGGTCAAGTTCACGGAGCGCGGCGAAGTCGTGGTCACCTGCGATCTCGAGCCCGCCGGTGCGGAACTTCTGCAAGTGAAGATCGCCGTGGCGGACACGGGTGTGGGCATAAGCACCGCGGCGCGCGAAAAGATCTTCGAGCCTTTCACCCAGGCTGACGAAACCACGACGCGGCGCTTCGGCGGCACGGGCCTCGGTCTATCGATATGCCACCAACTGACCAAGCTGATGGGCGGTGAAATCTCCGTGCAGAGCGAACCCGATCAGGGCTCGACGTTCACCATCACGGTGCAGCTCAAAGCGCAGGCAAAGATTCTCGCGGGCGGGCCGGCCGGGATGGAGGGTTCGGTATTGGTGGTCAGTGAGCGTCCCGCTTTGAGCGAATCTCTGCGCAGACATGCGGCATTGCTGGGCTTGAATAGCCGGCATGTGGTGCTCGATTCCGCCGCTGCGTCCGACGAGTGCGATATCGTGATGCTCGACGCCGACACCCATCCTTCGGAAGTGCGTCGGTTCATGAGCGAGGCTTTGCGGAGCCGAACCATCATCGTTGCAGCGCCCGCCACGATCGAGGCACAGCGGCTCGAGCCGCAGGTCGCCAAGCAATTGCTGCTGCGAAACCCCATCCAACGCGATACGTTCAGCACCGCCATCATGGCTGCGAGGGACATGATTCAAGGCAGCACGTCGTCAGACGGCAACAGCGCGCCCACGGATTCCACCGGAACGTTCCAGTTTCCGTTGATCCCCGCCCATGTGCTCATCGTGGAAGACGACGAGGTGAACGGCACGGTCGCCGAGGGCTATCTGACCATGCTGGGCTGCAGCCACGTTTGGCTCAAGGAAGGACAGTCGGCCGTTGCGCGTTGCGAGGCGGAGCGGTTCGACGTGATCCTCATGGATCTGAACATGCCGGGGTTGGACGGCTACGAAACGACCCGGCGGATCCGCTGCATCGAGACGGGGACGCGCACACCCATCATCGCGCTGACGGCGAACAAGGCCTCCGCCCATCGAGAGGCATGCCTGTTGTCCGGTATGGATGACATATTGAGCAAGCCTTATTCGCTCGCGGAGCTCACCGGGCTCTTGCGACGTTGGGTCCCCGCTTCGGAGACGGTGCGCCGATCCGCCACACCCAAGGGTGCTCCCAGAAACTTGACGCTCGTGGATAGTGCCGGCATGGCGGAGATCGGCGGCCTCGGAGCAGGCAATGACCTATTCGCGCGGCTCGTGGAGTTGTTCGAAGCCGGTTCCGGAAAGGCGCTGGCGCGGATCGACTCCGCCCTTCGCGCGCAGGACTGGAAGACCGCTCAACAAGCCGCGCACAAACTCAAAGGAGCGGCCGGCAACGTGGGGGCGCACGAGTTCGCTGCGCAATTGGCGGAACTCGAGGCGAACTGCAACGATGAGGGCGCCGCGATAGCGCACCACTCGAACAGAATGCTGCGGGCCGCGCTGCCGGCGCTGCTGGCCACGCTGAAGCAACACTGCTTGAGGCAGAGCGCATGACGGTGCCGCCCCTCAAGCCGCTCGCCCTGATTGTCGACGACGAAGATACCGGCAGGCTCTTGCTCGCCGAGGCTGCGATCGTCGCGGGCTTCAGGCCCCTGGTTTTCGACAACGGTATCGAGGCCTTGAACGCTGCCCTCACGCAGGACGTGGCGATCGTGCTGCTCGATGTCGAGATGCCCGGCATGGATGGTTTCGCTGTTTGCCGGAGCATCCGAGCCGCCAAGAAAATGTCTCTGCCGATCGTCATGGTGACCGGGCGTGACGACAAGGTGGCCGTCAATCGCGCCTTCGATGCCGGTGCGACGGATTTCGTGGCCAAGCCCGTCAATTGGTCCCTGCTTCCTCATCGGCTCGCCTACATCGCACGCAACGCTGACCGTGAGGCGAATGTCTTGACCCTGTTGGAAGAACGAACGGCCGCCGCCCAGCGCATCGAGCGGCTGGCCTTTTACGACACGCTCACCGGCCTGCCGAATCGGCAGCAGTGCGTCGAGATGGCATCGCGGTTGATCGAGGAAGCCTCTGCGGGCGGCCAATCGGTCGCATTCATGTACGTGGACTTGAACGGATTCAAGCGCATCAACGACACGTTCGGCCACTCGGTGGGCGACACCATACTGCAGCGCATCGCCGTCGTGCTGCGGACCACCCTCGATTCATTCGCCCGGCCCGGCCTCGAGCTGTTCCTCGCACGCCTCGGCGGCGATGAATTCGTCGTCATGGCGCGTCAGGAGCAAGCCAGGGCGACTGCGCTCGAGATCGCCACAGCCGTCTCTGCCGCCGTGGAGAAGCCGATCGCGTACGAAAAGCTTGAGTTCATCACCGGGCTCAGCATCGGAATCGCGGTGTATCCGGAAGACGGCAACGATGTGGAAACCCTGCTGAAGCACGCCGACACCGCCATGTATCAGGCAAAGGTGGGCGGCGGCCCCAAGATCGTGGTCTAT